>Ga0209211_10001940_pt1 | contig 37209 bp, 28 predicted proteins | sample RifGroA2_FD_183992 | JGI IMG/M metagenome (GOLD analysis project Ga0209211, IMG submission 183992) | Groundwater microbial communities from Rifle, Colorado, USA - Groundwater A2 (SPAdes) (version 2) | ecosystem: Environmental > Aquatic > Deep subsurface > Groundwater | place: Rifle, Colorado... | reverse complement strand
CCCGCCGAAACTTAGCATAGTTAATGTGATTTGTGTTCGCTAAAAAATGGCAGATGACGCCTCTGCTTTGCAAATACTGATTCTTGTTTGTTATATTTCAATTTGTCATAAATGTGTCATAAGGTATATATATGCCAATATCTTATCTATGTGAATTCTTACAAAGCTAGTTTCGCCAAAATAGAAATAAGAGTATAAGCGATTAGAACCGATAATAGTAATAAAAAAAGAAGTGATGTTATTGGCTAGGATAATAAAAGAAGGTGTTGAACATAAGGCAGCTGTGCAGCGAAAAGCCAGATATTTCTCTAAAAAGATAACTATAAACTATTTTGACAGCCTATATTTTGATACATTTAGCTTGATAGAAACAAGAAAAGAGAGCTTACAAAACATCAATTCTCTTCCGCATTACTCTGCCAAAAGAGTGCATGGAAAATCAATGCTTGATTCTAATATTGCAATATAGTAATTGTACTTTGGTTAATATACACTATTGCTGTAACCATCACATACTTTTTAAGAGAACTTCCTTAAGATAAAATCTGGAGCAAATCTATTTTTGAGATAAAACGCCTGAACTTCTTTTGATAATGTTTTGAACTGATCTATTATTTTTCTGCAGTTTTTGCTTTTGCAGTTGCATTCAACGGTCCATAACTCTGCCCCAGATTTCTCAATTACCTCTTGATTATCATCCATTGTCGTTGAATAATCATAAGTTATCTCTTCATGTCCATCTATTTCTCTTAAAGCAACAAGCTCATTTTTTCCTCTTAAAAAGGCATTAGGGCTGCAAGAATGATTGATTGACCTGTAAAGTTCTTCTAGATCAATATACATCTCATCATCAATCCCAAGAGGGTCTGAACCTTCTTTACTGTCATCATCAAATAGGACAATCATCTCACGTAAAGTGCATACTTTTCCCTGCATAAAGCAGATGGTTTCTCCTTTTCTTATCGCTTTTTTAGCAAAAACACCATTGCCAGAAATAGCAGATTTTCTTATCTCTAAATTTTCTTGAGCCATAATTGTGAAATTGCGAATTAAATTATAGAACCAATATCATTATTTCCCAACTAACCTAACTTTGCCTTTATTATCTAACTCATCTACCAGAATATGGCTGATTTTGTTCTTCCTGTTGATCTTGATCATGCCTGTCTTTCCTGTTTTTGCGGTCATCAGATAATCTTCGCCGATCATTAGGTCAACATCCTTGTCCTGCATGCTTGGGTCAAGATAAAACAAGATAGCTTTCTTTGTTATCTGATGGTCGAAATGAACTTCTTTGCCTGTTAATTCTCTTTTGCTAAATTCTTTTCTGCCAGATTCTTGATTATTAAATTCTTTTTTTTGAAATTCTTGTTTATTAGATTCCTGCTTGCTTGGATACTCCTTAAGCTCGCGAATCTCTATACTTATGCCTAACTTTTTTTCAGTAGCTTCTATATTTTTGCCCTGCTTGCCGATTATTCTAGCAATATCTTTCTCTGGCACATAGACAACTGCTTTATTTGGAGAGACAACATCTACCTCAACATCATCACTGAAATTTTTGAATTCTCTTGCAATTGAATCTCCTGCCAATCTCTGAGCGCCGGATTTATCTTCTTTACTGACAGGAATTACAACAGTCTCCTCTCCATAGGAATATATTTCATACTCAAGCTTGCCTGTCTCAAAATCAGTTATGACAACAACAGGACGGGCAAGATCAGCTTCTGTCATGCCTGAAGGAACTTTGACCATCATCTTTAGGCTGAGAACTTTGTTAACAGTTCCATTTTTAATAAAGATGACTGTGTCAATTATCTGCGGAATAACGCCCATCTCTACCCTGCCGATAAAACGCTGGATTGCATCGACTGGATTAGTGCCGTGGACAACGCCAACCATGCCTACCCCAGCTAATCGTAAATCTGCAAATAATTTGAAGTCATCTGTGTTTCGCATCTCGTCAAATACTGTGTAATCAGGACGAGATAATAATAGCACATCATGGATTTCCTGCGCATTGCCATGGTTAATTGAATATTGTGTGATTGTTTCTGGCAGATCTAAGTCACGAGGAGCTTCAACTGTTTTTACTATCTTATTTTGGAGCGCGTAAAATTCTGCTATCGCCTGCGCAAAAGTTGATTTTCCCATGCCAGGAGCTCCTGCAACTAACATACCTTCTGCTTGCTCTGCAATTCTCTGTTTTAGATTTTCAGAAAGATCATATTCGTCAAGATTGAGCTTTTTAACTGGCCTAACAGCAGTTATTTCCCAACCATCTGAAAATGGAGGTCGAGTAATTACAATCCTATATTTACCCAGCTGAACAATCGTGCTTCCAGGTCTGTCAATCTCAATAAAACCATCTTTCCTGAATTTGGTCTCTTCAAATATTTCTCGGGAGATTTCCTGCACTTCTTCATGACCAAGCACAGTATCACGAAGAGCTACAAACTTCCATTCACCAGGCTTTCCTTTCTTTGCAAATGGCTGAACATTCTCTCTCAAATGAACGCTCATAGTTGTTTCGTCGAAAAAAGAATATAATTTGATGTCTTTGCTTTCAAGATGAGGTATGATGTAAATTATTTTCATGCCTTTGGCATCTGCAACCCTTACCTGGACTTTGTCTGAAGTGATTAAAGTTGCGTCTTCATTATATGCAGCGTCTCGGATAATTGAGTCAATTTCCCCCAAAGATGCGTTTCTGATCTCAATTGGCTTTGGTCTTACACCAATAAATTTCATCTCAAATCCAAGCTCTTTAGAAAGATCATTCAATCTTTTTATTTCAGCCAAACCAAGATAACCGATTGTCCTGTTTGTATTTGCCTGATGTTCCAGCTCTGCTAAAACTGCTTCGTGGATTATCAGTTGCTCAATTTCGTATTCCTTATTCTTTAGTTTCTGCGATACGATGCCTTCAATGATGACAGAAGTGTCTGGAACCAGTTTTTCTATTTTTTGTGCCATACTACACTCAAAGAGTATACACAAGTTTATAAATATTTACTACAAAAATAAGTTTGAAGTAAGTTTGAGTTAATTGTGCTAAGAATTTAGTAAATGCAATCAAAAATTGAGAGGACTAGTAAGTTTATTAAACTAAACCGCTTTTTTAATGAGGATGGGAAGAAAACAGGAAATTCTAAAGAAACTTAGGAACACATACTGCAGATTGAGGCAGTCTAAGATTGCAGGTGTTGGAGTTTTTGCAATAAGAGACATCCCTAAAGGCATTGATCTGTTCTATGATGTCAAAGAGCCTAAATGGGCAAGATTCCATATTGATGAGTTTAAGAGCCATGATAAAGAAGTTCTGAAGATGATAGATGATTTTACAGTGATAGAAAAAGACGGCAGTGTATATATCCCAGACTGCGCATTCAATAGTTTGGACATCTCATTTTTTGTCAATAATTCAGACTCGCCTAATTTAGAAACTAATGATGGAGCATTCCCATTTACAACACTAAGAAAGATCAAGAAAGGCGAAGAGCTGACCATCAATTACGGGGCATTCGACCATAAGCATAAGAAGGGAATTTAGTTTAGCCTAGATTAATAAATTAGGTTCTCCGAGTTTTCTTCCTGTCCTTGAATCGAAAAAGTTCTTCAATTTTTACGTTGTAAAACCCTCACTTCATGATATCGTTTCGTTTTTCATTCAATTTCGGTCGCATAATGTTATGGCACAATGTTATGTGTAGTTTTTTAACAGACATTATCCATTTAGTTTTCTTATTCAGTTGGTAAAAATTCAACAAGATCATCATCAAAATTATAATTCCAGGTTATTTCTTCACCTGCTTCTATATCTTTTATTGCTCTAAAAACAAGGTGTGTAAGTTTAAGATCATCCTCATAATCAACTTCAGAATTTGGATCAAAGCTGTGATTATATAAAGATGCATAGCCAAGCATGATACTATTTCTTTTTAAATCTGGCTGTTCGAGATAATAATGATATAAAGTATCAGATTCACTCTTAGTTTTAATGAATTGATTATCTTTTTCTCTCAATATTATTAAAGGACAACATTCAATGATTTCATTTTTAAAGATTTTTTCAGTTGCGATAACGCCTCTGCCTTTATTTACAATTTCAGTGATTTTGATCTTTCGTGGTGGTAATATTTCCATATTATCTTATTGTAATTTAACCTTTTTAATACTTTTGTTTTAGCTCTCAGAAAACTGTTATATGTAATAAGTGCTTTCTGAGTCAATTTGTTCCGCTTATTAAGTCTAGAATTTTTTAAGGATATATACGAAAAATAAAATAGCAGTCACCGGCGCTTTTGATGTTGTTAATATAAGAAATAATACCCTATCTCAAATATCCCCAAGTATGCAGCTTGTCTGATTCAGTGAACCATTTTATGCCGATGTCTGTCCTGTAATACATGTTCAGAAGATTAATGTTCTTGAGCCTGGAATATACTTGCTTTCTTGCCTCTTCCACAGTATTGCCAGAGCCTGTTAACACCAATACATAACCTGCATTTCCTGCAACACTCCAAATGTTATTTATCATCTTGACATCACCAAGATGGACACCATCATGATTATTTTTTTTGAAAAGTATTGATAAATCCTGGTAGATAAATGCCTCATTTGGATCATCAAATGGAAACGGAGGAACTGCTACAACTACACCTATCTGAAACCCACGAGCAACCTTAAAATCTATCTGTTGTTTTGTTGCAAGATCATAAAGAAATTCTCCCATAGGTGTAATTATGCCTTCCATCTGGATACTTATAGTAGGATAGCCAAATCTTGAAGTTATCTCAAGCGGATAGATTCCTTTTGCATTCACGATATAATTGATATCAATATATCCCTGATAGCCAGATTCCTTAAGCTTGTCTTTGAACTTTAGAAGCGTTGTTTCAAATATTTCATTTCCTTCTGACCAGAACATTAAAGTATTTCCGCACCAGACAGGCTTCCCATTTCTGCGGACGTATAACGTATGGTAAGGGACTGTAACGCAATGAACAGCTCCATCATAATCAACAATTGCAGAGTCTCGCTTATCAATCCATGCAACAGTCTTCTTTATGCGTTCAATAACTTCATAACTTGGATTTATGGTTTTAAACTTTCTATCGCCGATTCCGGCATTCTTTCTCAGCCTTTGCTTTATCATACCTACTTTTTCCATCTTCAAAAGGATTTCTTGTACATCATCTGCAAGCTTTTTTGAAGAAGTGTAATAAATCCTAAACCCATTTTTCTGTAGATTTCCATCTCCATAACACATATGATCAAATAGTATTTTTAATTGTCGTGTGCATAATTCTTTATACTCAATTGGAATGTATTTAGTCAGAGCATTTCCAATAGGCCTTAAATAATTCCAAAGCTGCTTATCATGACATACCCACCCATCTTTTGTACGTTTAAATTTAAAAGGAAGCTTTAAGATCACTGGCTCCATCAATAATTTTTTCCTGGAATTTACCTGCGCAACATGCACACCATAAGTTATGCGATTTGTGCTCCCTTCAGCTATCCAAAGCCCTAAAAATGCCAACCAGTCATCCATAGGTATATGTTTTGGCTGCTTAAATTTTTCTTTCAGAGAACGCCCCCCGTAATGAAAAAGTGAAACACCTGGCAGCACAAAAGTATCCTGCTCCCGACCTAACCATCTGGCAGATCTTGGAGAAACAAACTGTGAAGGAAGATCTTTTGCTTTCATAAAGCTCCAGCTCTGTTTCTTCCTGTATGAATTTGCTTCCTGACCAAACATATTGTGATCAAGAGTCACACATAAATCAGTAGACCTATTTTTAATCTTCAGAAGTTTTTTGTGATGGGCATAATGAACAATTGCGCTTGGCCTATGATATTCAAGTCTTTCTGTCTCAGGATTTAAGGATGCAAATTCATCTTCATATAAAACATCATTGAACAGCTTCCAGCCTGATTTTGTCAAGACTTCTGTCTGATCATCGTAACATCCCATCTCGCCTGTATATGGGCCAATGTCTCCTGGAAATAATCGCTTGTGTTCAAAATTTACATTAATAGGATAGATAAAATCATCACCATTGAAAAATGCACCAACTGCAATCTCAACCCCCTCTGCCATTTTCTGAAGCTGGAATTTTTTAATTTTTTTTGCCCATAATAATTTATTCTGCTCCAATACTTCAATCAGATCTTTTCCATCCTCTTCCTGCCCAAGAAATAATATACCTTTGCTGTCGCTTGGGATTGTGCCAGAAGGCTTGAAGACATATCTGCCAGGATTTGATTTGATAAATTCATCTGCATCATCAAAATCTGTAAAGTCCCAATGCGGAAGAACCTGGAATCCAAGGCTTTTCATCTCCTGCTGAGCAAATTCCCTGTCTTCCTCAAGCTTATCTGTATATTGTGAGCCACCTATGACAAGCTTTCCTTTTTTTCTAAGAGAATCTGCATGCTTACCAAACCCAACGTCATCAAATACAATCACATCAGCCCAGTCAACATGTTCTTCCCAATCATTAACTTTTGTCAAGAAGCCATCATAGACATCCTTGTCAGACTTAGCTTCAATATATGCTTTGACTTCATTGCCTTCTTTCTGAATCTGCCATGCAAGATCTCCGCTCAGGCTTTCAAACGAGACAAATAAAAATTTCTTAGAGAATTTGGAGGAGTTAGATTGATTAGTATTACCAGTTACTTTATTAGATTCAAGTTTATTATTACCATTGCTATTAGATTTATTGAATTCTGATTTACTATTACCATTTGCTGTTTTATTTTCAGGTTTAGAAATATCTGATTTTGATTTAGAACCAAGTTCAGAATCTTTTTTGAATCCGTTTGACATATAATAGTTAATAAAAATTTAAAGTATAAAAAGGTTGCTTTAAAATAACAGATATAGAATAATTAGTATGAAGCATATTAAATTTATAAATCATTAAAGATTAAATAAATTAGAACATTATAAAAATAATAAAGCGGGTCCGACGAGGAGAACGAATAAGGGCAAACCCTTATCAACATAAGGGCTAATCGCCCTTATCAACCTACGGTCAGTTTCGCTACGCTCAACTGCCATATTTTTATATTAATGAATCATATGACTTAGAATAATATAAAGCGGGTCCGACGAGATTCGAACTCGCGACCGCTTGATTAAGAGTCAAGCGCTCTACCAGGCTGAGCTACGGACCCATTGCCTTGAGTTTTTGTTCTAAATTTATAAAGGTTTATGTTTTTCTGCGCAAAGTTTTTGCCGTCGGCAATCTGAAATAGTGCAGGTGAGATATTTAGAAAGATATTTAAACAAACTTCTATTTTACCATCTTTATGGGCAAGAAGAAAGAAGAACAGGCAGCATTAGAGCAGCAACAGCAGGAAATAAGAAGGACAAAGACTCCTCGAGGTAGAGAGGTCTATGGATTGATAGAACAACGTCTTGGCGGCAACAGGATGAGAGTAAGATGCTTAGACGGAAAGATTAGAGTATGCAGAATTCCTGGAAGATTAAAGAGAAAGCTGTGGGTCAGAGAAAGAGACCTTTGCATAATTGAGCCTTGGGAATATTTAGGAGATGAAAAAGGGGATATTGTGTTTAAGTACAGGCCGACACAGGTCAATTACCTAAGGCAGAATGGGCAGCTGAAAGAGCTTGAGCAGATAGAAGAGTTCTGATAATAAAGATGGTTAAGCAGCATCTTTAACTTTTTGAATTAAGTCTTTTTTTTGGGTAAGGTTCCAGCTATTGTTACGTGCTTCTTCCTTTCCTATGACATGAATCATTAAGGCTTTATTATCAATCTTAAGCAAATCACCAAAACCTAATTCTTGTATCATATAATTAGAGCCATTCCACTTATCATCATGCTTAAGAAATAATCCCCGCATATATTCACATCTTACATCTATTGTAAGCATACCATCTTTAGAAGTTCCAGCAAACCAAATCGGAAATTCGCCGCATACCTTTGGTCTTCCAATACAAGTATGGCTTAAGCATCCTTTACCTAAATTATATGCAGGACATGTAGTTTTTATTGCCCATTCTTTTCCTCGATCATCTTTCTTAGGCAATTTGAATATTTTCCTTTCTTTTAACATCCTTTCAATTTGTTCCTTTGATTTATGTCGAACTAATTCTTTTAATTCTGTGGTAGTTGCTTTCAAGCCCTCTCCATGATCAGTGAAATCACAGCATACTGACTGGCAATTGTTAATGCAATACGTGCTTAGAACATTGTCTTTCCATTGTTCAACCTTATCGTGAACCTTTTTAGGATCGCAGAAATCGCTCAAGGGTGGGTGTGACTTAAGAGCAAGAGGTGCCATACCACGTTTAGCAAATTCTCTGTTTAAGTCTCTTAATTCTTCCTCTTCTGCAGCATCTACCTTAATATTATGTTTATCCATATCACCCTCATCAATCAGACCATTCCTCACCAATAATCTTCCAAGATGCTTTTTTGGATCCTCTTTTTGAAGGTCAGCAAGCTGTTGTGTAAGTGTTTGCAGCAATTTTTGAAAAATAGAAGCTAAATCCAATTGTTGCCTGTATTCCTCTTTGACAAATCGTTGTTGTGAAACATCAGAATGTGAATATTTATGCAATAAATAAACCAATAATCGTATTCCATTTCTATTTTTTCTTAATGCTTGTTCAACTTTCTTAAGTTGTTCTTCAATTATTCTCTTAATATTATATATATGGCTTTGTGCTTTCCCAGTATACCACGCTTCCTTCCAGTCTATATTCAATGCCTTAATTTCACGCTCATAATCAGAAAAGATTTCTTTTAGTAAGGCTAATTCCTCTCCTTTTAAGGACTGCATTTCTGCAAGTGGCTCTTTCTTTTTTGATAACGGATACAAAAAGTTGAACATAGTAATAATATACAATAGGTTAGTAGTTTATAAATATTTGTGAACCATAATTCTCATGGATGATTATTGTAGTTTCAGATGAAACCATAGCATAGTTTCAATTGAACCAAAAGATTTTTAACAATACATCTGTTGATAGGTAACTAAAATATTTGTATATGCAGTGGCGACTGCCGACGAACACTAGCTTAGATTATCTAAGAGTTGCTCCTCCTCTACTTGCAGTTAATAGAAAAGAAAATGTAAGAATATTGCGTGTTGTGATAATTGAAGTGAAGTTGGATAGTTTTGCCCGTCGCAACTTACTACAGTTATTGCAGAATTGTGTTCGTCAAATAATGGCAGTCGCCACTGCTTTGATTGAACCAAAAGATTTTTAACAACAATACATTTATATATATTTTAGATAAATATTTGGTATTGAGTAGTAGGTTAATTTATAATTAAAAGTTCCTGTATAAAAGAAGGTGTTTCATGCAATTAATTCCATCCATAAGCTTTGAGAATCTGTTTGGGTTGATAGGATTATCCTCATTAGTTTACCTTATTCTGATATATCTGATCAAACCTAAGCCAAGGACATTATATATTCCTTCTCTTATGTTTATCATGCAGTTCCGCGGGCAGAGCAAGATGAGATCTTTCTTCAGGACATTGATACAGAATATGATGTTTCTGCTGCAGTTCCTTGCATTAGTGGCATTGGGATTGCTTATTGCCCAGCCTTATATGATGGTAGAAAAAGATGTAAGCTCAAAAAATACAGTTTTAGTCATAGATGTATCTGCCTCGATGCAAGCAAAAGAAATTGATGGAATGAGATTTGAGAAAGCAATTTTAAAAGCAAAAGAGCTTATTGGCACAAAAAACACGATTGTACTGGCAAAAAATATACCAACAGTTGCATTGCAAAAAGCAAATGGAAGAGATACAGTGGATTTTCTTAATGCATTAAAAGCAAGTGAATCAACAACTTCTTTGGGAGAAGCTATACTCCTAGGTGGGCAGATGTTAGGAGATGAGGAAGGAAGAGTGCTTGTGCTATCTGATTTTATCAACACAAAAGGGATTAACCCAACGACTGCAAAAGTTGTTCTGCAGTCAAAAGGTCAGATAGTTGATTTCATCAATGTGGCAGAGAGCAATGGTGATAAGAAAAGTAATAATGAAGATAAAAACATCAATGAAAATAAGAAAGGCAGATTAAGCAATGTTGGATTTGTTGACCTCAATATAGATGAGACTACAACAATACTGTTCATAAGGAATTTCAACAACGAGCAAAAAACCGTTAAGGTTAAGGTAGGCAATGAAGAAAAGTCATTGACCATCGCTGCAAATTCAATCGAGCAGTATGCATTCAATACGATATATGGAGATAAAGCAGCAAGCTATGTCGAGGCAAAGATAGTTGAGAAAGATGACCTCATGGCAGACAATACTTTGTATCTTGCATCTCCGCCAAAAAGAAAAATTAAAGTGCTCTTAATAACTAATGCAGAGATTGAAGACGAAAAAAAGTTTTACCTGAAGAATGCGCTAGCTTCAATCAAAGATGTTGAAGTCACAGTGAATGAGCCTCCAGTGATCTCAAAAGATAAGTATGACGTATTCCTGTTTTATAATGTGGATGGGGAACAGGTATTGCCAGGAAGCTTAGAAGGCATAATTGAGCACGTGAAAAAAGGCTCATCTGCGATAATACATTCGCAGAAAGACATCAGAAAGATAAACTATAAAGGACTGTTGCCAGTAGAGATAATTGGAGAAGCAAACAATTCTTTCCTGGTAATCGATCAGGTAACAGAGTTTACAAAGGATCTTGATTTTGGGTTTGTGAGAGACCATGTAAAAGCAAGGATATTAAGCAATGCAGTCAGCATAGTCTCAGCTGATAATGACACAGACAGCTTGATTGCAAGTATTGGCATAGACGAAGGCAGAGTCATTTATTATGGCATACCTGAAGAAAGCGCAGATTTTAAGTTCACACCATATTACCCAATTTTTTGGAATAACCTGCTGCATAGCATGGTTGAAAGTGTAAAGCTAAAAGACCTTCACTTTGACACTGAGTCAACGATCATCCTCAAGAGGCCATTACAGATAGAAAAGCCAGATGGTAAAAGCCAGACAACATCAACGTTGCTTGGAGATCTTGCTGGGATATATAAGATGGGAAAAGGCGATGACAGAAAGATTATTGCTGCTAATTTATTGAGTGTAGAAGAATCTAATGTAAATGTCAAGCAGGAGATAGGAGAGGGTATAAGCGAATTTAAGTTTGAGATTGTCAAAGAGAGCCAGAAGCTTAATCTTGAGCTGTACTTAGTGATTGCAGGAGCGATAATATTATTGGTTGAGTTATTGTATGTGAAGTTTAGAGGGGATATTTAAAATGGTATTTTTAGCAGAAGCATTGATAAACACCATAAAAAGTGTCTTTAGGTATCCTAAGTTTTTGTTACTTATACCCCTAGTTATTTTGGTTCTTTATTACCTAATTAAAAAGGATTTCATGCAGGCAGATATGAAGTTTGTAAGTGTTAGAAAAAGGCTCAAGCTGTTCATGTTCCTCAGCAGGACATTGATCTTCACTTTGCTCATTATTGCAATCGCTTCACCATTTACAATAAAAGAGAAGACCGTGCAGAGAGACCCATTCATCAAATTGATAATAGACAACAGCTCCTCGATGAACATATTTGAGATGCAGAAAGTCAGTGAGTTAAAAGCAGAGCTTGAGAAAGAAATAGCTGTGGAAGCCAAATATATAGGCAATAATGAGGAATCTGCATTAGGAGATGGAATCTTACAGAATCTTAAGACAGAAGAAAATATACTGTTAGCAACTGATGGGCAGAATAATAAAGGCGCGCAGCTAGGTGACGTTCTTTTGTTGGCAAATAAGTTCAATGCATCAATAAACACAATGAATATACCAATAATAAAAGATGATCTTGCTGTCTCTGTCGATGGACCAAGCAGGACAATGAAAGATGTTGAGAATCTTTATCAGGTGAATGTGCATAAGGTAGGAAATGTAAACAGGTATAAGATAAAAGTAACTGTAGATGACAAGGTAGTAGTAGATATAGAGAGCAGTGAGATGCAGCATAAATTTGTTTCTAAGTTTAGTGAAGGAAGCCATAGGATAACTGCAGTTGTGATGCCGATATCACAGAGTGAGGATTATTTCAGCCAGAACAATGTGTATTATAAGACAGTCAGAGTAATAAAAAAGCCAATAATCCTATATTATTCAAAAAGCGCTTCGCCGATGTATGAATTACTGACGCAAGTATATGATGTTGACCTTACAAGCTCTTTAGCAGGAGTTGATATGAATAAGTATTATGCAGCCGTGATAAATGATATACCTATCGCAGAGATAGAAGGCAGTGTAAGCGAAGGCAACACTAATAATGCGAATAATGAAGATGATAGGAAAAATGTTGACAAGCTCATAGAATTTGTGACAGACGGAAATGGGCTGCTAGTAGTAGGCGGCAAGAATTCTTTTGATAAAGGAAATTATAAAGGAAGCTTGTTTGAAAGCTTGCTGCCTGTATTTGTGGCAAAGCCTGGCAAGAAAGAGGGGGAAGTGAATGTCATGATTGCAATTGATATATCTGGCAGCACAGGCCAGGAATCAGGAGATGCTACTGCAGTAGATATAGAGAAAGGGCTAGCTATAAGCGTCATTAGAAATCTGAGAAGGGATAATAGAGTTGGAGTAATTGCATTCAACACAAAATCATATCTTATCGAGCCACTAGGATTCAAAAGCAAAAAGACAGATATTGAAGATAAGATAAAAAAGCTCCAGTATGGCGGAGGCACAGTGATAGGAGAGGCTATCAAGGTTGCAGATGAGATGCTCGAGAAAGTGTCTGGCAGCAGGAATATTGTACTGATAAGCGATGGCGTGACAACAGCAGAAGTATATGCAATCGAAAGAGCTATCTGGGCAGGAAAGACAGGCACAAAGATATATACAGTTGGAGTAGGCAAGCGTACAAAAGAATGGATGCTGGAAGAATTTTCTAGAGTGTCAAATGGCATTTATTTTAGGGCAGACCAGACTAATCGCTTCAAGATATTATTTGGAAACACTGAAGAGATCCCTGAGACAGAGAGATTAAACATAGAGATACTTGATGATAATCATTTCATCACAAAGAATCTTGCGATCAAGAAAGCAAAGATATATGGGTTTAACCAGGTTGTACCAAAGACACCTGCAAAATTAGTAGTGGCAACAACAGGAGGAGATCCATTGATAACAGCATGGAACTATGCGCTTGGAAGAGTTGTGGCATACACAGCAGATGATGGGTCAAGCTGGGCGCCTGCAATGCTCACGGCAGATAATTCCAAGATTGTGGTAAGGAGCGTTAATTTTGCAATTGGAGTTCCTGACAGGAAAGAGAGAAATGTATTTGATGTCAAAGATACAAGAATCAACCAAGCGACTGAGATCTTTATCAGGACAGAGGACCCTCCTAAAGTCGAGACAGGAGATGCTAACTCGCAGCAATTTGTGTTTTATAAGATAGACAAAGAGACATATAAGGCAGAGGTGGTTCCGCAAAAGCTTGGGTTTGATAAGGTTGGAGAGGTAGAATATGCAGTCAATTATCCTTTGGAATATGAGGCATTAGGATTAAATCCTGAGCTTGGCAACATTGTCCAAAGTTCTGGCGGCAAGGTATTTGAAGCAAATAATGCAGAGAAGATAATTGAAGAAGTCAAGTCAAGAAGCAAAAGGATAATTGTTGATAGAGTTGACATAAGATGGTATTTTATAGCGATTGCAATCATAATATTACTGATGGAAATAACCATAAGAAAGATAATAGAGCACCATAAGGCAGCGAAGATATAGAAATGAAACAAATGCAAAAAAAGCCACAGCCTACACCGCCAATTAAGTGGGCACAGATTTTGAGACTAGGTCAAGTTGCGACGGGCAATGGCATCAAATAACTATGCAATGAACTAATGAAAGGATTTACCTTATAACACAAAGAATGTACTAAGAGTAGAGGAGGAGCAACTCTTCAAAAAAAATAAGACAGTGCCCACGGCCTGTAGGCTGTGGCTTTGATGATAATTAAGATATAACCTATACTCAAAAAAGTAACTTATATAAATCAAAATAATATTATATAAGATAATTGGACAGAACAAGATAAATAAAGCAAATATTAAATAATCTATTTAATATCAGGTAGGTGCAATAAAAATGAGCTTCATAAACAGGAACGCAAATTTGATACTATTATTCTTGATAGTAGGCAGCGCAGTCGCTTTAGTCGGATTGACAGTATTTTTCCAAAGAAATTTTACAGATGTCAACCTAAGGTATAACGAGAAGCTTGGTGCATTGAAGAATATTTCAGACACATTGGAAAGGCAACAGAGCTTAGTAATCCAGGCAAAACAAGAGCTTGATTTGTTACGAGCAAGAGATGTTGATTTCAGCCAAAAATTCACGTCTGTCAAAGAAACAAAAGAAGGCCTTGAGGATGAAAGGCAGACATTGCTGTTAGATAAGGCAGACCTTACGTTAAGGCTGGCTAAAGCAGAGACTAATGTGACTATATTAAGCGATGAAGCAAAGAAATTCAGCTTACTATATAGAAATCTACAGGTTGATTATAGCCAGCTGGAAAGCGATAATCTTGGATTGAGAAATAAAGTAAATAAGCTGGAGAAAGAGAACAGTGATCTGAGAAATAATCCTTAGAGATAAAAAGAAAGAATAAAGGAAAGAAGCTATAAGGTAAAAAATGGCAAGCTTTGAGCCGGTAGCAAGGGCAGTAAGGGAAGTAAAGAATGTTTTATTGGAGATCAACCTAGTCTATTCTTTTCTTGATACATTGATAATTTTTCTATTGTCATTCTTTATCACATTCCTGACAAATGTGCACTGGTATTTTGCGATGATACCTACAGCACTTTATTTTATCTTGCATGTCACAAAAAGAGTCGGAAGCATCAGCTTGCTCAGAGTTGAAGAAAAAGTATCCAGCTTAAGCGAGCAGCTAAGGACAGCAGCTGATAATGTAGGCAGACATAATGAGATAATAGATCTCCTAAATAATGAGGTATTGTCAAAGATGAGAGATGTCAAGGTCTCTTACTTCATAGATTTTAAGGATTTGCTTGGCAAGATCTTTGCAATGTTCTGCATCTCTTTCCTGATAATTTTTGTAACCAGCATGAATGTAAGATTGGTTAATTTTGGTGATATGTTCCATATTTCAGAGAAAAGCCTTGATTTTGACAGAGGCTCTGAGAATATTGCTAGTGATGGACGTGACCTAGAAGCAGAAACGCAAGGCAACTCTGATATATTTGGTGACCCTTCTGTGAGGGAAGCAGGCAAAAATCCAATCAGCCTTCAACTGAATCCCACTGAAAGCGAGATTAATTTGAATGAATTCAAGGAAGTTGAACCAAAGGATTTTGATAATGCGCCTGCGCCAGGAGAGATCTCTGCACAACAAGATGCTGCATATGATAGGGAGATTGCAAGAGAGTATAAGGATGTGGTAAAGAATTATTTTGACAAGATTACATAGTTATATAATATAGTTACATCAAAAACATAATAAAAATAGAAACACTTATAAAAACATATAAAATTAACATATAATAGCATAATAATCAAATAAATCATATTGAAGATAAATACACAAAAAAGCGGTGAGAATATGTCAAGCTTAACAACGATAGGAAAGGATTTTCAAGATGTTTTTAAGGAGCTGGGCAAAGTAGTTGTGGGCCAGCAGGAAGTTATGAAGCAGGTTCTTGTTGCGATAATGTGTAATGGAAATGCATTGCTTGAGAGCGTGCCTGGGCTTGCAAAAACATTGACGATAAAGACACTTGCTGAAATAATGGATCTAAAGTTCTCAAGAATACAAAATACTCCAGATCTGATGCCATCAGATATTACAGGAACCTATATTATTGAAGAAGAAGACGGCAAAAGAAAATTTAAGTTTCAACCAGGGCCAATTTTTGCAAACATCGTATTAGCAGATGAGATAAACAGGGCAACGCCAAAGACACAGGCAGCTTTATTGGAAGCGATGCAGGAGAAGCAAGTTACTGTAGGAAATAAGACATTCAAATTAGAAGAGCCGTTTTTTATTTTAGCAACACAGAACCCGATAGAACAAGAGGGTACCTACCCATTACCAGAAGCACAGCAGGACAGATTTCTATTGAAGATCAAATTAGATTATCCTAGCTTTGAAGAAGAGCTTGAGATTGTTGACAGGTTTGCAGAAGGCACAGGACAGTTTAATTTAAGAGCAATAGTTAAGAAAGAGCATATTGCAAGATTGCAGACTTACACAAAACAAGTCCCTATTGCAAATGACATCAAGAAATACGCAGTAAAGGTTATTACAGCAACAAGGCAGAGAAAAGACCTTATTGAATATGGTGCATCTCCAAGAGCAAGCATCGCAATTGTCATGGCAGCAAAAGCAAAAGCACTTATCGAGGGCAGGAAGTTTGTCAGCAAAGAAGATATAAAAGAGATGGCATTCCCTGTATTAAGGCACAGGATAGTCCTTAACTTTGAAGCGCAGAGAAAGAATTTGACAGAAGATGATGTTATAAAGGAATTGCTGTAACTGGTGTAATAACAAAATTTTATTGATTTTTATTCTTATAATAGACCCTCAATAAATCGCAATATAACTACAAAAAATGATAGACACTGATTTCCTAAGGCAGCTGAACAGGTTCAGCTTGATCCTGCAGAAAAGAATCACTTCTAATTACACAGGAGAGCGCCGCAGCACAATGATAGGACAGGGTCTTCTCTTCAAAGACCATACACAATATGCGATGGGAGATGATTTCAGGAAAATTGACTGGAGAGTTTTTGCGCGAACTGATAAGTATTATGTCAAAAGATATGAAGAGGAAAGAAACTTAACTATCCATATAATTGTTGATTTTAGCGCAAGCATGAACTTTGGAAAGCCAACTAGCAAGAGCGATTATGCATCTATGCTAGGTATTGGATTTGCATACATGGCAACAAAGGATAATGAAAGGTTTGTATTAAGCACATTTTCTGAAAAGCTAGATCTGTTCAGCCCAAAAAAAGGCGCTAAACAGCTTGCAGGAATTGTGGCTTACCTGAATGACAGAAAGCCTGTGGGAGCAACAAAATTTGAAGAAAGTATGGCTAAATATAAGAATAAAATTAGTTCAAAATCAATGATTATAGTTATATCTGACTTTTTGTATGATTTAAGCGAGATAAAGAATTCACTTGCAAGATTAAAGGGGCATGAGATTGTATTGATCCAGGTTCTAGATAAGACAGAAAGAGATTTAAGCTTAGAAGGAGAATATAAGCTGCAAGATCTAGAGACAAAACAAGTTGTAAAGACTTTCATTTCGCCATCATTGAGAAAAACTTATCTTAAGCAGCTCAACGAGCACCAGGCAAAAATAAAAAAGATCTGCGATCAGATGAATGCAAAGTTCTTTATTGCATCAACTGACAAGCCGATATTTGATACGTTCTTTGAAGTTTTGATGTCAAGGTATTTCCAGAGATAGGATTATCTAAGTTATACTCTACATCTAGGTTTACATAAAAAATTGTGGCGACTGCCATTATTTGACGAACATAATTCTAGAATAACCGAACTAAGTTGCGACGGGAAAACTTGAACCAATAAGGTAACAATATCCATAGCCAATGACTATACTAATTAACTTTCATTTTAATTATGTAAAGAGGAGGAGCAACTCTTCAATGATCTAAGATAGTGTTCGTCAGCAGTCGCAGTAGTTTTGTACTATTTTACAGAAAAAATTAAACAAATATTATAAAAATAGTTCTAGGACGCTGAATTGCACTTGCCAGTTGCCTGATTGCAGCCATATAAGCATAGCTGATCTTTTAGCCAGCTTGTCTTGCATGCTTTGTTTTTGTATTCTCTCTGGCTTTCCTGGCTTTCACATTGATATCTATCTGTAAATCCTGAGCTGCATAAAGTGATCCCATCTGGCTCTATGCATGTGCTGTTTGCACAGCCATAGTCACATGTTTTCCAGGCTTGCCATGCTTGTTTGCAATATGTGTCGATAGTTTCCCTCAAAATTTTATTTCCTGAGCAACGGTATATATCTGTATAACCTTGCTTGCATCTTCCAGGAAGTAAGGTAGAGGAGTCTGAAGATTGTTGAGATGCTGGAGCAGAAACAGCAGTTGTTGAGATAGAAGATGGTGTTTCTGATAAAGTATCTGAAATAGATGACGGTTTTTGCTTAATTTCTTCTGTAGGAAATTTAGGTGATTGAGAATCTACAGGCTGTTCTTTTTGCACATTGTCTGCTTGATAATTTTGTGCATTATTATCTAAAGGAGCTTGCTCATAAGATGAGTCATCGGAATAATTCTTAGAATAAATGCTGAAGAGAAATAGGATGGCTAATACAACTATTACCCCCAATAATAAGATAAGATTATTTTTTCTTTTCAAAAGCAACGCCTCTTTTTTGATTTAGGTTAAGTAAAGAAGAGTAAGTATATAAACGTATATGGGATTGAAAGAAATAGCCAGATAAAGCATCGGTTATGAAAGCAGTAGTAAACATTCAATAAATATATAAACCACTATTTTATCTGAAGTGTAATATGGAAGAAAAAAATGTCGTGAAAAGAATAAGTGAAGCTTCTAAAAAAACTCCAAAATCTCAGCTTAATGTAGAAGAGATGGCAGCATACTGTAAAAGACGCGGCTTTGTCTATCCATCAGGGGATATTTATGGCAGCTTATCTGGATTCTTTGATTTTGGAAGCTTAGGAGTTGAGCTGAAGAATAACATCAAAAATTCCTGGTGGAAAACTTTTGTGCAGAGCAGGGAGGATGTTGTTGGGCTTGATGGTGCAATCATCACTCATCCAAATGTATGGAAAGCATCCGGGCATGTGGATTGTTTTGCGGATATCATATTGCAGTGCAGCAATGGCAAATGCAAGGAAAAAGTAAGGGCAGATACATTCTTAGAAGAAAAGTTAGGTATAAAGTTAGAAGGAATAAAAGCAAATGAAGTGAATAAGAAAGTAAATGAGAATAATCTTTCCTGTCCAAAATGCAAAAGCAGTTTTGAAGATGCCAATGATTTTAACCTAATGTTTGAGACTCAAGTTGGTCCAAATAAAGATACATCAAATACTGCATATTTAAGGCCGGAGACTGCGCAGCTGATCTTTGCAGACTTCAAATTAGTCATGGAGAATGCAAGAGCAAAATTGCCATTCGGAATCGCCCAGATAGGAAAAGCTTTCAGGAATGAAATCTCTCCAAGGGAATTTCTTTTCAGAAGCAGAGAGTTTGAGCAGATGGAGATAGAGTTTTTTGTGCATCCGCAAAAGATAAATGATTGTCCTGCTGCACTTTTTAATGAGATTAAAGATGTAAAAGCAAATGTCTTGACTGCATATCTTCAGGAAAGGAATGCAAAGAAAAAGGATGATGATGATAATAATAATGAGCACATGGAAGTAATGAGCTTTGGAATAATTGGAGAAAAGCTGACAAGCAGATGGCATGCATATTGGCTTGGAGCAATGTATAAATGGTTCTTGGATCTTGGAATAAAGCCAGAGAATTTGCGTATCAGGCAGCATAAGAAAGAAGAGCTTGCTCATTACGCAGGAGCATGCTTTGATATTGAATATAAGTTTCCGTTCGGCTGGAAAGAGATACATGGAAATGCAGACAGGACAACATTTGACCTGACACAGCACATCAAAGTTTCACAGAAAGATGTTGCTGTCTATGATGAAGAGAGCAAGCAGAAAGTAGTGCCTTATGTTGCAGCAGAGCCTTCACAGGGAGTTGAGAGAGCGATGCTGGCGTTTTTGTTTGATGCGTATAGCTATGATCCTGCAAGAGAGAATGTTGTGTTAAGATTGCACCCAATGCTTGCACCTGTTAAAGTTGGAGTGTTTCCGCTGGTAAATAAGTTGGATGAAGAAGCAAGAAAGGTTTATGATTTGTTAAGAAAAGAGTTTGTATGCAATTATGATAGATCAGGAACTGTCGGAAAACGCTATGCAAGAAATGATGAAGCAGGAACACCATATTGCATTACAGTTGATTTTGACGGAGTGAATGATAAATCTGTAACTATTCGTGATAGAGATACAACTAAGCAAATAAGAGTAAAGATTTCTGAGCTGAAGGATGTCCTTAGGAGATTGCTTAATTCTGAAATTGAGTTTAAGGATGCAGGGAGGATGTTGAATTGAAGATACAGATAAAAAGTTTAATTCTATCCAAAACATTTATATATCTGGTAGTATTACCATAATTATATGGTAGTATTAACATGAGAAGCAAAGAGCCTGCAATAATCAAATTCCTTATAGAGCATAAGAATGAAGAATTAAATATACTTAATATTTCAAAAGCCATAAAGATGGATTATAAGAATGCCCATTCCATAATAAAGAGGCTTGAGAAGGCATCTGTGATAAGTATTGAGACATTTGGACAATCAAATAGGATTAAGCTTAATGAATCGCTTAATCCTTTAGTTTTTGAAGCGGAATTTGAGCGAAGGAAAGAAATTTTGAAGGATAAGAACATTGCAGCCATGCTCAGCAGTTTTAAAAGAGCAATTACCTCAAAGATGTATATCTTACTTCTGTTCGGATCATATGCAAAGAAAACAAATACAAAGAATTCTGATATTGACCTGATATTTATCTGCCCAGATGGAAATGAGGAAAAGTTTGAGAAAACGGCTGATAGGATTGCACGTTCATTGCCTCTTCCTCTCCACGTATTGGTATTTTCAGAAACCCAGTTCAATGAGATGATAAATGCTAAAGAATCGAATGTAGGGCAGGAAGCTTTAAAAAATAACATAATACTATACGGAATTGAGCAGTATTATGGGATGATGTAAATGATAGATGCAAATAAGAAAAAAGAGGCTAAGCAAAATTTTGACCAGTACTTGGTATGTGCATAGCCGATTCTTCTACGCCAGAGCAATGGCTTGTCTCGAAAAGCAAAAAACCACACTTCGCATAGTTTTTTGCTCTTCACTCGACCGTCGCCTGCAAACACTTGTAGTGTTACAGGATTGAAAGTTTCTCTCTTGCAATCTCCGAAACTTTCTAGATGGAAGATTAGATTGTGTTTGCAATATTGGCGACGTACGCCATTGCTCTGGCTATGCACATACAGTACTTGCAAGATGGTCTCATCAAAAAAGAGAAGAATGAAACAGCAAGGCAGATGTACCTTAAGAATGCTGAATTATCTCTGGCATTAGCGGAAGAGAGCATGAACAGTGCTATTAAGCCTTATTTATGGATCGTAGTCATTTCCTATTACTCGATGTTTTACATTGCAAATGCTGTGTTGTTGCAGCTTGGATATAAGACAGGCTCAAAGGTAGTCCATAAGGTAACAAGCGATGCACTGATTGTGCTTGTCATGGACAGGATAAAGAAAGGATTGCTTGAAGAATATGAGAACATGAAACTAGATGCCCTGCAGATAGCTTCAGTAAGATCAGAAGAGCTCATGGCATTTTATTCTATCGAGATGAATAAGCGCTCAAGCTTCCAATATGACATGACTGAAATAATACAGGAGCAAAAAGCAAAGACCTCTCTCAACAGGGCAAAAGAATTTATGCTTGAGATGAAAAAATTATTGCCTGAATTTAAGTGAGATTGGATTTAAGGATGCTGGGAAGCTGTTGAATTAATTGCTCTTGATAAAATCAATTTAAGCAAGCTTTATATATTTCTTGAGTATTGTTGATATATCATCGTTAAGGTTTTAATAAGAAAGGTGTGAGATTTAATGGTATTAGAGCAATTATATTCTGCAGATTGGATTGAGCAAAGAAGCAGATATGCTTTTATCATGGGGTTTGCGTATTCTATCATAGGCATGGCTTCTGCATTGTTCTTATTTCCAGAAGACCCTGCGCTTGTGGCAGTTGCATTCACTTCTCTGCTGATCGTGCCGAGCTTAAACAAGTTGTTTAGTATAGAAGAAAATAAGGAAGCAAGAGAGCAAAAATTTAATCTGATAGAATTATTTAAAGACCATATTGACTTGTTCAACATTTATTTCTTCCTGTTCATGGGCATACTTGTGACATTTGCATTGTTTGCAGTCATTTTGCCCAGTGTTGCTACAAGCAGATTATTTGAGCAGCAGCTTGCAATTGTTGGACTTGCAGGAAAAGCATATGCAAGCTATGACACATTTCTTTCAATATTGAGTAATAATTTTCGTGTCTTGGTCTTCTGTTTTTTAGCAAGCTTTATCTATGGGGCAGGAAGTATCTTTATAATTACCTGGAATGCATCCGTATGGGGAGCTGTTTTTGGCGCAGTAGCAAAACATTCAGCAGATGTTTCCGGAAATCCTGTGATATATTTGTTCGTTACTCTTGGTGCAGTGTTTCCGCATATGTTTACAGAAGCAAGCTCGTACTTCTTGGCTGCAATCTCTGGAGGAGTAATCTCTAAAGCTACGTTAAGGGAGAAGTTTGGAAGCCCTGAGTTTACAAGAATTTTGCAAGATGCATTGATATTGTTCGGGTTAGCTTTGGTTGTACTTGTAGTAGCTGCGTATATTGAAGTCTATGTGACAGAGAAACTGATGGTTCTGTTGAATGTCAGGGGATAGTTATTAAATTTTATTATTTATTCTAATTAAGATAATAATACAAATTATAGAAGAAAGTTATAGATTTCTTGCAAAATCTTTATATATAAGTTTATATTATTGACTATATACTTAATGATATGTTTGATTAGATATTAAATAGTATTTAGTATTATATTTAGAATTATATATGAACCAAGGATATTTGGTTGATTTATGAAAGAAATATTAGTAGAAGAGTAATCAATAGAATATAGAGTAGTATTAATAATGAGCTTATAACATGAAGTTTTCACGACCAAAAGATGCAGGAACCAGATTAAAGCAGAATTATATCAAGTTAAGAGAGACTAAACTAGGCCAGTATAACGTAACACTGCCTAAAGGTATAGTTGAAGCCATGAATTTTTCTAAAGGAGATGTTTTTAAAGTTTATATCGAGAATGGGCATATTGTGCTGAAGAAAGAATTTATCGCGCCAAAATATCTGAAGGAAGAGAAGGAGGGCAGTGATGATAAGCAGTGAGACTACAAGCAAGAAAGAGCACGAAGAGTTATTAAGAAGGAAAAAGATGTATGTAGAAGATCTCAAGAGAAGAGCTGCTAGGCTGAGAGAATTAAAAAAACATGAGATGAAAAAACAAGTTAGGGAAGAGGCAGAAAGAAAAGCATTGCATGAAAAGCAAAAATCATATAGGGTGCAGAAGAAAGAAAGAGATTATCTGACCATAAGCGTTGTTTTGCTGCTTGTTGCGTTTGGATTTGGAGTAGTTGCAGTAAATCATTATACTAATTTTAACGGCACAATATTAGGCATGGCTTTCTTTGTGTTCGAGAATAATACAGTGCAAGAGGAATTTGATCTAGTGATTAATATCCCTGCAAATAACCAAGAGATTGCTAAATTTCTCAGGATAGATAAGATGGATGGCAAAACAGTAAGCTTTGATGTGGAAAGAACTGCAGACAGCAAAGTTAGAGATTTAAGCGATGCTGTGACCATCAAAGTAGGAAATGAGATGGCATATATTGGCACATTGCCAGAGAAAAAGAAACTAGATATCACTTCTTATGCCAACAGCTTTTGCGCTAGTTATCCTTGCAGATTACTTTTGAATTTTTCTGCACTGTATTCTACACAAATACTTTTGGAGAATTTTAAGCAGGAGGCAAATGATACCAAGAAATATTCTGAAAATGCAGTAAGAACTGAGCAGCCAGCAAGCAGAAACAAAAAACAAGGAGATTTTGTGAGCTTGGGAAGATTTGAAAGAGGAGAGATAAAAGATGTTGAATTAAAGAAATACGACACTGCAAGATTTATCATCGGAAATAACCAATATTTTCTGCAGTTACTTGGAATCAGCTCTACAAGCAGTGAGATCAGCTTATTGCCTGCCTTTGAAAGCATTGATTTAGAGCTGACAATGCCAGTAAGGGCAGACATCAATAATAATGAGCTAGATGATATAATAATAATCTTAACAAATTTAGATACTAATAAGGCAGTTTTTTCATTGCAGCACCTAGATGAAGCTGCAGAAAGAGAGAGAAATGAAGCACGTGATAGTAAAACTGTACAATCAACTTCAAGAAAAAATACGGATGTTAATGCTGAAGAAAATGATGATGAGATTGTTGTGGAGAATATAAAGATAGTGAGAGAGAAAGTCAGCAATAGCAATAATAATAATAATAATAATAGAGAGAATGGAGATGCCGGCAAAGAAGAGGATTCAGGCAGCAGCATAAACTTCCTTAGCTGGATTGTGTTATTTGTTTTAGGCATTGGGATTGTAGGAGGAATATCTTACTGGCAAGATGTAGAGAGAGAAAGGACTAGAGAGCGCAAAAAGTGGGCAATTGAAAGGTATTATATGGAGCATGGCAAGCTTCCACATGGCGTGAAGAAAGAAGATTATGAGATGTTGAAACAGAAAAAGATGCCTAATGCTAAGAATAATGTTAAAAAGCATGAGAGTTTGCAACAAAATGCGCATTATGAAGTCATCTCAATGTTTGTCAAAGAGTTTAAGGACAAAAACTATTCTGATGAGAAGATTAGGCAGGAGCTAGTAAAGCGAGGCTGGGATCCTAGAGAAGTGCAGCATGTCATTAAGATGCAGGAAGGCAAGCAGGTGTATTCCAACATAGACTCATTAGTTGCATTTGCTGAGGATGCATTAAGCCGCGGCTATAAGCTTGACCAAATTGCAAAGTCATTGCACAACAAAAGCTGGCCTAAAGAGGTTATTGTCAAAGTTTTCAGAGAGGAGAAAAGGCTGAGGAAGTATCTGAGGTAATATTTATATATAATTGAGTTTTAATAGGTGTATAGAGTGATGGTAAGAGCAAAAAAAGGTGTTAAGAGGAAAATAAGCAAGAGCAAGGCAGAGGTAAAAATAGATTCTCAATCAATTGGTATAGGAGAAGCAAAGACAAGCTCTCCAAACCTGACAGATATAATCTCTAGTGCTAATGATCAAAAAACTTCTCCACAAGTAAGCAAGTTCTCATATTACTCAACATACGGAGCATTGTTTGTCCTGATATTATTTGTATTTGGATATGCAGGATTTAGCGTGTTCCAGCAGACAGCTGGAAGAGGACATGATGTCTTAACTGCTGAAGAGATTGATCTAGCGCAGTACCCTAACATATTTGTAAAAAATGATAAGTTTGATGCAAAAGTACTTGTAAGCGAAAAATCACCTAGCGCTACTTTAGAAGCAGCTGCTAAGATCGCAACTAATCTCCAGACAATGCTTTCGTCTTTAAATAAAGACTGCAAAAATGATAACTGCCCGACAGATTTTAATCCAGGACAGGAAGATGATAATAAAGATGGAACAGGTAATGCATGCGATAATGATGCAGAAGAAGTCAATGTGGATAATGTACAGCCTAAATGCACAGACAATGATCAAGATGCATATTCTGTTGAATCTGGATGCAGCTCTGAATTAGATTGTGATGATAATGATGCAAGCATTAAACCAAACACGTATGAAGTATGCAATAATAAGGATGATAACTGCAACGGGCAAGTTGACGATGGAATCGATATACAAAGCGATGTCAATAACTGCGGCGCATGTGGAACTGTATGCCCCAAGATTGCTAATGGTATCCCAGAATGCACTGCAGGAAAATGCGTAATAGGCTTATGCAATACAGGATTTTTTAACTGCGATAAAATCGCTGAGAATGGTTGCGAGTCTGCAAAGAAGTGCTGCACAGACAAAGATGGCGATGGATCTTATCTAGAGAGTATTTGTGGCGGCTTTATTGATTGTAATGATAATGATCCAATGATTAACAGGATGGTTGCAGAAGTATGTAATGGCAAAGATGATGATTGTAATGGTGTAATAGATAATGGCTTTAACTTACAGAATGATATTTTTAACTGTGGCAGCTGCGGCAAAAAATGTGCTTCTGGGCAGCTGTGCACAAATGGGCAATGTGGGTATTACTGCACAGATAATGACGGTGGCAAAGATTATTCTAAGAAAGGAACTATATCTTCTTCTGCAAGCTTTCGTGGTGGAATGAATTCAGACAGATGTGAGTCAAGTGATAATGGTTATTCACCTATCTTAACAGAATATTTCTGCATGCCAGATGGAACTAATGGCTTTGAGTTATATGATTGTACAGATGAAAGCAAGCTATGCCTAAATGATAGATGTGAAGAACCGACTGGAACTGTAACCTGCAGTGATAAGGACGGTAATGATTATAGCGTAGCAGAAGAAACATGGCTTACTGTTAATGATAATATGTATGTATATGAAGACAAATGTACAAATAATGATGAGCTAATAGAGATGACATGCGATGGAAACAAAATTAAGAAAGCTACACATTCTTGCGCAGCAGAAGGAAAAACCTGCGCTGCTAAAGGATTTAACAGACAGGGAGAATGCGTTGAACCAAAGAAAGCAGATGGCCAAAGCTGCAGGCATAATGATGAATGCAGTTCATATACATGCGTAAAAGAAATATATAAGGCTAATGACCCAGGAGTATGCAGACCAAACCTTAATAATGAAATCTGTGCAAATAATGACCCAGGCGGATTTATACAAAAAGGCAGCCAATTTGCAAAGGTTAAGCTTCCTCCATACCAACGCAGCAGAGTCTGGGAGATGTATGTTGAAGGCGTAGATAAATGTGCCAATGACCGTAATTTAGAATATTATACCTGTACTGAGCAAGGACAAATTGGATTAATATCTTCAAGATGGGAATCTTGTCCTAATGGCTGCAAAGATGCCGCATGCGTCAGTGATGTATTAGCACCAGCAGCCGTCTTTAATGGAATAACAGGCGCAACTATTTCTGTTGGTGACAGCTCAAATGACCCTGACAATGATGGCATACCAACAGTTTGTGCATTGGAGATTGGAAGTATCATGACATCAGATAAGATAGGAGACCCATTCGTGAATGATCTGATAGTTATCGGCAGCCCTTGCGAGAGTAGTTCTGCGTTTTCATCTGCTGCACATAAACTATTAGGCACTCCAGAGCCTTGCGACAAAGGAATGGAAGATGGTGCAGGCTATATCAAAGTGTTTAATTTCAACAACCATGTTGAAGTTCTGGTAACAGGAAAAGGAGAGAATGAAGTCAATAAGGCAGCTGCTGTTTTGGCCCAGAGCAAGTTAAATAATTTAGCAGGCATTAATGTAAAAGTTACCGGCGAGGAAGGAAGTTACCAGATAATGAATGCAGCTGAAGAAGAGAAAAAAGAGACTGAGCAGAAAGAAGAAAAAGAACCTGTTGTTGAGTTGCCTGTTCAATTATCAGAGCCTACTACATCACTGGGGCTTTTATCAGGAAAGAATATTGCATTGCTACCAAATACAGGATTTAATTTTGAGACGGGAGAGATAACTCAATCATTGGCTGATGCAGATTTCTTCTATAATGGAGCAGAATTTGCAACTGGTCCACCAACTAATCCTGGCACTAATGTATTTTTAGTATCTCTTGGATCAAAGGATGCAAAATTAATAGCTCTTGGCCCTAATATTGATCTATCTCTAATTTACCAAGCTCCTAATCAAAACAGTATGCCAACACAATCATCATTCCCAGTATATGCGATAAATGATGGCATTGCTATTTATACAGCTAGAAAGACTTATGGTGCTCTAAAAGTTACAGCAATAACTGATAAAGGCATGACATTTGATTATAAGTATAATACTGAGCCAGATGATGTAACAGTAGGCATTAATCCAGATACAGAGTGTATAAAAAATATAAATAAAGAGAGCTGTTTTGCAAATCCAAAATGTTTCTGGGATGGATTTGCATTTACTTGCCGAAGCAATACAATTAATACACAACCAATCAATACATTCCCTATAACATATTGCCAAGCATTTAATGTTAATCTCCAAGACTGCAGTAAATTAAACAAAGCGATATGTTACAGCTCAGATACATCATGCTTGCAAGCGTCTGGATTTAATGCAGAAAAAGGAGTTATGTGTGAAGATATTGATAAAAATGCAATTGGTGCAGAAGAGTTATGCAATAATATCAGATTATTATCAACATGCTGTAGTTGGACAGATGGTAAATGCTTGATAGATGCAACAAAAACATCATGCAAAACTAGTAATTTACCTACCAGTATAAACCCACAGAGTTGCGCAGATGCAGGCAGTGATTCTGGATTATGCATTAAATTAAAAGATCTGTATATACCTTGTAAATTTGATGATTCAAGTTCAGCTGAAAGAATTGCTAACCCATCATGCATATTTGATGCTATGCTTACATTAGGCCATAATGCACCATTTGAGATAAGTGAGATTAAGACTCAAGCAGGATGCCAAGGAGCAGGCGGCAAATGGACAGAATATAGTTATGAAAAGACAGATCCTGTTTATGGCACTAAAGGTTTTGTAACTGAATATCGTTGTGTTGCTTCAGAAGCTGTTGAGCAAGTAAACCCTTCATTAGGCAAATTTGTGAGCAATGTTGATGAAGATGCGTTCTTAGTTTCTAAGTCTAATTCAAAATTAACATTAAATAAAAAGTTGACTGAAATAACAAGCGAGATTGGAGGATATGATTTAAGTGCATTAAGCGGATATAAGATCAAAAATGACAAAGAAACTGCAGTTGCAGAACAGAAAATAAAATTAGGAGAAGGTACTGTTGTTTTTGAAGAGAATACTGACACAGATGTTGTGACTGATTACCTAACATTCAAAGATGGAAAAGAATTGTTAGGTTATGAATTAAAGTTTGAGCCTTCTTGGCAAAGCGATGTTGTAGCTAGTTCTGATGAGCAATACTTAAAAGATATGGAAGGAAATAGTTTATGGATAGGCAAGAAAGAGTATACAGTTTTAACTACAAAAAAAGTAAATGAGAAAGGGTTAAAATTGACTTTGTTAGGCGGAGATGTAAGTGACTCTATTGTTGAAGGAGAAACAAAAACATATTCATTGAATGGCAAAGAGTATAAAATTACAAATAGTGAAGTGACAGATGAAAGCATCAATCCCAATAAGGTAACTTTTATAGTCAATGGTAAAGAGATTAGACCATTAGATAAAGGTGAAGAAGCATCATTAGATGATGGATTCATAATAGGAGTAAAAAATAGAAAATGGTCTGAATCAGATGATGTAATTAATACTGACGCAGAATTTTGCCTGAGATTGGCAACAAGCGCTTATTGTATTATTTCAGATAAGATTGAAGTAGATCCACCAAAAACTTTTATTATCGATGGTAAGGAATTTATAATAAATGTTAAAAGTATAAAAGGAGCAGATACAGGAGAATCTACTAATTCTATTAGAAAAATACAGCTTGAGATAAATGGAGTAAAGACAAGAAAGCTACAAGTAGGTATGGGAGATGAACTTGAAGACGGCACTTTGGTAGGAGTTAGGAAAATAATACCGATCGTAAATGGCCAAACAACAGAATATATTGTTGAATTCAGCTTGGACGCAAGCAAGATTGAGTTATCAGATGATGATATTACAAATAATCTGCCAGATTCTTCAGTTATTAAGATAAATGATGAGAACAGGGGTTCTGCGCAACTGATTATTACAGGAAGTGTTGAGAATAACTTATTTGGCATAGATAAGATTTCTGTTAACTTAAAGTCAGATGACAATTACTGGATAACTGCAGGACAGAGATTGAGTGAAGTTGTTCGCAATGAGCCTAAATTGTTCTTGGATGCATTTGGGATTGATTATTTCTATGCTGGATTGGGTTTTGGCGAGAGTGAACCAGTATATCTTACTCCAAGTAATGAGGGGTATATTATAACATACACAAATAAAGACGGACAAGCTATAACTGATAATCTAGCACTCATCTCTGGAACATCCATCACTTCTTCTGGCAGAGAGATCAAGATAGACAATGATGCAAAGACTTTGTCGATAGGCGATGCTGTATTTAGGTTAAATGCAGAGAAGACTGAGATATATCCTTATCAAGAAGGAACAACTAATCCAAGACTGATAAATATTGATAATAAAGAAATTATTAAAGAAGGCTTGACTCAAAACGGAGTGTTTGTAAGAGGAACTTTTGTCGAAGGAAAAAAACAAGAATATAGATTGGCATTAAGCTCTGATATTCCGCCGCAGGTATATGTTTATGTGACAGCAGCTAAAAAGATAGAAGAAATGCATGTAATACCACCAATAGATACAAAAGAATGCACAGATTCTGATTCCACTTATGCAATTAATACTCCTGAAGGTGGAACATTTAATCCTCCAGGTGAAGATAGGTATACATTAGGCACAGTAGAGGATAATGGTGCAGTATATTATGATTATTGCATGAGATCAAAAAAATATACAGATGACTTTGGTAATATACAGACTGAGTTTATAAAAGAGGAAACAGGCGACAGAGTCATAGAGCAGGCATGCATTGACGGCAAAAAACATTATGAAGCAACAGCAACAATGTGCAAGTGCGAAAAAGGAGCATGCGTAAAAGAGAAAGAAGAGCCAAAAGCAGAATGCGGCAACTATGTCTGCGAGAAAGGAGAAGACTCTGCCGGCTGCTCATGGGACTGTAAAGTTCCAAGCATCAGAATAAATCCAGATAAAGAACTGTATCTAAAAGATAGCAAGGTAACAATCTATGTAAATGTAGAAGGTTATGATGATGAGCTAAAACCCCTTGACCTAGAAAAGATAAATGTATATGACCCTGATGGATTATTCTCAAGCCTGCAGTTAACAAATAACGGAGGATACTGCACTGAAGAAGGCTATGATCCAAATGCTAAAGTTTTATGTGTTTACAAGTATTCAGCTGAGTACGACAAATTTGAAGTTCATGGAGAATATAAGATAGAAGTTGAGAAGACAGAGAATAATGATAAAGCTTCGATAAGCAGCTCTACATTTAACATCATAGATCTTGATCTAAGCAAATACTTGATCTTGGAAGATATAGGCAGTGCGAAATACGACAAGATAGAGATAAATATAGAAGATGTTGGAAAAAGCTATAGTGCAAAGTATAAAGATGCAGAGAAGAAATTGCAGTATGGTGCAAGCGTAATAGAGAATTATGATAAAGAAGAATTTGAGAAACAGTTAGAGCAGATGACTGCATATAATGATGTATTTGAGATGGTAAAAGTCGAAAAGATTAAAGGCAATACTGTTTATAACGTATTCTTGTTCTTTGGCCAGAGCTATTTTTGGGTGCATGATGATACATTGATAGCAGTAGCAGAGATGCCGTTATTTGATTTTGCAACATATGATTCTGAGGTGCAAGCTAGTGAGGTAAAGCCTGGAACTGGATTTGATGATGTGACAGCTCATGTAGTCAAGGAGACAGGAAATAACGAAGAAAGGCAAGAAAGCAAAGAAGAAACTGCTAAAGTGCAAGACGACAAGAAACCTGAAAAGGAATACAGCGAAGTCCTTCTAAGATACCTAGAAAAATACCCCAGCACATTAGAGATTGGAAAGAAGACATTTACACTCAACCTAAAAGAAGGAATGAACCTAGTTTCTGTGCCGTTGGTGGCAGATGATTCTAAGTTAGAAAGTATCTTTAAAAATAACCTGAAGGATGTTGAGACAGTATATTCGTATGACAGCCAATCAGCTGCGCAATCTACAAGTGTTCCATGGAAAATATGGCATGCAGACAAGAATATACCAAGTGACCTAGAGAAGATAGAGCCTGGAAAAGCATACTGGGTAAAAGCAAAAACGCAATTTAGCGTTGCTATAAAAGGGCAGCTTGGAATAGGAGAAGCTCAGATGCCTGTAAGTACAAAAGTCACCAAAGGATGGAATTTAGTTGGAGTGCATTCTACGAAAAAACAGACAATTAATGATGCATTTGCAAACATTAAAGGCAAATATAATTCATTATGGCAATATAAGAATAATGCGCTTGATAAGATAGATATCAATGCCAAACCTGATTACATGGATTATAATTATGGAGACCTAATACCAGGAAAAGGATATTGGATCTATATGTCGGAAGAAGGAGAGATAGTCTCATGAATAATAAGAATAATAGTAAGAAGAGAAAGATTGTGAATATTATGAGCATAGCAATAGCCTTGATCATCTTAACAACCATATTTACAAGCTTTGTCTTAGCAGATGCGCCTATGTATGATTTCCAGCAGTTCTTTGGAGAAGTAAAAGGAGCAAATAATGGAGAGACTATAACTGTAAAATATGGAGAAAAAGTTTTAGCTACAAGTATTGTTGAGCAGGATAAATATGGGTATAAACAATTACTGAAAGTGAATGCAGCTGGCCTAAAAAAAGGAGATAAGATAAAGTTCTTCATTAAAAATAAAGAGATTGTAGAGATAGAGTTTGAACCAGAGCAGCCAACAAAGCTTGACTTAGTATTGATACCTGAGCCATTTTGCGGAGATAAGAAATGCTTAGGGCAAGAGACATGCAGCAGTTGTGCAACTGACTGTGGAGAATGCCCTGAAGATAAAGATAATGATGGAGTTTATGATTACCAAGATAGGTTTATTGCGCCAAAAGAAAAGTTTGTTGAGAAGCTAAAGAATTTTAAGAAAGAGAAAGTTAAGATAAAGGTTGATAATAAAGAAGAGCTGAAAGCAGAATATTCCGGGAAAAAAGAGATAAAGATAGAAGAAGAAAACAAGCAATTGCTCAAGTTTGAGGTTGATTTTGACAAGAAAAAATTTGATCTTGAGAAAGTGATCATTGAAAAGCAGCTGCCTGCTGAGTCGCAAGGATATACTGTTGTAAAAGGATTATCTGCGCAGGATGCAGCAACAACTAAAACAGTTTATTTAGATCATCTAAAACAGGAAATCAAAAGTGTATGTGTCAAAGATGCTGAAGTAGCTAATATCAATGAGATAAGTACTGCATGCAATGGAACAAGTGAAGTATTTCTAGTTTGCAACGGAACAATAATCGAGGGATATAAGTGCATTGACCTAGGCAACCAGTTTGAAGTTTCTGGCTTAAAGAATTCTGCAGTGAGAGAGCAACAAGCGGCACAAACTACACCACCTAGCACAACACCTCAACCTGATCCAAATGCAGGAAAACGTAATCTATATGCCTGCGAAGATGGCAAAGACAATGACAAAGACGGATTTATTGACCTTAAGGATCCTGGATGCAGCAACAGCAATGATAATGATGAATATGATGCATGCAAAGAAAACTGGGGATGTGGTGATTGGAGCGAGTGCAAGGATGGAGTTTATACAAGAACCTGTGGAGATGTAAATGTATGCGGAACTATAAAGAACAGGCCAAACATTAAAGTAGCATGCAGCTTAGGAACGCCGAGAAATGATAACCCTGTCGAACAGAAAGCAGCAGAGCAAAGCAGAAGTGCAACAATACCAAAAACAACTATAAATTCCAAAGAGCCATCAGCTTTACAAAGTTCTCAAAAGGATGCGTCATTACAGCAGCCAAGTGAGATAAAACAGCAACAAGAAGCAAAACAACAAACACCAGCAATACAAGAAGCTGTCAAGCAAGAAACAGCTTCTCAACAATTGCAATCATCATCAAAGAAAAAGCCGATAAGCAAAACGATATTATTAAGTTTGGCTATTATACTTGGCGCAGTAGGGTCAATGTTAGTATCCATGTTTTACAACAAGCCAGGACCTATGCCAGCACCGCCTGTGATTGCAAAAATAGAAAAGAAGATAGAGATTAAAGCAATAAAAGAAAGAAAAGAGCTTCAAGGAATCAAGGAAGATGACGAGTTGTTTGAAGTTTAAGTGATCCGATTATGATAAATCAAGAGAACAAAGATAATGCTGCTAAGGAAATACCTCTGCCTATAGACACAGATAGAGAGCAAAGAGCCAGTAGATTAGAGATAAGCAACAAAGGATATGCAGGATTCTGGATACGAGTCTTGGCAAGCATCATAGATTCTTTGATAATGGGAATACCATTTGCTATAGCATATGTTACTCTAAGCGTAATTTTTAGAGCCATTCCGGGGATTAATTACATAATTATTGTAGTATATCTTGCAATTATCACTTATATGGAGGGTATAAAAGGCGGCACGCCTGGAAAATTAGTGTTAGGGCTTAAGATTGTTGATGTCCAGGGAAATCTTATAGGGATTAAGAGAGCCATAGTAAGAACACTTGGGAAGATGCTTTCAGGATCCTTTTTTGGAATAGGATATGCAGTCATCTTATTTGACAGAAAAAAACAAGGGCTGCATGACAAGATTGCAAGAACATATGTAATCTATATGAGATAGGGAATAATAATAATAATAATGTAGCAAATATAAGACCTAATTTAAGCACATATCCAATAATTTTTTAAATAACTTAATGATTATAGCTTTATATTATACTAAAAACATAAAACAACAATGCAAAAGAAGGTGGTAACATGGAATTCTTAGAGCAGATACAGAAGGACAGGAAAATTGCGCAGGATTTGGTCAACAATAAGATTGCTGCAGATATAGGAGAAGCTTTCAAGATGATACAGGAGAAAAGGCATATGCAAGTTAAGATACATTCAGCTGCTGAGCAGAATATAGACGGAAGCTTAAAGCATAATCCCCAAATACAACAACAGGTAGAACAATTACATCAGCAAGCCCAGCAGACTGCAGGCAATCCACAGACGCAAATAATCTCAAGTACACAATCTTCCCAAGCACAAGAACAAACTACGCAAATCGTATCAGATGCTGCAGAAAGATTGGTAAAGATCGAAGAATTCTTACAAAAATTCGACAAGTTCTTTGCAAAATTCTATGAAGATACAAATGCTAAATTAAATGATTTTTCAAAGAGTATCAATGCAGTTAACTTCCAGATGGAAGAATTAAAGAACAGAAAGGTTGAAACAATTGCAGTAAAAAATCCAGCAAGCAGCTCTTCAAGATCATCTGCAGATGACATAATCGCAAAAAGGCAGATGCTTGGATTGCAGGAATCTGAGATAGATCTGGAAATACCTGATGCAAAGCAGCAGCAAGCACCTGCACAGCCAAAACAATCATCAACTTTTAGGCAGAAAGACGGCAATTATAAGCCAGAGGATGTTTCTGTTGAGATGATATTTAACAATTCTCATAATAGGCTGACGAAGAGATAGAGTTAATGATTTTGTTTTTATTATTTTTTACAAATATTTTTATAATTTCTTTATTATATGTTAATATGAAGCACATAAATATAGTTTTTATTAGTGTAATATTGGCATTATTGATTTTTCTAGTGAGCTGCACCAATAACAATTACATAGAAGCAACAGGAAACTTCCACACGCACACACTTGCAAGCTTTGATTCTAATGAAACATATGAAGCGATTATTGATGAAGCTGGAAAACTTGGATTTGATTTTATCGTTATAACAGACCATAATGAGATAGATGAGAATATAAAAGAGAAATGCCTTAACGAAAAAAGATTATTGTGCATACAAGGATTGGAAATAACACCATTTAAGGGGCATATTGTTGTAGTGGATTTTGGCAAAGATGATAAAGAAACAGCAATTGATCCAAAAACAAAGCCAGAGGAAGTTATTAAGCAGATACATAACGCAGGAGGAATAGCAATCGCTGCTCATCCATTAGCAGAGAACGGCGGATTTACGCTAGAGGAAATTTCTAAATTGAATTTTGATGCAATGGAATGCTATATCCCAAGAAATAAGCAGCAGTTTCCTGCAATTAAGCCTTGTGTATACAGCTCAGATGCGCATAATGCTGAGCAATTAAAAGATGCGTTTAGTGTATGTAAAGTTGAGGATAAGAATGGAAATAAAAAAGTAGCTGTTGAAGAGATAAAGAATGCAGTTAAGGATGGAAACTGCAAGAAAGCAGAATAAATGAATATAAAAAATAAATTTTCTTATTTCCCAACCAATTTAACCAGCTCAACCATCCTATTGGAAAAACCCCATTCATTATCATACCAGGAAACTACTTTCACCAAATTATTGCCTAGCACCATTGTAGATAAGCCATCAAAAATTGAACTGGCAGGATTACCTACAATGTCTGAGCTAACAATAGGATCTTCTGTATATTCAAGAGTTCCTTTTAAAGGACCTTTTGCTGCTTGTTTCATCGCTGCATTTACATCGTCCTTTGTGACTAATTTATTTAATTCAACTACCAGATCAGTTACAGAGCCATCAGGAACTGGGACACGCATAGCTATCCCATCAAGCTTTCCTTTCAATTGCGGTAAAACTTCGCCGATAGCTTTTGCTGCGCCAGTGGAAGTTGGGATGATGTTCAATGCAGCGCTTCTTGCTCTGCGCAAATCCTTGTGTGCAAGATCTAAAATTCTTTGATCGTTTGTGTATGCATGGACAGTTGTCATAAAGCCACGCTTGATACCGAAATTTTCATCAAGTACTTTTGCAACTGGAGCTAAGCAATTAGTTGTGCATGAAGCATTTGAGATGACACTCTCTCCTTTGTAATCTTTATCATTTACTCCAAGAACAATTGTCTTGACAGGCTCTCCTGCTTTTGCTGGCGCGCTTAAGATGACTTTTTTTGCTCCTGCCTGTATGTGCTTTTCGCACTCTGATTTTGTTGTAAAGACACCAGTGCATTCAAGAACAACATCAACTTTCAGCTCTTTCCAAGGAAGCTGTGTTGGGTCTTTGATTGAAGTGTATCTTATCTCTCGATTATTTACGACAATTGAAGAATTAGAGCCATCTGATGAGGTTCTTGCCTCGACTGTGCCATTGAACCTGCCATGAGTTGAATCGTATTTCAGCAAATAAGCTGCTGATTTTACATCACCCAGATCATTGACAGCAACTACATCAACACCCTTGACATTTTGCGCTGCCCTCAGAATCAATCTTCCTATCCTTCCAAACCCGTTTATTGCAACTTTTACCATCTGATCCACCTCGATGTTTTTTTTGTTATTCTAATTAAATATACTATTTAATTTGTTTGTTTATAATGGATTAGGTATTATTGTATTTATAAAATTTTTCATAAAATAGTACAAGACAAAAGTAACGCATAATTTATATAGTAGTTGTATTTTAGAGTAGGTATGATAAACCTACAAACACGAGAACTAGTTCTAAAATGGAACAATGAAGGCAAGACACAACAACAAATAG
>Ga0209211_10001939_pt1 | contig 37211 bp, 43 predicted proteins | sample RifGroA2_FD_183992 | JGI IMG/M metagenome (GOLD analysis project Ga0209211, IMG submission 183992) | Groundwater microbial communities from Rifle, Colorado, USA - Groundwater A2 (SPAdes) (version 2) | ecosystem: Environmental > Aquatic > Deep subsurface > Groundwater | place: Rifle, Colorado... | reverse complement strand
AAGAAAGACTGAAAGTCTTTCTGTGCAGGAAAAGCAAAGCTTTTCCCACATCGCACGACTGAAGTCGTGCGTTTTCAATGAATCTAAGATAAGATAATCAGGCTTGCTTGCCCTAAGTCTAGGTGTGGAGAAATAACCGTCTCCGATTGCCACAGTCCGCATGCCCAATGTCTTGCCAATTTCGATATCTTCAGGAGAGTCTCCGACAATAATTGTTCCTGAAGGATCAAACTGTGTCCCAGCCAAGTAGTCCCTCATTCTCTCGATTTTATTATTTCCCGATACAGTAGCTCCAAGTTCAGTATTTGCCAATATTTGTCCGAAATATTTTGTTAGATCCAATCTCTCCAGCTGGGCAGCAATGGCTTCTGTCATGTGATTGCTTAGAATGGCAGATGGAACAGATCTCTCCCGCAGCCACGCCAAAACTTCCCGCACTCCCCGTCTAGTACGACATTGTGAAGCCCTTGGTTCATAAAACTCATGAAATGCTTCTTGAACTCCAGAATTAAGAGCTTCCCTATCACAACCCTGTCTGCAATCACATGTTCTGATATACCCACACCTAAAGGTGTGGGTTTGTTTTGAACATGGGATCCCGAATGCGCCTCTAATACATGCCGCCTAAAGGCGGCAGTTTCAGGCGCATTCAAGATAAAATTCTACAGAAGGAAAATCAAATTCTGCTGCGTATCGCCCCCTAGGAAGAGGAACACCGCCGTATGCTCTGATGACATGGTTGCCGGCATCCATGCAAGCTTGCGTATCTGCCAGCAAGGTCCCGTTCCAGTCCCAAGCGACTAATCGGATCATGCTCCAGAATAAAAGACCAAAGCTTATAAACCAGGTCTATTTCCCGGGAAAGTAAACATTTCCGCCGCTGGAAGCCCTTACGTCTGCAAGCTCCACGCCTGTTCTTCCTGCGTACGCATGCTCAACCATTCCGGCCACTTTTGCCTCCAGCCCGTACTTTGCGAACACTCGTATTGCCTTCTGAGGTTCATTTGTGGTCACGAACGCCTCGGTGCCCATCGGCCATTTTGCATAACATTTTTCCGGAGGCGTTCCCATGAACTCAGCTATTCGGAGCGCCCTCGAGTCCGGCTCAAACAAGCCTTCGATCAGCGCGTAAAGTCCGTGCTTTGCGAGCGGCTTTGCAAGCTTTCCGTCAAAAGCTCCGCCGCTGTTATGGAATACCGCTGTTGCAACGCCGCTTCCAAGGAGCTCCATGAAAGCGGGATAAAAGCACGTCGAAGGCTCTGAAAGGAATTCAAGGAAGTATTTTCCCTCTGGCGTTTCATGCCATCTTTCGCCGAGCATGGAAATCATCGCGGCCCTCTGGTCCGTTATCCCGTTCGACCTTGGCGTAGGACGCCCGCGCGCAGCTACGAGATAATTCCCGGCCCGCGGAGCAGGAAGGCTCGCGAGCCTTTTCCCGTCAATAGTGCTGACAGCGGAGCCGCCGACATTGATTGCCGTCTCGCCCGGTGCCCATCCCCGCAGCCTGCTGCCGACGTCATGTTGCTCGGCGACATATGCGAAGCCGTATTTTCGTGAAAGTTCATCTGCATATCTTTCGAACATCTCCTCGTCAACGCGCCCGCTCCTTTCGACAACGTCGAACATTGCCCGTATTCTTGCCCCGATTTTCGCCGTGTCGTCGGCTTTCATCACAAGCGAATCCTGAAGAGCGAGCCAATGCTCACGGCGCCTTTCATGGAACTCTGCTTTCGTGCCCTGCCCGTCAGAATTGACATAAACATCATCACCCTCTGGGTCGAAGACACAAACCCAGCGATCGTCGACTGCATACAGCCCGGGTCCGGCGCGCACCAATCCAACTGCTGTTCCTGAAACATTCGCGCCGCAATTCACCCGGTCGCCGAGGAGCGCAAGCTCGCCGTTCATTATAGCATAGCCGTGTTTGTTCGCCTCAGTTGCCATGGCATTCCCGAGTTTTCTGACAAGTCCCTGGTCTTTTTCGACCCTATTCGCGTCTATCATGTCCGCGAACCCGACAACATTTATCCCTTCTTCACGGGCAAACGCGCTGATGTTCCGCACCATCGATGCGGCATGCTCTTCCGGATCCGTCGCGCGCGAGTCGCCATGAGCGGAGAAAACAGCGGCATTATAGCCATCAGGCAGCCGCAGCACAGCTAGCCCATTCATGCCTTCCCTCAGGACGTTAACATACTCGCAATTGGTAAGCGTCGGCGCACAGATCGCAGCCAGCAATGCAGAACCTTCGTCTCCTCTCTGGATTACTTCCTCAACATACCTGTCAACTTCTTGCATATTTACCACCTCATCAGCATGACTTATCCAAAGAGCAGCTCCATCGCGGCCGCCTTGCTTCGTTCGTCCGGGAAGAAGAACACCGAGCCTGTCTGGACATTTGTAACGGATTTTCTCAAAGAAGGGTTCTTCCAAAGCCTTCTCTTGAGCACATAGGCCTTCGGATTCGGCGACGGCACGTCCTCGTACCTCACCGGAAAGCCGTCGACGACATCGTTATGCTCCGTGAAGCTCCTGACCAGCCTGTTTCCTTCCTTCCCCGTCACCTCGTATGTGAATACAGGCGTTCCGGAACCCTGGACAGAAGGGAGGTCTTTCTTCAGCATGATGCCCGCGAGGAAATCCATGCCTGCTATTTCGATCATGGCCCTTTTCGCGTATTCTATATCCGCCCCTTCCGCAAGCTCCAGCCTTACCAGCCTTCTCCTGTCCATGTCACCTTCACCCAGGAAGAGTTGCGCGATGTTCCTTTCGTTGTCGTCTGTCAGCATTCTGATGTAAATGTCATAAGTCCTGGACGGGTCAAGGCTCGGGCAAAGATAGCTGTAGTCTTTCAGTCTCACCGGTATATCCTGCCGTCTTGCTTTGCTGCCAAGGTCCGGGCATCCGTCCTCTATGTACTCCCTCATGGAGACAAGCGACATCGCAGCCTCGTCGTCGTGCAGCGCATTGACATGCCGTTCGTCATGGCACATCCCAAGCTTGACGTTGCCCCTCATGTTCGTTATGGATTCTATGTTCAACATGGACCCGTTGGGGTTTGTGGGGAAATTGTCAATTACGTTTCCCCGTTCATCACAGTACTGCTCGACCACGAGACCGTTCGCAAGCAGGTAGTTCAATGTATCGGCATCGGCCCAGAACCGCCCGCCGCCGTGGTCGACTACCTGCGGCATGACTGCGCCTTCCCTGAAGCTTCGTGTGAACGCGGTCCTTTCAGGATCGCACGCAAGTTTTGTATAAACAACTTTGTCGTAAAAGCCGTCCCAGACTATTTCCCCGTCCCTGTCGCAGATGTTGGACAGCATTGACACCCTGTAGGGAGAGTCTTTTGGGAATGCCAGCCTCATCGAGTGCGCAATCTGGTCGCCCGAACACACCGCGATTACCGGCTTTCCGTTATCGACCATCTGTCTCACCGCATCGGCATACTGTTTTATTTTCGCAGGCACACGGCCGAATCCAAGGCGGTCTTCGTATGGAAATCCTCCGCAAAGGAATGCGCCGTCCGTCTGAATCATTGCTTTTGCGTTCTCGTCCAGCCTTCTTTCATCGCCGAAGTGAAAATAGAGAGGCAGCGCTTTCATGCCGTGCTTGTTTATCTCCCTGATAGCATCCTCGTCGCCGTTCGAGCCTGGGAAGTACGGGACAGATATTACAGGCCTCATGCCGCCACCTCGTAACTCAATTTAGCCTCTATCTTGCTGTCGTAGAGGCACCTGACAAGAGCCTGGGAATAATCAATAGAATCCCGTCCGGAAACGAAGCTCAGGTTGCCGTCGCCTGATGCTCTTGAAACTGCGCCGATGTCGTAAGCTGCGACCCCTTTCTGCGAGCAAAGCTCCCTGAATGCGCCTATGTGGCGTTTTTCCACCTGCATCACTGCGCCATGGCTTTCTGAAAAAAGTTTTTGATAGCTGTCAATGTCGCCGCCCATTTCACTGTCAACATAAACAGAAACATCAACGGGGCTTCTTGTATTTGCAATGAGTTCGCTCACCGCGTTGCAAAGCCCGCCTTCTTCGATTACATTTGCGCTGGCGACATAGCCGCTTCTCACGGCTTTTATTATGGCATCAACTTCTCTCCCGGATGTTTCATAGTCAATTGAGAACGGTCTGTCGCCAAGGCAGTCTGGTCCGAATGATTGCAAGTAGTCGGTGCCGCCGAGCGCAGCCTGCCTCGCTCCGACAAGGAAGAGTTTGCTTTCTGCATCTGTCATGTTCCATGTCGCGTAAGTTGAGGGAGAATTTGTCCATCCGACAAGCCCGAGTATGGCAGTCGGGGGTATGGCCGTCCCTGTGTTTGCATTCGCCTTGTTGAGGCTGCAGTTGCCGCTGTCGACAGTGACGTGCCTCCTTGGATCTTTCGAGAATTTTTCCGCCACGTCTTTGTCCTGAAGTATCATGTCCATGTAATCCTGTTCAAGCTCCCAGTTGTAGCATGCTTTCGCCACGCCCCTCTGTCCTTCGGCAAATTCCCACATCTCCTCTGGAACGGCTGTCCTTCCATAATTGGCGTTGTTGGTGACTCCCACGACAGAGCATCCGGCAGTTGCCATCCTGTAAGCGCCCCTGACAAAAGAATCCTCCGCCTGGAGCTTCGGATCGAGCATGCCGATGACTGGATTCGAGTCGAACGAGGCGCTGTACGCCACGCGTCCTTCGAAAAGCGGATGAGTTCTCAGTGTTGCGCATCCTTCTCCCCTGTTTACAATGTTTGTCGATCTCACGTGCTTGTCATAATGATCGTGGACGTATGCATCGTTCTTGAAATTGATTGACATGATGACGCTGTCTATCGCCCTGGGCAGTATCCTGTGCCCGGGCAGGCTTTGCGCCCGTGAAGCCGGCTCTCTCACGTGCCTGTAAAGCAGCGGCCCCGCAGCCAGATCGTCTGCCGGGACGTCGACGTCTATCCTGCCGTTCCTGACAAAGACGTATCTCCCGGTGCCGTTGCATCGTCCGACAATCCTTGCACAGGCTCCCATGTTTATGTGCGGCAGCCCCAGTTCGATATTGAACGTGTCAAGGACTTCCTGCGCGTGGTCCTTGTGGACCACTATCATGAACCTTTCCTGCGTCTCGGAATTCAGCAGCGTCTCCGAGTCCCTCGGCTGGTTTTGCGGCACCAGGTCGCCGTTGATGGTTATCCCGTACCTGCCGTGCATTTGCTCAACGGTGCTGCACAGCAGTCCGGCGCCGCCCATGTCCTTGAATGACACAAGACGCTTCCAGCCGCCGCGAAGTGCCTTGTCAACAACTATCTCCATGCCGCGCGCGTTCACTTCCTGAAGGTGCGGGTCAGGGTCCTGGACAGCCTTCTCATTCAGGTCGGTATTTGTCATGTCTATTGCCTGGGAAGCGCCCACGACACCGCCAAGTCCCGTGGCATCCGAAGCCTTTCCGACATAGATTGCAACATAATCTTCCGGATTTCCTTCAGGCACCTTGTTCCTCATCAGGCACTCCTTTTTTGCGACGCTGACTGCCATGACGTTTACGAGGTTGTTTCCCGCGAACCCCGGATGATATTTTATCGAGCCGTCGCCGTGGGGAATTCCCATTGCGTTCGCATAATCCGCTATGCCTTGCGTCGTCTCATCTGTATGTTGTTTTATCGGATCGCCATGCGCATTCCATTCAGGATGTCCCTGTCGCCTTGCCTCGTAGACTGCAGCAACCTTCGCGCCGTTGTTCGCAATGTTGTCCCTCTGGTTGCCGCCAGTTCCTGTCGCGGCCCCGGGATGCGCGCAAACGAAAGAGGGATAATTGTGCGACTCGGAAGAATAGTCAAGCCCGATAGTCTCCCCTTTTTCGTTTACGAAAAAGGCTGCAGTGGCCGCTTCATCGCCTATTGCATGCAGATGGTTGGGGCCGGAATGCGGCAGCAGGGTTTTCAGGTAGAATCTCGAGGAGCCGTAGCTTGCGTGCTCGGACGCCATCGTGTCCGCCGCGGCTTTTTCCGTTCTCGTAAGCTTTCTTCCAAGAACTCGCTCGAGCCGCTCGTCATCCTCGGTAAGCTCTGCAAAGGGAAGGTGCCTCAAAGAATCAAGCAAGGGTATCCCGAACTCGTCGTATTGTATCATTTCAGCCTCACCCCGCAATACGGCAGCTCGTTGTCGCCAAAGAAGACAGAGCCGTCTTCTGTCGCGAGGTGTCCTCTTGAAATCATCTCAAGCGCCGCCAGGTACGCCGGACCGTCTCCCTCTTCCTTCATCCTCTCCTGAAGGGCCTTCGCGTATTTTCTGATGAACTGTTCGCCTTCAGGGTCTGCAACCATGCCAGGAATTCCGTCGCCGATTGAAAAACGCTTCGACTGCGCCAGTATCGGACCGCCGTCTATTTCTTCGGTGAGTATGTGAACAGTTGAACATGTAAAAGTTTCGCCTTCCATAATGGCATCGAACACCGCGTTGTCGCCCCTTAGCTTTCTGCGGTAGCCCATGCGAATGTAATCTCTCACGCCTTCGTTGCTTAGTCCCGTTGTGTCAAGCCGCTCGCCATTGGGTCCGGCAAGTATTGCAAGGTCGGCAGGATGAACGTTGAGTATGGGCATGTAACCGAGAAGAGGGTCGTAAACGATTCGCATGAAACCCGACAGGCATATGATGTCTGGAGAGAACTCCCTGTCTATCCTTTCCGTAAGCATTCCATAATATCTTCTTGCAGAATCCGGGTCGTCATGGCTCAGCTCGTGCTGTCGGTAAAAATCGCGCCTGCTGAGGAAGAACTCCGGGATGTCATGCGCTTTGCAAAGCTGCACGCCCTTGGCGTCTTTTTTGTCGTGGTAAGCGCCGATATTATAGTAAAGCTTGCCTCCATTGGATGTGTTGTTCGGATCGTCAAAAGTGGCTTTCAGGCTGCTCGCTCCGCCGGAAAACATCCAGAAGACTTTCATCGGCCCGTTACCGGAATAAAGTTGTCGCATTTGCAATAAAAATTGCCGGAAATTCTTTTATACTTGAAGCGAAGAAAAAGTGTAATTCTTGCGTGATTGAAAATTTCAGCGTCCAAGTTATAAAAAGACTTTATGATTAATTTATCAGATGCCGGAAAAGAACGTATTGATAGCCTTTGGTTCTCCTTTTGATTATGCAGCATTGCAGACGCATTTTCAAAGGCAGCCGGGCACGAATTATTTTCTCTCCGTCGCGTCCGCACACAGGACGCCTGAAACAGTTGAAAGGCACGCGCATACCATGCAATATGATGGTATAGTAGCGGGGGCAGGCATGTGCAACGCGCTGAAGGACGCTTACCTGAAAGAGTGCGGGAACGCGGTGCTTGTAGCGCTGCCGGTCAGGGATTCGAGGACAGGCGGGCTTTCTTCTGTTTTGTCATCAAGCGAGATGCCGCCGGGCTACCCGGTTGCAATGAGCCAGGCTGACAATCTAGGAGCCGCCGTGGCGTTTGTCAATTATGCGCTGAAGGGCGGTTTCGATGCGGTCAGGCTCTCCTGTGACAGCGATGCAGACTCGAGGAAGGTTTGTGATGAAGCTGTTAATATGTTCAATGAGCTTGGTGTCAGCGTCACAACTGACCGTTCCAGCCGTGCGATTGACGTGGTGGCTTACACAGGCCCGAGATTGCTGTATGATTTTGGGCCGTGCATAGCATCGTTCGCATCGCCGCTTAGAAACGAGGCTGTGCTGTTCAAGTACCTTGGCAGGCTTAGGGCATATCCCTTCGCAGTCCACACAGGAGTCGCTGATGGCAAAAATCTTGCGCTGTACGCTTCAAAGATAATCGCACGCAACAATCCTGCTGTGGGGGAAAGAATAAACAGGCAAAGAGAAGAGGGAAGAAAAAAATATGATAATTTCAGAGAACTTAGAGAATTGTAGGGGGTTTTTTGATGAAAACACTGAGAGAAACAAATTTTCCCGGCGTTGAGCGGGGAAAGGTAAGGGACCTGTATGCTGGAAGAGGTGATACCATCGTCATGGTGACCACAGACCGCATCTCTGCATTTGATGTCGTCCTGAACCAGCAAGTCCCTTACAAGGGCCAGGGGCTCAATGCGTCTTCGGCTTATTCATTTCAAAACACGATTGACATAGTCCCGAACGCATTCATTGCAATGCCTCATCAGAATGTAATAGTCATGGAAAGATGCGAGCCTTATCCTGTCGAGGTCGTGATACGTGGTACGCTATCAGGATCTTCTTGGCGGACTTATCAAAAAGGTCAGCGTGAATTTTTCGACACTGTTTTGCCGGACGGTCTCAGGCAAAACCAAGACCTGATTGAAGTGCTGGGAAAGCCGCTCCATACGCCAACTTCTAAGGCAAAGACAGGACACGACGTGAATCTCAGTCCGGGTGAGGCTGAAGACATGGTCGGCGGCAGGGACGTGTGGTACGCCATGAGGGATGCCGGCACAAAACTGTTCCTGCGCGCCAACAAGCTTACGGCTGCAAACGGATACAGGGAGGCTGACACCAAATACGAGTTTGGATTAGGACAAAAAGGCATGACTCTTTTCGACGAAGCCAACACGCACGATTCGTCAAGATTTTTCAGGGCAGATACGTACCGGGAAAAATTCGAAAGCGGGGTGGATCTGGATTGGGTGGACAAGGAGTTTGTAAGAAAGTACCTGATGTCTATCGGATTCAAGGGAGATGGGCCGATACCCGACCTGCCGCCAGAGATAGTACAGGGTGCTTCAGAGCGCGTTCTGGAGAGCGCCTATGCGATAATAGGCAAGAATTTTGTTCCTGTGGAGCCTGATATGGAACAGATAAGAGAAGTTGTCTACGAATGGACTGGAGCGTAAAAACACTAAGGTGCAAATAAATGCCAGAAGATTTCTCATTCGATGGGCTCAGGGAAGCTATGAAAGTCGCGGTGGATGATGAAATCGCAAGATATATCAACGGTCTTGAAAGCAGTTGGAAAATACTTCTGGAAAGCCAGACACTGGATGTTCTCGCAGATAGATATGCAACAGGAACCCGTGACATTTTTTCTCCTAGAGGAAAGATACTTTCTGAAAGAGAATTATGGATTGCTGTAATGAAGGCCCAGAGAGAACTTGGCCTGAACATTCCTGGGGAAGACATAGGAAAATACGAAGCCGCAAAGGGTGATATAGACCTAAGTCTTATCAGGGAGATTGAAGCGAAAACTAAGCATGATGTCAAGGCAAAGATAGAGGCATTCGTGAAAGCAGCAGGGGCCCGCGAACATATTCATAGGGGAATGACATCGCGCGATCTTACTGACAACGTGGAACAGATGCAAAACAGGGCAGGCGCAAGGCTTATTTATGGAAGATACGTTTCAGTATTGAGGCATCTGGTAGGCAGGGCAAATGAATACAGAGATATAATACTCACCGCAAGGACTCATCATCAGGCTGCACAACCGACCCTTCTTGGAAGGCGGCTCGCGATGAACGCCGAAGAATTGATGATGCACCTGCCTGATTTTGAAACGTTTGTGGAAAATTATCCGCTAAGAGGCATAAAAGGTCCTGTAGGAACCCAGTTTGACATGGCAATTCTTCTCGGGAGCCCGGAAAAAGCAGAAGAACTTGAGAGGAAAATTGCTCAATATCTTGGCTTCGTTAACGTATTGAATTCTCCCGGACAGGTTTATTTCAGGTCCTTGGATTATAAAATGCTTTCCCATCTTGCTTGTCTTTCTGCCGCCTGCGAAAACTTTGGAATAAATATGCGGCTTATGGCGGGCTACGAACTTGTTACTGAGGGTTTCAGTGAGCTTCAGACGGGATCAACAGCAATGCCGCATAAAAGAAATACAAGGAGTTCTGAAAGAGTTTGCAGTGCAGCTGAATTGTTGAAGATGTATGCTGACGGAGTCTCCCAGAGTGTCAGGCAATCAGTGGAAGAAGGAGATGTTTCGGATTCGATGATAAGAAGGGTGATTCTCCCTGGAGCATTCTACACTTCGGATGGGCTTTGCGAAACTATGCTTACTGTTCTGAATGACATGGGAGCGTATCCTGACAGGATCCAGCGTGAAGTCGAAAGGTATATGCCGTTTTTGGCGAGTACTCAGTTGCTTTCAATAGCAACCAAAGCCGGTATGGGAAGGGAAAGGGCGCATGAGATCATAAAAGGTTACGCCATGGATATGTGGCAAAGAGGCGGATCACTGGACGGATTCGTCGATAGCTTGTCACAGGACTCGTTATTTGTTTCGCATGGTGTAGAACGCGAGAAATTGAAATCAGCAGTCGACGACAAGGAAAGATTCGTTGCAAACGCGCGAAGGCAGACAGACAGAATATACCAGAATGCCCGGATTATAATTGAAGCTTACCCAAAAGAAGCAGCTTACGAACCTGGTCCGATACTCTAGAAAATCATTTTTTATTTCTATCATGTGCGTATTCTGTCCATGGACATACAATGGGGAAGCGAAGGCGCGCATAAATTCACTACAAACGTTGGGTTGATTACCAGCAGCGGACCGCACGGGGACAACATAATGGCTGCCGAGTGGACTCACCAGGTCTCGTATAGCCCCGGACTGATAATGGTCAACGTCGGCTTCGACAAGGCGACAGAGGAGAATATCAAAGCAAGCAAGGAGTTTGGCGTTAGCCTTGCTGCCGAAGACCAGAACATTGTATCAAGCGTCGCCGGAGGCTCGTCCGGCAGGGAAGTCGACAAGATTGCCGTGCTGAAGGAGCTAGGCGTGGAATTCTACAGGGCGAAGAAAATAAATGCGATGATGGTGAAGGGCGCATCGCTGAACATGGAGTGCAAGCTCGTGGAATCAATAAAGCTCGGCGACCACATGGCATTCGTCGGCGAAGTCGTGGAAATGTCCTTGAGTGACAAGAAGTCCATACTTTATCATGAAGGCAAGTACTACAAGGGTCCGAATGACGCAAGACAGACAGACGCCAAAGGCGTCATGCAATTTGCGTCCGGCGGTTGCGAGCCCGTCCAGAAGCCTTCTGATGAAATGCGTGAGAGAATACGCAAGCTTGTTGAGAAGCACAAGAAATAATTTTCCCCTTCAAATCTAATCTACTTTTTGAAAGCAAATTTTTATTTTGTTGTTGTGAATCTTATCTCGTGCGCTGCCGGAGGAACGACAAGCGAATGGTTGCTCTTCCTGAGCTCCACTCTCAATGTATGGGTGCCCGGCGGGACTTCCGTAAATGCCACGTTATTCAGGGAGCTCATTTTCTCCACGCCGTCAAGATACACGTGAAGGTGCCCTTCGTTCTCCCGGACCTCCCTGTTGATGTCCATGGCAGCAAGGCGGAATTGTGTCACATTGACCCATACCCCGACCGAGGAGGAGTTTATCACTTCGCCTTCCGACGGCGAGATTATCCTTACAGAAGGATTGCCCTGGGGCGGCTCATATAGCCCGTTCTGTGATCCATTCTGAACGCACCCGGCAATAAGGACAAGCGCCACAAGAAAAATGGCATTTTTCATAATACCTATTGGGCTTTAAAACTTATCACATCTTCTTTGTATACCTGCGGTTAAAACCGCAGGTTTGTGAGAAGATGGGATCCCAGATTCATTGTGTTTCATCGCACGACTGAAGTCGTGCGTTTTCAATGAATCTAAGATAAACATATGCGACGGAGAAATTTTCCGCCCGCCGAACATGCGAACCGCTGGAAAAAACATTACATCCAAAGCACAGGCGCGGAAAGAAAAATGTATATATACCGCCTGCATCCAATATTATCGTATGATGGACCTTCTGAAGAGCCTGTTGGCCATGAAGAACATGAAAGGGGTATCGAAATGGGTATGGATAGCCGTAGTCATTGTCATACTCGTCGTTCTGTACTACATGTTCGGCCGCGGGACAGTGTAAAAAGCTGGATTTCGTGCAGCTGCTGAGAGCCTCTAGTTTTTGCTTTTTATTATATTCTACAAGGAGGCAAATCTGCATATTTCCTTGTGAACTATACGTGAATCCAGAATTTCTTATTCAGATTCACTGTAACATGAGCCATATCAGCGGTATGAGTATCATCACAAGAAAAGTGATGCCGATTATCTTGAGTCCGCGTCTCCAGCCAGGCTGCATGACGCCTTTGGCGTCTGTCTGTTGTCTAAAGCCGAAAGCGAGCCCGACGAACAATCCGCCGAAGTGGGCTATGTAAGAGACATTTGGGTCGATGTTCGTGATGAACCCGTAAACGTTGTAAACGGCATAAGCGAGCCCGAGCAGCGCGAGAGGTATCGGGATTATCAGGGGGTAGAATGACAGGTCGAGCGGCTTCACGAGCATGCCTACGCCTATCAAAGCAAAGATTCCTGCGGACGCGCCGACTGCTATTTCAGACGGCGCGTAAACAAGAAGCGAAAGCGCGTCGCCTGCGAAAGCGCCAAGGAAGAATATCAGAAGCGTGCGTCTTTTGCCGAGCTCGCCCTCGACGGCAACCCCGAAGAATATCAGCACCAGCACATTGGAAAGAAGATGCTCGACAGAGCCGTGCATGAATATGGACGTCACAAGCACGTACGGCCGCTGGACAAGGTTGTCAAGTGAGAAGCCGTATTCGTTATAAAATTGTTCGCCCGCATAAGCGCCATAGGCAAAGCCGGCTATGCATAGCAGGACAAGAATCCAAGTCAGCTTCATATGAATAATTATAGAAATCGGTCTTAAATTCGGTTTTATATCTTTTTTTGCGATCAGGGAAACATGGCAAAGACATTTGCGGACGAGATATACCGTGCGGTCAAAGGTCACGAGTTTACAAGCGATCCCCAGACGAATAGAAGGCTATTGGGCGAGCTGGTTTCTGTGATAAATATAACCAAATGCACGCTCAGGGAGCTTGACACTGACCATCCGGGCACATCTTTTCATCTTCAGTATTTACTGCAGGAGGAAGATGGTGTAAATTTTGGCATGTGCCCGTTTTATAAGGAGTGGTACAGCGGGCGTGGCAGGCAGACGCGATGCAGGTTCAACGAAGGTCCGGTGCAGGTTTATTGCAGTGCTGAGCGCGCGAAATGCGCGCGCCCTGCTGAATACGATGCCAACATAAGTATGCCGATGAAAGTGCTAAAGCCCAGAAGATGATTTTATTTTCTCGAATGCTGAGTAAGCTCCCATAAATCCGCTGTCTCTCAGCCCGCAGCCGCCAGTAATGCCTGCCAGAAAACCTCCTGCATAAGCATCTCCGTCCCCAAGAACTCCCGTAACCTGCACGTCATGGGGCATATACGCGGGCACTTCATGCACCTCATTCCCGGATGCAACGACGCTTCCGCGGCCTCCTTTGGTTATCGCGGCATATCTGCAGCATTCGGTTGCAGACCTGATGTATTGCCGTTCGTCACAGTCAAAAAGTAGCATGAACTCCCGGTCATTTCCAACAATAATGTCGCAGCATCCATCAAGCACAAGCGGTCTGATCCATCTAAGCGCGACGGTTCTGCACGAAGATGCGATGCCGCTCAGGCTCAACGACCTCAGGGGTGTTTTTTGTTTCCTGTATTTTTCATCTATCGCGGCAGCGCAGTCAAGAGAAAAAATATAACTCTCTGTGTGAATCGCAGATGAGAATTCGCTGATCGATGCCGGGTCGATTTTTTCAGCCGCCCCATAATGAAAGAACGCCCTCCGCTCCGGTTTTGTCACGAGAACTGCGAACCCCGTTATGCTGTCATCATGAAAGTCCAGTGAAGCGCAAACGCCGGAACTGGACAAATCTTGGGCAAACTCCTGGCCGCGCCCGTCTCTTCCGACAGCGCCGTAGAAAGAACATGGCATGCCGGCTCCGGCGAAAGCCTTTGCTGTGTTCGCCGACGATCCTCCGCACCGGAAATCCAGCCGGGCTGAGAGAAATCTGTTGGCTGTTGGCCTGTCGATATAATTGAACCTGCCGAATGAATCGTGTTCAAGAAGGAATTCGTTCGTTTCTGCATCTGTCAATGCAAGCCCAAGGCACAGCAAGTCTGTCATCGCGATACCCTGTACAGCGGATCTGGCGACATAATTGAGCCTGCAAGCACGTAGCACATGGCGGGGCAGCCCGGGCCGAATTCCGAGGAACGCTGCCGCACCGCATCCCTGAATGCCTGTATTTCCCTGCTTGCAATAAGTTCATTGAGAGGAGCGGACGGGAGGCGTTCTCGTGTCACGTACTCGGGCATCAATTTCGCTGCCCATGAGCACGGTGTAATGTTGCCGCCCGGTGTTACGTGCACAAACTTCTCTCCGCCCATGCAGTCGCTGCCGTCAATTCCAGAAAACCTGTGGTAGCTTATTGTCATTTCCCCGTCCATCGAATATTTGAGGGCTTTTAGGCGCCTGCCGACTTCTTCATAGCGCCCCGCAGGCACGGCAATTTCAGGATTATCCCTCGCTCTTCCCGCCGGCATCAGCCAGTTATAGGCGACCTCATCCGCGCCGAGCCCGTGCATCGTTTCTGCAAACCTTTCGATGTTGTCCACGCTTTCGCGCCATATGACATGCCCGACCCTTACAAAAATTCCTGAATCCGAAAGGGTTTTGGCTGCCCTTGTTGCCTCTGAATAGGATCCTTTTCTTCCCCTGAAAGCATCGTGCACGTCAGGCACGTCGGAATCCAGGCTTATGAGAACCTTTCCCACGCGCGCGTCTGACAGGCGTGCAGCTGCGCCGCTGTCAACGCACATGCCATTTGTCGCAAGGCTCGTGAAAATTCCCTTGTCGCCAATATAATTCAAGAGATCATAAACCGGCTTCCACAGAAGAGGCTCCCCGCCGCTGACGTATATGCTTGTAACGCCATTCTGGGACAGCTCGTCCACTACTTTTTTTGCGTCATCGAGCGTAATGTCATTAGAAGAGGGGGCGTTTGTAGCGCTTACGCAGCAGTGGGCGCACCCCAGGCTGCAGCGGCCCGTCGTTTCCCATGTCGCCCTCACGCCTTCAACCTCTGTAAACAGGCAGGGGGACCCTTCTGCATTTTTGGCTATCAGGGCGTAAGGGTCTTCTTTCATAATCATCAGATGTCAAGATTCTATTAGGAGAGTTCTTAAGATTTGTGTTTATACTAAATTCATGAAACTTCTGGTAATGCGTCACGCGGATACGGACTGGAACAAAATGGGTTATTTGAGCTATACAGATATAAGCCTAAGCGCTCAGGGAAGACATAGGGCAGAAGAAGCCGCAAAAAAACTGTCTGGCGAAGGGATAAATGCGATAGCAGCAAGCCCGCTTATGCGCGCCAGGGAAACTGCTGAAATAATAGCCAGCTTCATCAGGGTCCCGGTAAGGGAGGACGACAGGCTTAGGGAAGTTAATTTCGGGATGTTTGAAGGGCTTTCGAAAACAGAAGCCTCTGAAAAATTCCCGGAGGAGTTCGCGCTCAGGGAAAAGGACAAATGGAATCACGCCCCTGAAAACGGGGAAAGCTACAGAGAAGCGGGCATGCGCGTGGAGTATTTCATGAAAGCATTGGACAGCAGAAAAAAAACGCTTGTCATAACCCATGCCACTCTTATCAAGATATTTCTCATGATGTACGGTAATGCTGATCTGAATTCGGTGGAAGGCGAGCCCATAAATCCCTGCTCGTGTTTCGAGCTGGAGGCGGGAAAATGCAGAAAATTGTTGTGACATGGGACATGGAAGGCTCCTTCATCGAAAGTCTCGGGAAAGAGCTGTACGGGGAGGACGTGGCAATAGTGCAAGCCGGGAAAGAAAAGGCGGCAATCTACGGTGAAATAAGCGATGCAAATATAATTCTCGCAGGACTTGCGGACAGGGACATAATGGAAAGGGCGCCCGGGCTGAAATTCGTGCAGGCACTGACGTCAAGCGTAGGCAGGATAGACCTGCGCTACGCGGCTTCGAGGGGCATATCCGTCTCGAGCGCCAAAGGGCATAATGCAAACACGGTTGCCGAGCACGTGCTGATGCTAATGCTCATGCTCTCGAGAAAAGCTGGCTACTCGCCAATGCCGGACCCGTCTGAAGTGGAAGAGCTCGCAGGAAAGACCGTGTGTGCGATTGGCGTTGGCCATATAGGCCGGCATGTCGGAAAAAAGTGCTATGCTCTCGGCATGAAAGTTGTTGGTATAGACGCGGATCCGAAGCCGTCTGAATTTTTTGAAACTGTTGAACCGCCCGGCAGGTTGAAAGACGTCCTGCCTGAAGCAGATTATCTCACTATTCATGTCCCAAAGACACCTGAAACAACCGGATTGATAAATTCAGAACTTCTGGGACATGCAAAACCCTCCTTGTATGTAGTCGACGTATCAAGAGGGGGCGTAACAGATGTGAGCAGCCTTTACGATGCGCTGAAAAAAGGGGCTGTACGCGGCGCAGCAATGGACGTATTCCCGGATGTTTTTTATCCGCATGATACGCCGGCGCGTCACCCGATTTTTGGGCAGGAAAATTTCATCTATACGTCGCACAATGCGGGAAAGAGCAGGGAATCGAGGCAGGCCCTGGTTTCTTTTGTGGCGAACAATGTGCGCAGCTATCTTCTTGGTGGAAAAATAGTTAACGAGGTGAATCCCGATGTCGGTTACTGACAATGCAATAAGATGCCTGTTCGGCACGGATGAGCTGAGGCCGTCTGCCATAATCGTGCCGATTTCCAGAATATACGCACGGCTGACAAATGAATTGCATGGAAAGCAGTCATCCGGATGGTACAGATGTTTTCACACGGAAAAAGCCACAATCATCAAATCGCATCCCGGAAATTCCGTGATAGATGTTGCATATGCCGCAGGATGCCGGAGCGAAAAAATAATTCATCTCGGCTATTGCGGGGGCATGGGAAATGCAAAAATCGGTGATATTGTCATTGCGTCCGGAGCCGCACATGTTTCAGACGCCAAGGATTATATCGCATGCCGCCGGGCAATAGACGCAAATGCGCATGAAATCGCGGCGGTGCCCGTCTTGACGGTAAACAGCATGTTGCTCGACGAGTCTCCTGAAAACCTTCGCGGTTTCGGGGCGGTCGACATGGAAACATACTGGCTGTTCAAGTTTTCGCCAGTCCCTTCATCAAGCCTGATGGTCACGACCGATCTTCCGGGCAGGGAATTTTTCTATGACGTGAATCCGGAAGACCCGCGCCTGAAAAGAGGCATTGATAATCTTGCATGTCTGGCTCTCGGGATGCTTTAGGAAGAGAACCGCTTTTCCGTTATAGCTGACTAACTTAATATTCAAGTATTACACAAGTTGGTCACATATAGTGAACCCAGTTATAATATCCGGATTATTTACTGGGTTAACTATAATTATAGAACTTAATTTGAAGATGCCGCTTTGAATCGCCAGACCCTGTCAACTATGGCTTCTGCTGGCAGTCCTTCAATAACCTTCTGCAAACCCTTATGTCCGCCAGTCAAATGAACGAGGACTGCATGCCTTTCTTTTCTATACTGGCAGATTATTCGCTCTCCACGAACTTTATCTCCCGCTTCCATTAGCACAGTCATTCAACAATCCCCTTTGAATTCAATTCCTTTAGAACAGAAAAAACAATATCTAAATCCAATCCAAGTTCTTCGGATATGTCGCTGGCATAAGCTTCCTTGTGTTTTTTCATGTAATCGAATATTTCTTTTTTCGCTACAGACTTTGAAACATTCCGAATCTGTATAGCCTTGAGAGTTCCAAGATTTTTTCTTACAGACTCCCGGATAAATTCGGAAACAGAAACATATAATCCAGCGCCTACTAATTTCTTTATTTCTTCCTCTTCCCTTTCTGTTAATCTCACTCCAAGCATTTGCGTAGGCATCTTAACCACTTGTTATCTATAGTTAACGAGAATTATTTAAAGTTATCTATAGTTAACTATTTCCCGAACCGCTTTTCCATTATCTTAAGCTCGCCGGCGAAGGATTTTTCCAGGTCTATTTTGTAATGGTTTGCAAGCTGAAGGAGCAGCATCACATCTTCTTTGTATACCTGCGGTTAAAACCGCAGGTTTGTGAGAAGATGGGATCCCGAATGCGCCTCTAATACATGCCGTCTAAAGACGGCAGTTTCAGGCGCATTCAAGATGAGTGTTTGTGCAAACTCCCTCTCCAGCTCCTTCCTGTTTATATCCGGCGAGTTTTTTCCCTTCTCCTTGTAGCCTTCTTCGTAGTTGATGTGTCTTCCTATCTCGCCCAGCTCCTCGACGAGATGCACGAAAACATTCGACGCATCAAACTTGTCCCATCCGCGCCGCCTGTCGAATTTTTGCTTGGTTTTTTGCATTTCGCTAAGACTCATTTAATCAGCTCCATTATATTGCTGTCGGGCTTGAGCCGGCGTGCCATGACTGCCGCGGGCGCATCCTCACCTTGTACAGCCGCTCCGAGTTGTCGTCAAGTATTATGGCGACGCCTTTCAGCTTCGGCAGCTCGTTGATGTACTTGCCTATGTCGTAGAGCAGGTACGTCTGCATTATCGCCTTCAGCGCGTCCACGTCGTTCTTTGCTGTTAGGCGGTGCGAGATTATCATGTCCGTCTGCGCCAGCGCATCCGGGTGCAGCTTCTCCGGCCGCTGTGTAGCGAACACGAGCGTGATCCCGGGCTGCCTTCCTTCCTTGACTATCCTGTTCAGCGTTTCAGTGGCGGGTGTTGTGCCATGGTCCGGCAGAAAATTATGCGCCTCGTCAATGAATATCCACGGCATAGGCGTGCGCTTTATCGCCGTCAGCTCTATGTCTGCCAGCTCTTCCTTTCTTCGCGCTTCGACGCGCTCGACAAATATCTTGTTGCACGCGAGCCCTACAAGCAGCGCCCGCACATTCTGCGGAGTGAGGCTTATATCCAGCACAGTCATCTTGCCCGGTTCCAGAAGCGGCGGGACGCGCGAGGAGCCGAATATTCCCCATGTCTTTGCCGTTTCCAGCCTGTTCTCGAGCGCGGGTTTTTCCTTGTCAAAGCCCTCGTTCTTCCTTATCGAAGATATTATATCATCAATGGTATAGTCTCCGGCAAGGCCGCTGACGGATTTCTGGAGCAGTATGCCGAGCGGCTCGTTCGGGTCCAGTTCAAATACGCCCAGCCAGTCTTCTGGCTTCAGGTCGCTGGGGGAAAAGGAGAAAACCCCGTCGAAATCGACGCCCGCCGAGCTGAATATTTTCTCCTGCCCTTCAGGGACATAGACAGTCACATCGAAGCCCCGCGGCTGGAGCCCCCATTCTTTCAGCAGGCCGGCGTCTTTTTCTGCAGAAGATTTCATCGTCCAGAATATGCCCTGGGTATCTACAATCAGCCCGCAGATGTTCTTCCTGACATTGGGAGGCAGCTTGAACATCTCCTCCGCGAGGATTCCCATTGAATACGAATTGTGGACTATTATGTCATTGGCCACAAAATTGTGGTATTCCGGGACTGATATGTCATAGACTTCGAATTCTCCCTCAAGCAGCTCCAAGGAAATTATGGTATCCAAAAAGATTGATTTCGAAAGCAGAAGTTGGCTGTTCGATTTGGAGATATTTACATCAGAAACAACGATTCTAGAACCGCATGGCAATTCAGACGCAGCCCTCCAGCCAGCCTGAGTCAGGAGAGGATGTTCTGGAGTGAGTTCTATTTCTCTTCCAGTAGAAAGTTTTACTCTGAGAATTCTGCTTACGTTTCTTTTGTAGAAATGTGATTTCTTGGCAGGAACGATTTCTCCCTCAGGATTAAGAGCGAGAATCCTTCTGTTGTCATTTTTCAAATCCTTTACGGGAACGTACGAGCCATCCTCCAGAGCAATAAGTGTATTTGCCCTGATGCATTTGCCTTCCCCTCTCTTGCCGGTTATCGTGATTATGTGGGGCCGCAGCACGTCAAGCAGCACAGGCGTCGTGAGATGAGTATCTTCTCCCAGCCCGACAAGGTGCTTGCCGATGAAGAGCGTGCCTGTCGTGCCGAAGCGCTTGGCATCATCTTCATCCCGCCCGACAATTACTTCTGGCATGCCATAATTATGGGCACTATTGAATTAAAGATGTGCGGTGCTTTTTTATGAAGCGCCTGACCGTCACAGTAAGCGAATCCTGCAGTTTTCAGCCTGGATTTGCTTTATAAGTTTATTTGTCCAAACTTCTCTAATGAAAATATCCGAATTGAAAGACGGCACCGGAAAGGCCGACATAGAGGCGAAAGTTGTCGAGAAAGAAGCGACGCGCGAGGTCAACACGAAGTTCGGCCGCTCGAAAGTGGCGAACGCTGTCATAGAGGATGACTCCGGCACGATTGCTCTTACGCTCTGGGGAGACGACGCGGACAAGGTCAAGGAAGGCGACACGCTCAAGATAGAGAATGGCTTTGTCAAGGAATGGAACGGCACGCTACAGCTCTCCGTCGGCAAGTACGGCAAGATGACTGTTCTTTAATGTGCTACAAGGAAATAAACGGTATATAATTTCCTTGTGCACAGTACTGTCAACCAAATTTCGTACCCCGGTTATTTATTTGGTTGACATTAAACTTCTTTTGGCCATGCAAGCTTTTCTTTCTATAATGACCTTTCTTTTGGTTAAGCTTTTCTTTCGTGAAAGAAAAGGTTATTTTAATATCTTTCTCCATTAAGTTAGACTGGAGGCTAGGTCGGACGGGTAGCGGACGTCTGTTGCCATCAATCCGCTTCAGATGGGATCGAAGCCTGAGGGCGCTGTAAGAGGTAAAAAGAGCCCGGAACCGGAGCGTCGAAGCTCAGCCCGTTAGGGTCGCAATTGTAGCGAACAGGGTGAGGTTGGGAACAAAAGAGAGAGAGTACATGAAAACAGAAGAGGCGTATATTGCCGGCTATACATTGGGCGACGGATGTCTTTATTCAAGACAGCACAAATTCAGCATGAACCCAAAAAAGACGCTGGTAGACTACGAAGTAACTTGGGCGGATGCCGAAATAGAACATCTAGAGAAAATATCTCAGATTGTAAAAAACAATCATCCCAAGCATGGTATCGTAGCTCTCAGGTTAAGAAACAACGGTACATACGCCATACTACGTTGCAGCAGAAAAGCTGTATACATATGGCTTCGAAATTTGTTGGACCAGAATGTAGAAAATCAGACAAAAGAAAACATAGCAAGCTTCATAGGAGGGTTTTTTGACGCAGAAGGTTGTGTACAAAAACTAACGAATGGTGAGTATAAGGGTAAGACCTATTACAGAATATGCCTTACTATTACTCAGAAAGATAGAGAAATCCTCGAAAAAATAAAAGCGTTGCTGAAACTCCATTTTGGAATAAACTCCAACATATATAAGAAATGGCATAAAGATGCCTACGTGCTGCGAATACAAAGCAATAAGGGCGCGTATGCATTTTTTGAAAATATTGACTTTCGAAGCCGTAGAAAGAGAACGAAACTGGAGTCAATGCTCTCCTCTGTTCATAGCAACCCTAAGTTACAGTTGCCGCGCTTAATGGACAACTGAGTGGAGCAATGGAGCCGGACAAACTTTTTTTGTCTCATGCGGCCACCGATGGCGCGCCTCCAATTTATTTTTTATAGTCAGCTATAATGAAAGAAGCAGAATGTGTTTTCTATGAAGTTTGTATTCACGATGACCGAGGTAAGGGAGATAATTATTTCTGCTGTCGTTCTTTCGATGGCTTTCGCGCTTGCCTACTCGAACGGGATATTTTCGCTGAACCTTGCAGCGCTGCCAGTGCTTGTGCTTTTTGCGTTCATCGCCGTTGGAATTGGTTTTCTGGCACACGAACTGATAGGCCACAAGCTGATTGCGCAACGCCTTGGGTTGCATGCCCAATATCATATGTGGAGATTCGGGCTGGTGATCGCCCTGCTCTCATCGCTTGCCGGATTCGTGTTCGCCGCGCCGGGCGCGGTCTATGTCAGCTCGCGCGTCGACCTATGGGGCCGCCAGTCCGACGTTTCGAAGAGGCGCATGGGAATTGTTTCTATATCCGGCCCGCTCGTGAATCTGCTGCTTGTAGCCATATTCCTTCCGCTCAGCATTTTCTATCCAGTGAAGATGCTGGACGTTGAGCTGTTCAGCCTCGCCGTCTTCGTCAACCTGTGGCTCGCCATCTTCAACATGCTGCCGATACCGCCCCTGGACGGCTCAAAGGTGCTCTCATGGAACAAGCTTGTATGGGCTTCCTTATTCGTGCTGCTTGTGGTTCTGTTCCTCTTGGTCGGGCTGTAAAATTTATTTATATAACCCAGTCCAATAGGCTTTCATGGCCGATATCAATCCTTTCGTGTGGTTTGTCCTCACGCTGCTGGTCGCCCTCAGCAACATAATATTCAGCGTGGTCGTCTACACCTACCTCTCGCTTCACAAGAAGCTCCACAAGGATTTGAAGGTGCTCAAAGAAATCGCGCTTCTGTATGCGGTCGGCATGACGATAGCGCTCGCCGGCGCGCTGGGTCTGCTCGCGCTTGTAATCGGCTAGAGCGGCATGGGCTTTGCGTAATCATATTCCGGGTAATTGTGTCCAGGAAGCTCCACTGCATTCATTTCTTCCAGATTATCTAGATTGCTCGCTTTCAGCATCTTGCTCGACATCGTGTAAAGCGCGTTGCCGATGTACAGCGACCTTGACACGGTGTAATCCCCGTAATAAAGCCGGTATCCTTCCGTCTCGTTTGTTGCGTGGCTGACCCTGCCGATGACCTTGAACCCGTCCTCATCTACGCTGAATACATAGGCGCCCTGCCATTTCGGCTCTCCATAGGCCCACGTGGGCAGCGGCTCGCCGTATTTGGAGCGGTCTATCTCGGCGACCATCACAGGCAGGACGAGAAGATTTTTGTCAGGTGAGTACAGGAACGCCTTGTGGTCATATAACACCTGGCTGTCCGAGCCACGGTCGCCTATCGTGAATTTCGAGACTTCCTTCGGGTTGGCAACGTCGGACACGTCGAACATCGACATCTTCAGTCCCTGAAAGAAACCCTCTTCCGTGGCTTCCTTGCCTATGCCGATTATGTGTGTATCATTTACAGGATGGATATACTGCGAGACGCCGGTTATCTTCAGCTGTCCCAGCAATTTCGGTTCACCGGACAGGTCAATGACAAACAGCGGATCGACCTGCCTGAACGTGACCATGTAGGCGCGGTCTCCCATGAAGCGGGTGGAATAGATTCTCTCGCCCGGAGCAAGGTCTTCCAGCTTGCCAATTATGTTCATGCTCGCATCGAGGACGTAAAGATTATTCACTGAGGACGTGCGAGGTATGGGTGCGATTGCAACATCCTGCACGGGCGCAGATGAAGGCGCACTTGTCTTTTCATTTTCTTCGATTGTCATCTCCGGCGTGCCTGTTCCTTGGACGGGCATTGCAGAAGAGGCGCCGGCTCCTGTGCTTGTCATTATCACTGGTCCCCCGAAAGAGCCGTCGACAGTCGTAGCTATCCTGAAATTGCCGTTGTGCTCGTCCATGGAGAACTGGTTCAGCGGCCTGCCCGGAACGCTGCCCTGATTAACATAACTTATTTCCATTCCGCTTATCGAAATCTTGTGTATGACCGTCCTTTGCTGCTCCTTGGCTATCTCTGCCTGGAATTCTGCCGTGTTCTGCCGCACAGAAAGCAGCCGAGCAGCAGCCTGCTCGGGGTTCATGCCGCGGAGATGGGCTTCAATTGTTTCCTGGATCTCTGTCAGCTGCGCAGACCTTCCCAGCTTGTGGCTCCTTATCTCTGCTATTCTCGCTGAAAGCTCGGGGAATGCAGGCACTATTACCTCGTCGACGAACTTGTCGAAGAAGTCCCTGTAATCCAGCCATTTCGTGTACGTCAGGTAAATATTATTTTGGGACACATAGAGGCTCTCCGAGTACGGCACAAGGAACGCCTTGTTGAGTGCAGTTCCGCTGTCCACATTGATTGCAACTATGTTGATGTAATTGTACGAGCTGCCCGGCACGTCGAAGTAGTAGATGTCCGGGAATGCATCCGTTCCGCGAAGCATCGGCACGGGCACGTCCTGCGTTACCGGCTCGTTGATTATCATGTAGACGTAGTCGCCTATCATCCGCGAGCTGACGTAATAGCCGTCTGCCGAGACGTTCTTGGCAAGCGCGGGGTTCGCCCTGTCGGATATGTCGTAGATGTTGGCGAAAACCTGCTGGCTGAAGTATGGGTATATCATGCGCTCGTCTGCCGCGGGTTCGAGCGGCCTGGGGGTGTAATCATTTCCAAAAACTACGAGCCTGTCCCCGTTGACGAATATTTCGCTGATGCTGCCGTTTATGTTTATTTCGGAAACAATCTTCATGCCATCCGCCGGATAAGCATCAATTATCAGGACCCTGTTCCCGGAAATGGCGTAGATGTATTTCCCGTCATTTTTTATTATGTCAGCCTCGTCAACACCCTCGACCTGGATGTTGGTCGAAGAATAATCAGCAGATTTCGATGAGTCTTGTGCTGCCGCCATAGCCTGCGGCGCGCCCAAAGTCGCCTCCATGCCTGCGCCGCCAAGGCTCCTGTATGCAGCGTAGTCTTCCGAGCGCGTCTCGACGAAGCTCTTCAGCTCATCGTAAGAAGCGAATTTCTTTACGGAATCTGTCTGGCCCTGCAGAGGCGGTTCCGGCAGCGTGCCGAAGACCACGAGAGCCGCCACGATGACTATCCCGATATAGTAGAATGCATTGTTCATGGACATACTTTCGCAGGGCATGCTTAATAAGCATCCGGTTTTTTAGGGTGCAAGCCCTTTCTTCTTCAGAAGAAGAAAGCCCAAGCGTACGACGCCAAAGTGTTTTGGAAAGAAGAATCATTATTGTAGGTTCGCTGGCGCTCACGACAGTGAGCCACGTTTTATAGTGAACCCAGAAAAGAATCAGGATATCACATCTTCCTTATATCCCACGACTATCTGCAGAGAGCTTTGCTCTCTGAGAGCTCAAACAAGCAAAGCTTGTTTGCAGCAAGTCGTGGGTTTGCAAGGATGGCTCAAAGAGCCATCCTTGCACGGAAGGAACTTCGTTCCTTCCTGTGTTGGAAGATGGGATCCCGAATGCGCCTCTAGTACGTGCCGTCTGAAGACGGCAGTTTCAGGCGCATTCAAGATGAAGAAAAAAGTTTATTAGCAGCCTTCAGGGTTCTTCTTGTACCTGCCTGATGCGCAGTTCGTGGAAACGACAACCTGAGAGAATGCGGTGCAGTTCTGTATGGAAACGTTCTCGAACAGGAGCGTCTTGATGCTGCCCCTGTTGAAGGTCATCGGCAGCGCCGTGATTGTAGAGAAATTGTGGCCGGTGGTGTTGATGTATTGGGCGGATGTTATGGATTCGTCTATCACCCCGTCGTTCTTGACTATGGCGCGAACATTGCCGGACGTGCCGTTGGCTATGACCGCATAGACAGTCTCGACGTATATGGAAGCGCCCGTGCAGCCGACCTGAGTGTCCGTCCTGTTCGTGACGGTTTCTCTCGTGCCCGTGAAGAACGAAGTGAGCCAGCCTGACATAAGGCCGGTGATGCTCACGACTATGACTATCAGAAGCACTGCTGCAACAAGCGGTGAAACGCCCTTCATTACCAATCCCTTTTCTTTAGAAGAAAAGGTCTAGGTCTTATCCCAAAAGAATTTGGTAGTCTGATGACCTTGTCTTCAATAAAAGGTGAAATCGAAGATTTCACCTGTACAGGAAGAACTTTGTCCTTCCCTGTATTATTTTTTATTATCTTCATTATTTCTGTAATTGGTTTTGCCTTATATATATAACTGAGCTTTTTCCGCCAGCGCTTTTTTCCAAAAAGGGCTGTTAACAGCTTGTATAGATAATGTCCCCGCTGTCCAGCGAATCGTAGGCGGTCGAGGCGCATTCTATCGAGCTGACCTCTATAACCTCTATCGAGTTGTTTATGCCCGTGCACGTGGCCCTTGTCGTGTTCGTTATCGAGAGAGAATTGCCGACGGTTATCGTCTTGGTCTCGTTGAGAAGGAGCGAGGTCACGAAGCCTGTCGAGTTCCTTATGTGAAGCCTGTCTATGTTTATGTTCCTCTTCCCAGAATTGACCACTGTCAGGGTGGTGGTATGCTGCGTGCCCGTCGTGCAATTCAATCCGCAGTCATAAGTGGCATTCTTTATGAATATGTCGGCATACTGGCACTGCAGCTGCGTGAGCGTGTTGTTCCTTATCTTGCCCGCCTGCAAGGTCGACGTCGTGGACAGCCAGCTGGACAGGAATATCGACGCGACCACGGTGATGATCACAAGGAACACCGCGGCGATGAGCGGGCTTATGCCTTTCATGTTTATACTATTGATGCGGCGATATATAACATTTTATCTTGCGGGCTTTGCTTTCAGTATTTTTGGAAGCTCGGATTCCAGGTCTTTTGTGTTGTTATAGTAGATTATGCACAGGACGAGCGGACATCCAAGTTCAGTTCCCTGTCGGATCATCATCTAAAAAAGAGAGTGGCGGGATATTTCAGGCAGTTCGATGCGAGCACCTCTATCTTCTGCGGCTTGGTCACCGATCCAGTATTGTAGATGAGCCACGTCGTCGAGCCGGGCGCGAGCGGATCCGTCGCGTTGTAATCGCTTATCAGAATCTCCTTGTTCTTCGTGGCGTCGCCATATTCCACGGATGCCCTGATGTTGGTGAGGTTGATCCTTTCCGCGACGTTCCTGATTTTAATGGAAACTGTCGTGTTGCTGAAAGTCAGCGAGCTTATGTCTATGGCGCCTATGCAGTCCGCGCCGATATTGGCTTCGTCCACTTTTCCGGCGGTGAATGTCGTCGCCCACGTTGCCATCACGCCCGCGATTGCCATCGTCACCGCTATGAGCAGGACGGCGGCTATTAGCGGCGAAACGCCCTTCAGGTTCATAATAGTAATTGTCATTCGTACTATATAAATTATTGTGATCTTGAGGCTTTGTTTAAAAAACCGACTATCAGCCTGCATCTAGCGCTGATAGCCGACCGTGCAAAAAAGTATTTATACCGCCCCAAGCCATATTTACAATTAATGTGCTACAAGGAAATAAACGGTATATAATTTCCTTGTGCACAGTACTGTCAACCAAATTTCGTACCCCGGTTATTTATTTGGTTGACATTAATTACTGGACAATCACAAGAGGAAAATGAAATGAAAGGTATTTCTCCGCTGATCGCAGCTGTTCTGCTTATAGCCTTCACCGTTGCGATAGCAACGCTCATCATGGGATGGTTCTCCACTCTCACGAGAACGACGACAGCGACTGTGACCAATGAGACCACGCAGGCGGTGCAGTGTGCCGATGCGCGGGTGAGCATACGCGAAGTCTACGTTCTTGGCGGCACGGCCGGCTCGCAGGATGTCAGGGTGATAATCGAGAATACCGGAGGAAGCCCTGTGGCTATCAGAGGGCTTGTGGTGGTGAATACTACAGGTAACACGTTCAGCACCGGCTTCACGGCAATTGGTGCATTGAACGAGAGCCAGCTGACACAGTTTACAATAACCGGAACGGGATTCTCAGGCTGTCCCGGAAGCTTCTCAAGGGCAGTCGTGACAACGAACTGCGGCGGCGTGGGAGACACGTTCACCAACACGCCAAAATGCGGGTAAGAGTGATAGAAAATGAGAAAAAAATCAAGTAAGGGCATTTCCCCGCTGATTGCAGCTGTTCTGCTAATAGCTTTCACCGTCGCTATTGCAACGCTTGTCATGGGATGGTTCTCGCAGCTTACAAGGACGACTACCACGACAGTGAGCAACAAGACGACCGAGGCGGTGGCATGCTCTAACGCGCAGGTCAGCATCGAGGATGTTTACATGAGGCTGAACGCGACAGAGGGCGATGCAAGGATTTTGGTGAAAAATTCGGGTTTTTCGACCCTGGGCATAACCAGCCTCCAGGTTTACAACACGACAGGTGCGAACTTCTCCACGGGCTTTGGGGCAGCTTCGAGCCTGGCACCGGGCTCCATAGTGACGTACAACTTGACCAATGTCTCTATACCAACATGCGCAACCTTCTCAAAGGTCATAGTGACGACGAACTGCGGCGGCGTGACCGACGTGTTTGAGAGTGCACCAAAGTGCCAGTGAGCCTTTTTCTTTGATATTCCGTTTCTCTAGACGGGCTGCTCGTGCTCCTGATGGTTTTCTCTGAACATTCCTGCAGAGCCAAAAAATTTATTTATATGGGTCCCGACAATTACAATTGACTACAATGACAAAAGGCATTTCCCCGCTGATTGCAGCAGTGCTTCTGATAGCTTTCACCGTCGCTATTGCAACGCTTGTCATGGGATGGTTCTCCACTCTCACGAGGGAAACAACGGCAACAGTGAGCAACAAGACGACCGAGGCGGTGGCATGCTCTAACGCGCAGATTACCATAGAGGAAGTTTACATCACTGCAGGCAGCCTGGCAACAGGAAGCTCGCGCGTCGTCGTGAAGAACACGGGATTCACGACATTGGGCATCACCAGCCTTCAGATTTACAACACGACAGGTCACAATTTCTCGACGGGCTTCGATACCGTCTCGAGCTTCGCGTCCGGCGCGATCCAGTCGTTCTCGCTGACCAATGTTTCCATACCGACATGCCCGACGGCATTCTCGAAGGTCCTGGTGACAAGCAACTGCGGGGGCATAGCCGGCACGTTCGACGGGACGCCCAAATGTTCATAAACTTTTTTCTTGGAAAGAAAAAAGCCCTACTGGAAAAAAGAACATATTACTATGGGTTCGCTGGCGCTCACTGCGAACGCCAGTGAGCCATGTTGATAATATGTTTTCTTTGGGCAAAATGACTGGCGCTTTGCGTCTTCCGGCTTGGACTTTCTTTTCCCAAAAGAAAGAGGCTTATGAGATGTTCCTGACCTCGACAACAAGAAAGTCCGCTCCCGCGTAGAGCTTGTAATAGATGTCGTAGTCTGTCGTCATGTTTACGAAAGCATGGACCTGGCAGAGCGGGAGGTTGACGTCGTTTCTCGATATTTCCGAGTAGCCGACGCCAACCGAGGTGGCGGGATCCTCGTTTATGACTATGGACGAATTGCCCACGTATGTCGTGATGTTGTTCGTCTTCTCCGTTATCTGCAGGAGCAGCCTGTCCGTCACTATTGCCGTGTCCTGCGCATATTTCCTAAATACGGCCTTTATTTTGTCATTTTCCGCGACAAGGTCTATGGTGCCGTCGCCGTCGCCGTCCTTCTCCTGGCAGTTCACGTTGTTGCCGGACACGTAGACGAAATTCCCCGAGATCTTCCTGTTCAGGTATTCGATGACGCTGATGTCCGTCTGTGTGGAGAACTGTATTGCGTCCTCGCCAGGGACGGTCTCAAAATCCTTCGGGCTTGAGAACTTGTAGATGCGCATGGCATCCTTTCCCTCGCGCGCGACGGTCATTATGTAATTGTCGATGAAGTGCAGGTCGTCTTCGGCATTCTTGATCTCCGCTGTCTTCACGGTCGAGTCTATGAGCGGGGTGCCTATGTTCAGCACGACGCTCACCGCAAGTATGACTATGATGAACAGGAGTATTACAGAGACTATCGTGCTTAACCCTTTTTCTTTGAAAGAAAAAGCCCTACTGGAAAAAGAACTTTTGTTCCTGAATTTTTTACTCCTCATATTATTTTTACCATCCGCTTCTATAATATTTTTCTTGCGCGTAAAGGTTTTTTTCTGTCTATTTAGCAGCGCGCAAGCGCGTCCATGAACAAGAAGAAAGGCAGTTAAGATACCACCCACGTCCTGTTGTATATGCTTTTTGACCTCACCATGAACCCCCTCTCCTGCAGCGATATGTCCACGAAGCCAAGGACATAATTCCTTGTCGAGGCGTTGAAATAAAGCCTCTCGACGGTCTCCCTGTCCTGCAGCGTGTAGTTGAGCGTGGCGTTGAGCCATCCGCCCGTTGCGTTGAACTCGAGAGTCGTGTTGAGCGTGTCGTTCAGTGCGAACGTCCTGCCTGTCGGCGTCGAGCCCGTCATGTTGAGGACCCCGCTGATGTTGTTCTTCATGAAATTCCCTATCGTCACGGAAAAATTGCTGCTCGTGCCGTTGGAGAAAACATAGACATAGAGTATTTTCGAGTCGAACTCGCCGCGCAAAAGCCTGGAGAAGCTGTGGAAATACTGCCCGCCGGACCTGTTGGCATCCGGCTGCATGGATGCGACGCCCGTCAGATAGCTGTACTCCCGCTGCAGGTTTTTCAGGTTCTTGTCAAGGTATGATGTGTCCTGATAGGCTTTCTCCTGCGAGATTTCCGGCAGGCTGAGCAGGTTTCGCAGCAGCACAAACCCGACTATCATGAATATCGCTGCGATCATGAACATCTGGCCCTTTCCGTTATGATGAAATGGATTAGGTCGGGCATCTTTGCTCATTCCTGTCTTGGTTCTGTCTTTTCTCATGTTCGAATTCTCCAGCTTTACAGTTGAGAGAAGAAAAGGTCTCATTAAAACTTCCTCCACATCCACATCCTGACCCTCTTGCCTATGTACTCGCCGCGGTACCCGCTTATGTAGTAATCGACCGTGACAATCGTGCTGTTCGCAGGCAGCTCTGTCGAGTTGCAGGACGTCGTGCAGATGTTAGTGTCGAACTTCAGGTTCTTTGGGAGTATGTCCGTCAGGTTCGCGTCTATCTCGGAGACGGCTCCCCTGCTAACTGCGTTTCTCAGGTCGCCCGTCATGTCAAGATAGAAGAGCGCGTCATAGCCGTTCTGCTTCATTATTCCCAGGCTGGTCTCCGCTTCCTCGGGCGAGCTGCTGAACACCAGTATCAGCGTGACGAATATGAGCGAGACTGCCAGCATGACCTCCAGCGTGTACACGTAGCCCTTGAGACCTTTCTTTTGGGAAAAGAAAGTCCTCAAGCCCAAAGAAAACATATTATCAACATGGCTCACTGGCGTTCGCTGCAAAAATGGCATCTCTCTTTTATCGTGCTGAATTTTCATTGTTTATCACTGTTCAAATGATATTTTTCTTCTTTCCATCTATAATTTCTTTTTGACTGGAAGCTACTTTTTCTTTTTAAAGAAAAAGGAGTTTACCATACCTGTATGGTTATTCTCGCCTTCCTTACTGCGCCGGTGGCGTTCTGGTACAGGGCATATCGCCGGAAGGATACAATATTGCCGCTCGGCGGGACCGGAGGCCCGAAGCTGAGGACGGAATAGCTCGCATCGACGTCGTTCATCCTTATCCCGAAATCCCTCGGCATGCCCGTAGAATTCTTGACGCGTGTATAGTTGGAATTGCTGAGTGCGCTCATTTTCCTGTTCTGTATGATGTATATTGCCTGCACAGGCTCGATGACTTCCGAGATGTTGTTGACGCCTGTTATGCTCTGGGTCTGCTCGGCGAAGTTGCTGTCGTCGTCAAAGTAGACGGTGAAATTCTTGGCGCTGTTGGCATTGACCGCCGTCCGGAACGTTATTGTATTGCTGTTTATCTCATATCCCACGGAGGAGCCGTTGGCTTCATAGACAGCGACGGAAGGGATGTTCGCGCCGTAGCCGAGCTCTGTGAAGTTTATCTTAACGAGCTCGTTGTTGATAGTTTCGACAGGGAGCGACTGGTTCTTCCAATACGGCGCTGAGTTATTGACTACGACAAAAAAGCGGTATGCTCTTGTCGACAGTCCGACGCGGTCGAGAAGGTTCTCGTACGCCCAAAGGTTGTAAACCTCGCTCTCGTTAAGCGAGCGGTTGTAAATTATAACCTCGTCAATCGTGCCGTTGAAGTTTCTGGTTCCTGTTGTACTTGCCGCACCTATGATCACTTTTGTTCCTGTTTGTCTAGTGCCGGTGAAAGTGTCGGAAGCTGTCTGAACGCCGTCGACATAAAACTTCATATCGTTCCCTTCGATTGTCCCCGCAATAAAATGAAACGCATCAGATGTTATATCCGATTGCGCGCCAAACTGGGCGGTCCCGTTTCCCATTCTAAAACTTGCAGTCGCGCCAAACACGCCCAGCGTGTATGGCCTCGTGAAGTCATTAAGCCCCTGTCTTGTGCTTATAACTTCACTGTCCGTTAAGGTTTCTCTTTTATTAATCCAGGCTGCAAGCGTCAAATCTCCTGTTATACTATCTATGTTGTCACTGCCACCGACATCAATGTAGTCATCAATCCCGTCAAAGCTGCAAGCTGTATCAAGTTTGCCTATGACGGCAGCTGAGCAGTTAGCCCCACTGATTGTCCCGTTGTTCCCGTAGCTGGACGAGTCAAGCGTCGAGTTGTCCAGATGAAGCAGCAGCACAACTGAGGAGTTCGCCTGAGTCTGCGGCCAGTGGCCGGGCTCAAAGCCCCGCTCGGCAAAGTCCAGCAGCGAGGTTGCCTGGCTGTTCATCACGCGTATGCTAGTCGTGTCGCCGAGCGTCGAGAAATAATTCGAGACGTATTGCACGACAAGGGCGAATATCAGTATGAATATGCCTATCGCCACGACATAGTCCGTCTGCGCGAAGCCCTTTCTGCGCAGGGAAGCGTAATGCCGTTTCTTTTTGCGGTTTTGTTCCCTTATAGCTCCGTTGTCTTTTATTTTCAATCCGATCCCCTCGGTATGCTCTAGGCGTATTTTACGTAAATCTCGAAGAATTTCCTGTATGTGTCCTTGAACTTTTCAAGGACGAGTCTTTTTAGCCCGTCTTCATGGCCTGTGTCAAAGGCCATCAGGGCCGACATGTATGCGCCTCGCGATGTTTTTCGTATGATCAGCGGAGGATAGCCATTGTTGACCAGGATGACATTGATCAGGAATCTGCCGACACGTCCGTTCCCGTCGTCAAAGGGGTGGATCTTCTCGAAACGTCCGTGAAAGACTGCCGCCCGCTCAAGCGGGTGGAGTTTCGAGGCATTGAACCATTCAATCAGCCTTGTCATCTCATCCCTGACTTTCTCGGGCGGCGTGGTGTGAACTTCTTTTTCCTGGCGATATATTATGTTGGGAAATGTCTTGTAGCCTTTTCTAGGGTCTATGTCCTTCATCAGGATACGATGGATGCGTATTATATCCTCGTGGTCTATGCCGAATCTTTTCTTCAGTATGAGTTCAACGACGCTTCTTGAATTTCGCGTTTCGTATACCTCACGAAGTGTTTTGTTCGGGACAGTTTCGTGGTCAAACATGACGACTGACACATCCTTGAGGGTGAGCGAGTTCCCTTCTATGGCATTCGAATCGTAGGTAAAATTGGCCGTGAACCTGTTGAAAACATCCTTAAGCTGTGGATCCCCCAGTTTCCTGATGAGTTTGCCGTATGAGACCCTCATTCCTTCTATTTTTTGGATCTCTTCCGACGAGAATATGTCGCCTTCCTTGTAATTCCGGAGGGCCCACTTGGCAGCCAGCTCACTCTCTTTTTTCTCAAAATATTCGGAGTGCCTCCCAAGAAGGCTTTTTGGGCTTTTTCTCTCGTCGTTGGAGCTGAGCCGCTTTGTTATGGTGATGACTTTGCCGTCAGGGATGCGAATAGAATGCGCCAGATAAGCGTATTTCCTGCCTTTGATCTTTTTCCATGCAATGCGTGGCATATTCATTAGTTAACCTTACATATATTTAAAGATTCTATTATTTGTAAGGTTAACATGCCTCCTATATCTTCGTCATCTCTATTACGTTCGTCCCGTTGGTAAATCTTGAATAAGAGAATCTGGTGAGCCCGCCGGATGTTGAGCCGTTGTAATTGGCGTTGTAGCCTATCTTGCACGTGTCGTTGAATGCATTGGACTCTATCAGTATCGACTTGTTGAAGAATTTCGCCTGGTATTTTATGTCCGTTATCCTCTCGGGGAGCCGCACCTCTATCTGGCCGAGCGAGACATTGCCGGACAAATTGTAGTCGGGCGGGCTGTACACCTTGTCGACCGCCCCCCTCATCACGAAGCACAGTTCTTGTATCTCGTTGCCCCCGACGAATTCCTGGTAGTCCGTCCTTATCGACGCGAACGTAGTGACGACCACGTACACCATGAATATGCTGAACCCGACCATGATCGCGTGGTTCAGCAGGATCGCTTGCCCCTTTCTTGCTGTCATTTCTTCTCGCCAATTTTTGCTTCTTCAAAGTTTGTTTTTACTTTCGTCCAGTCGATAAATCTCTTTGCCCTGACCAGGAGAAGATTGGCCTCGCTCTCCTTGCAGTCCCGGTCAGTGTACCCGAACTCGCTCCTTTTCTCCAGTGCCTCCGCAAGAATCTCTCTTTTTGATTCTTTTCCGCCTGCCGCCTCGATATGCATCTGTATTGCTTCTCTGTTAACCGAAAGACGCGAAGCGTCAGTCAGAAGATTGCTGGCTCTTCGTCCCAGAACAAATATTGTGAATGCATCATTTGCCAGTATTATGGGTTGTGTCGAATCGAAAGCAGAAGCGTTGTATCTGGTCTTCTGGTAATTCTCAAGGGATGAATAGTAAAATTCCTCCGCTTTTTTGACGAATTTCACTGCGCCATCTTTTCTTATTTCTCGTGCCATACGACATCCTCCATATCAGTTCCATGAACAAGTTTGCCTGCCATTGCATTCAGGGCGAACTCATCGCCACTTCTGGCTTTTTTGATAAAACCCTTTTCTTCCATGAGAATTATGGATATATGAATGCCGAATTTTGAGCTGAGCTTCGCCACAATCCCATATATTTTTTCTTTTTCTGCCGGTTTTTTATGGATGATTAGGAAATCCACGTCGCTGTGCGGCTTAAGTCCCTTGAGGGAAGAGCCAAAGCGCACGATGCTGACAGGCTTAAGCCATCTTGCTTCCTTTATGACATTATTCTCAATATTTTCAAGAAGCATGCTATCGCTGTTGACCGAATCCCGGATTGTTCTGGCCATGTCATTCGATGAAAATCTGTAAAGCACGCTTCTGCCGACGTTTCTGCTCGAAAGTATCCCCATGCCAGAAAGCTCTCTCAGTGTCTCGCTTGCCCTTGATTTTGAAATCTTCAGTATTCTTGCTATATCGGATACCTGAAATTCGCCGTCCTGCTGGGAGAGAAATTTCACTATTCTGCCTTTCACCTTCGAATTCATGGCTTCCTCTATCATAAGTACAATTGGATTTGTGTGCTTAAAAAGCTTTCGATTTTCCGAACATATGTTCGGTTTTTCATTCTCATTTCCTCACCAGTTCGATAGTGACATTGGGTATTCCCCTGCTCATGCCGTTGTTTTTTATCCTCAGCTGCCCCGTTCCCGACCAGAATGCCCTGCCGCTCAGGTCGATGCTGGAGTATTCAAGCCTGATGAAAGTGGGGAATGACGCCGGAAGGCTGACGACGAACCGCCCGAAAGTGGAGGAAACCATCCTGCTCTGCTCGATCATGTTCAGCTTGTCTTCTATGTCAGGATAGCTGCCGTTTGTCGCGGCGAGAAGGAAGCGGTTGCCATCGCTGCTTTGCGTCATCTGGAAGAGGTAGTGGGTCGAGTTGTAGTTTGTATTGAGCCTCATATTGAGCAGCGTGCCTGCCGAGACAATGGCTGTCATAGACGTGGTGTTGTTGGCAAGCATGTATTTCTTGCCGGGGCTCACGAACGTCAGGCTGGCGGGCGTCGTTCCGAAATCAGTGTCGTTGGCGCGGACAGTTATGTCGCTGCCTACGTTGCCTGTCCTGATGGCGAAGTTCATTGTTACCGTATGCGCGGCTGCCATTCCGAAGAGCATGACCAGCGCGAGCAGAAAGGCGTACTTCATGAGAAATAATGGTCGCAGCCAAATAAATAGAGTTTTTGAATCATTCAGTCTTCTGTCGTTGCGCAGGCAGTTTTTCTCCCTTCATGCGCTCTCTCCTGTTCTTTTCTTGGTCTGTTTCAGGATTCATGCTCTCCGCTCCTGAGAATTAATAAGGTTATTTCCGCGATGAGTAGATTACGAAAATTATGACAAGAATCAGGATGCCTGCAGCCAAGCTGACATGGCTATAGGAAGCGGACAATGCATAGACGATGACCAGCAGCACGGCGAGTATTGCATCGAACCAAAGGTTCGTGCAAATTGCGCGAATGCTTTGCATTCAGCGCAATATTCCGAAGAAAGCTGTGAGAAAATCGAACAGGAAGTGCCAGAAGCTGCGTGATGGCGCGTTTTGCACGAAAAGCTCGTTGTATCTCCCTTCTTTCTCGTTTGTAGCTTTCTGGATTCACGAATGTCCTTTTTCAGTTTTTCAGAGTCAATTTTCAACCATGAACCGGCCGAACGAAAGAATTTTTTTTTGGACTCCGCGAAGTAAATCTTTCTCTTGACCTCCTTGAGCTCACGCTCTATATTGTCAAGCCTTGATTCTATAGTGAAAGACATAATACCACTTATTAAGGCAATTATTTAATAAATAGCTGCCATATTTTTACTTGACTTTTCGGCTTAAAAAGCTTAGGCAAGGCCGCAATTAGTCAGCTGCGAGAAGAACGCGGGGGCGTAGATGTTCGCGTAGCCCGTGTTGTTGTAGATTGTTGTCGGGTACCGCGTCACGCCCAAGTCGCGGCAGGTCTGCTCGTTTGCCGCGTCACAGCTGACAAACAGCTTGTAGGAGTATGTGCCGAGGACGTTGAACTGCTGGAGCGTCGCCGTGTCGTTGCTCTGCCCGAGTATCCGTAAATTGGCACTGGACAAACATTCGATGAAGCTCTTCTGGCTCTGGAGCGCGGCGCGGTAGTCGTCGGTGACGATGAACCTGTCCGTGAGCAGCTTGCCGTCCTTGGTAATATAGACATCCTGAGTGACCCGCTGCCCGCTAAAATCGGCGAAGCGGACGACCACTTTGTACACGCCGTTCATCTCAACAGCGCTCAAAACTTCCGAGTTCGTTTCATACTGCAGGTCATAAATATCTTTTACGGCATTAGCCGCAGCCTGCTGCCCGGAGATGTCCTGGAGGCTCTGGTTCGACTGGACAAACAAATAAATAACGATGAGAATAAGCACTCCGATGATGCCGATGTACACTTTGTCGACCATAATATCTTTCAAGAATACTGCTCGAAAATATATAAATCAATATCAGGGGCTTATTTGAATTACAGACGAATCACAGGACAGCTGGTTGGGCGGTTGAAGTCGGCCGTTATGAACGTGTTACTGGCATCATTGCGCAAGTGTGCGACGCACAAAGTGCGTCATTCGGCTTGCAATGATGCTCCTGCTGATTTTCGTTGGACATTTCTACAAAGCCATTTTATTTTCATTTCTTCATCCCATTATGAAATATCTATTGTTACATCATCGTCAGTGAATGCCATGCTTAGTCCTCCGACAATTTCGGCAACGACGACTGGATGAGTCTGCGACGCGCTGTAAACCCATGAAACATAGTTACTGGCAGGCGAGGATGC
>Ga0209211_10001933_pt1 | contig 37249 bp, 34 predicted proteins | sample RifGroA2_FD_183992 | JGI IMG/M metagenome (GOLD analysis project Ga0209211, IMG submission 183992) | Groundwater microbial communities from Rifle, Colorado, USA - Groundwater A2 (SPAdes) (version 2) | ecosystem: Environmental > Aquatic > Deep subsurface > Groundwater | place: Rifle, Colorado... | reverse complement strand
AAAGCGGTGTTCTACGAGTATTCGCTGGGCCTCGGCCTCGACGCCCCCGGCGCGAACCTCACTTCCGACCTGCGCCTGGGCGCCAATACCCTGAAGAAGTCGGCCGCCGGCACGGACGACTCGAGCAAGTTCTTCGCGGCGCTGTCGGCCTACTGGCGCCCGAAACTGCTCGCCAGGCTCAACGAGAGCACGCTCTTCCTGCGGGCCGGCTTCAACGATTACACCTTCACCACCACGAGCCGCAACTTCCGCGAGAAGAGCCTGACCGTGGGACTGAACACCGCTTTCTGAGGACACTAGAGGGGAACATATGAAAAAACTTCTGATCATAGCCGCAGCGCTGCTAATCTCCGCGGGAACCGTAGACGCCAAGTGGTGGATCTTCGGCAAGTCCAAGGCGGAGGTCGGCCTGAAGTACCTTCATATCAACGGCGTCTCGGCCGACGAGACCGGCCCGAAGATAAAGCTTTTCCGCGAGATGCTGGGAGCGGACGGCCTGGTGAAGATCTCCGGCCGCGCCTCCGGCGGGCAGATAGGCTCCGTGCGCCTCACACTGGACGATAAGGCCACCTGGACCGAAGTGAAACTGGCCGCCAACGGGACTTTCGAGCAGTCCTTCAAGCCTGAAGCCGGCCGCACCTACGCCCTGCTGATAGAGGTGACCGACACCGCCGGCAAGATGAACAAACCGGAGGAGACCCGCAAGGAACTGACCCTGTCCGAGGAGAACGTGCAGGCCAGGGTGCGCGAGGCGCTGGACGCCCTGTTCCAGGCCTATAACGCCGAGGACCTGCGCAAGTTCATGGCGGGCGTGGGGGAGAACTTCGCGGCCGACAAGGGCATACTCGAGCGCGCGGTCAAGCGCGATTTCGACGCCCTGAGCGCCATCAACCTTCGCTATACCCTCAACAATGTCGCCGCCGGCGCACAGGGCCGCGTCTTCGCCTCCATCACCTTTAACCGCATGGTCATGGTCAACAAGAGCGGCCAGACCAGCACCGACAGCGGCAGCACGGAGTTCGTCTTCGACTCGAAGGAAGGAAAGCTGTCCCTGTTCAGCATGAAGCAGCCGCTGATGTTCGGCCTCTCCGACGCCGAGAACGTGGCCATAGGCCAGGTATTGGGTGGAGGGGAAGGTCTGGTTATAGGTCCGACCGGTGAACTGGGCGGCGACTACACCAACGACTCCTTTACCGATGCGGACGGCGTGGCCTCCTACGACTTCGATATGGGGACCGAGGACCAATCGCCTGCCGGCATCGGTTGCGGCAACATTTCCTCAGGCCATGTAGTATTCAATCTCTCCGGGCCTTCCATCTATCCCGCTTCCGGAGCGCTAGTCCAGGAGATCCCGGGAAAGAACATATCTTCAGTTACCCTTGCCGATGTGCAGGCCATAACCGGCACCTGTCCGAATGACAACAACTCCGGCAAGACTTACGGGATCAAGTCCGGCGGCGCCAATTACGCCATGGAAGTGGTCTCAATAACAGGGGCTGGACCGTATTCGGTTTCGATCAAGTTCAGAAAATTCTAAATTGAACTTCACGCGGCGCCGGGCGGTCCCGGCGCCGTTCTTTTACGGGGACAATATGAAACACCTGCTTCTTGCCACACTTTTATTCGGGCCCGTCCTGCCGGCGCGGGCCGCCCAGGCGCGCAACTACGCCGACGCGCAGACGGACCTGGCCCTCAAGTCACAGTCGGTAGCCTTCTTCCGCAAGACGGCGATAAACGCCATAAAGAAGCAGAACGCCGACCTGGAAGTGGTCAACAGGCTGGCCGCGGCGAAAACCACGGTCGAAGACATGATACGGCGCAACAACTTCGCCAAGGCCTGCAAGGTGGCGGAGGCCGGCTTCACGCTGGCCACGCTCGGGGCCGGCGGCATAACGGCAGTCACGGCTAAAGGGTTGAGCGTCATTTCACAGGAAGGCCTGAAGATAGCGGGCAAATATATGGCGGCGGGAGCCGCGCTGGAGGTAGGCAAGGACGCCACCGGAGTGCCCAGCCTGTCCAATGTGGCCCAATGGAGTATGGACAAACAGAACAAGGCCGATTCCGGAGAGCTTAGCTCCCAGCTTTCAAGCGAAAACATAGACACCCTGCTCGAAGCCAAGCGCCTTATAGAGGACGAATCGGACGGACGGCCCCTGGAGAAGAAACTGCCCGAACTGCACCAGATGCTGCTCGCCGCGGAAAAAAGGCTGGAGGAGAGCGCGGCCGCGGTAAAAGGCGCCGACAGCAACGTAACCAGGTCCATCGCGGAATTCAAGGAACTGGCGGCGGAGGCCGCCAAGCTCAAGGAGAAGGAGCGCCGGGAAGACGAGAAGCGCTACGAGGAGGCCAAGCTGGCCAGGAGCAAGGAGCTCCCGGCGCCGCAGGTGTCCAAGCCAGCCGCCGTGCCGCCGCCGGCGACGGCGCCAGAAGAAACCCCGGAAGAGAAGCGCCGCAAGATGCAGGCGGCCATCGACAAGTATATAGCCGGGCTGCGCGCGGCCATCGACCGCTCGCAGAAGGCCGCGGACTCGGCCTGGAAGGATATCACCGCCAAGTCCATCGGTTCGGGCACGCGCTACCATGTCGCGGACGAACTGGAGGACCTCTACGCCGGGCTGACCTACGGCGAGGAGGGTCTGGGCACCAGCCGCACCTATTCCTCGCTGCAGGGCGTGGAGCTCTCCGCCGAGAACGCGGCCAAGGGCATAGAGGCGCAGCGCCTGGCCCTGGAGACGCAGAGCGCGGACATCAAGGCCAGGATAGAGCCCATCCTCAACGAGATCGCCGGCTATATAGGCCAATGGCGCTCCGCCATCGCCCAGTTCAAGCCGCAGGGCTACTATGTACCGGAGGCGCCGGACCTGGAAACGATGACGGTCTGGAATTCCTATTACGAAGTCCCGCTGAAATACGCCGACGGTTACCTGAAAGGCACCGACGGACTGGCCGGCAGATATAAGTCCCTGGCGGCCAAGGCCCGCGGGCTGAAGGACGGGATCTTCGCCCAGGCCGGCGAGTTCATGGCCGGTTACGCCTCCAAGATGCAGGCCTACAAGGACTACCTGCCCCAGGTGGCCGGCCAGCTTGAGAAGCTCAATGCCTCCCTGGCCAGGCATTACGAGATACTCAACGGCCTCAGCCACCGTTTCACACAGGAGTTCGCCTACGACGGGAAGTACGACCTGGCCAACCTGGAGAAAGCCCTGGCCGAGGCCAAGCCGGCCTTTTCAGAGGCGCAGCGGCTGCAGGCCGCCGGCACCAGGCTCTACCGCGACCTTTACGGCCGCTACGACGAGCTTTACCAGCTGGGCAATTCGCCGCTGCTGAGCGAAGCCCACACCATCTCCTACTCCGCGGAGAACAAAAGCCACAAGGAAGCCATGGCCTCGGCCCTGAAGAGCTTACAGGGCTATAGACCCGACCTGAAAGGCGCGGAAGGCTGGAGCGAAGGCCGCGACGCCGGCGCGGACGCAGTCTTCGCCGCGGAGGAGGCGCTGCGCTTCCTGAAGGCGCAGGAAACCAAACTGGTGGCCGCGCATACCAAGGCCCGGGCCGACTTCAAAGCCAACGCTTCCGCCGACCTTTCCGCGCTCGGCTCGCTGCCCGACGAGGAATACGGCGCCGCGGTTGAAAAGCTCTTCGCGCCGGTGGCGCGCGCAGAGGAAGACAAGAATTCCATAATCGAGGAAGTTCGCAAGGCCGAGTTCTGGGGCAATAAGCCCTGGGAACGCACCGGCTTCTGGACCGTGAAGGCCGGCAAGGCGCGCGAAGAACTGGAAAAGGCGACGGGGGCTTTCTGGGAAAGCGACCAGGGCAAGGCCATAAACGACGCTCGCCGCCGCAGGGAAGTACAGCAGGCCGCGGACAGCCGGGACCCGGGAGCAGCGCTGGTGCGCAAACTCTACGAGGACTTCGCCCGGGCCTATTCCTCGCGGGACGCCGCCAGGGTGCTGGCGCTGGTTTCTCCCGGGTGGACCGCGGGCGACGGCACCACGGTAAGCGAGCTCGAGGAGCAGCTGCGCGCCGTCTTCCGGGTCAATAACGAGGTCACGGCCACGGTCAGCGGCCTGAGCGTGATCAATGAAGGCCCGGGCCGCTACACGGCTTACTATAACCTGAACATCAAAAGCCGCATCTACGCCAAGAACATCAAGCGCGAGGAAAATTCCTCGGTTTCGGAGAAAGTGACGGTGGAGGGGGGCAAGGCGCGCATCCTCAAGACCGACTCCGGCGGCTACTGGGAGATAAAATAGCCGCAAAAACAAGCGCTTTTTGAGGCGAAGCCCCCCGGCGACGGGGGGCTTTTCGTTGACTATATAGGAGAACAATTAATATAATAGGCAAAAGGATAAAAACCTAACAAACAACAAAAGAGAGAGAAAAAATGTCATTAACCAAGAACAAGATCAGAGAAATAGCGGAAAAGTTCTCCCCTAAACCCAACGATACCGGCTCGACCTCCGTGCAGGTGGCACTGGTCACCGAGCGCATACAGTATCTTTCCAAACACCTCATCGCCAGCCCCAAGGACCACGCCTCCAAGCGCGGCCTCAATAAGCTGGTCTCGCAGCGCAAGCGCCTTCTCAGCTACCTCGAAGCCAATAACCGCGAGGAATACAAGAAGGTCATTAAAGCCTTAGGCTTAAGGAAATAAGAAATGACAAATTACCCTAAACCGCTCCGCCTGGAAGAACAGGTGGGGGATAAGTCCATTTCGTTCGAAACCGGCGCCATCGCCAAGCAGTCCGGCGGCGCCGTGATCGTCCGCATCGGCGACACCGTGGTGCTGTCCACCGCCGTGCAGGCCTCCAAGCCCAAGGATACCCCTCCGGCTTTCGTGCCGCTCAGCTGCGACTACAAAGAGCGCACCTACGCGGCCGGCAAGATCCCCGGCGGCTTCTTCAAGCGCGAGGGCAAAGCCCGCGAGAAGGAAGTCCTGGCCTCCCGCCTGACCGACCGCGCCGTGCGCCCCCTGTTCCCGGATTATTTCAACACCGAGACGCAGGTGGTCAACATGGTGATGTCCTACGACGGCATCAACGACGCCGACGTGGTGTCCATCAACTCCGCCTCCGCGGCGCTGATGATCTCCGATATCCCGTGGAACGGCCCCGTGGCCGCGGTCCGCGTGGGTAAGCTCGAAGGCAAGTTCATCATGAACCCCACCAACGAGCAGCGCCTGACCTCCGAGATGGAAATGGTCATCTGCGGCACCCAGCACGGCATCCTGATGGTGGAAGGCGGGGCGCATGAGCTCCCCAACTCCGACCTCATCGGCGCCATGGAAGCCGCCAAGCCCGAGCTCGAAAAGCTCTGCAAGATGCAGATCAAGATGAAGGAGCAGGTGGGCAAGCCGAAGACCCCCATCGCCACCCCCGAGATCAAAGCCGAACTCAAGGCCGCCGTGGAAGCCATGGTCAAGCCCGAGATCGAAAAGATCCTCTCCTCCAGGCCCGAGAAGCACGCCATGGAGAAGGCCCTGGAAGAGGTCAAGAGCAAGGCGAACAAGGAAATGACCGCCAAGTATCCCGAGGACCTCACCGCCTCCTACCAGACCAAGACCGTGTTCGAGGACGTCCTCTACACCGTCTGGCGCAACATGACCCTGGGCACCATGATCCGCACCGACGGCCGCAAGACCGACGAGATCCGCGAGATCAACATCCACCCCGGCTTCCTGCCCCGCACGCACGGCTCCGCCGTGTTCACCCGCGGCCAGACGCAGGCCCTGGTGGTCACCACCCTCGGCACCTCGGACGACAAGCAGATGCTCGACGCCCTGGAAGGCAAGACCTTCGACCGCTTCATGCTTCATTACAACTTCCCCAGCTACTCCGTGGGCGAAGTGAAGCCTGACAGGGGTCCCGGCCGCCGCGAGATAGGCCACGGCCACCTCGCCAAGCGCGCCCTGCTGCCGCTGCTGCCCAGCGAAGAACAGTTCCCTTATACCATCCGCCTCGTGTCCGACATCCTGGAGTCCAACGGCTCCTCGTCCATGGCCACCGTGTGCGGCGGGTCCCTCTCCCTGTTCGACGCCGGCGTGCCCATGAAGGCCGCCTGCTCGGGCATCGCGATGGGCCTCGTCACCGACGGCTCCAAGTTCGCGGTCCTCTCGGACATCGCGGGCCTGGAAGACCACTACGGCGACATGGACTTCAAGATCACCGGCACGCGCAAAGGCGTGACCGCGCTCCAGATGGACGTGAAGCTCGCCACCGGCATCCCCATGAACATAATGAAGGACGCCATCGAGCAGGCCACCCGCGGCCGGCACCACATCCTGGACCTGATGGAAAAGGCCATGCCGACGCACCGCGCCGACATCTCCGAGTTCGCCCCGCGCATAGTGAAGCTGATGATCCCCCGCGACAAGATCGGCGCCTTCATCGGGCCCGGCGGCAAGAACATCCGCGGCATCCAGGAGCGCACCGGCGCCGAGATCGCCGTAGAGGACGACGGTTCAGTGTTCATCTCGAGCTGCGACAAAGCCAGCCTGGAAGCCGCCAAGAACTTCGTCGAGCAGTTCAGCATGGACGTGGAAGTCGGCAAGACCTACAAAGGCACGGTCGTGTCCATAGTGGACTTCGGCGCCTTCGTGGAAGTCCTGCCCGGCAAGGAAGGCCTGCTGCACATTTCCGAGATCGACACCAAGCGGGTCAACCGCGTGGAAGACGTGCTCAAGATGGGCCAGGAAGTGGAAGTGAAGTGCGTGGAGGTGAACAACGGTAAGTACCGCCTGTCCCGCCGCGTGCTGCTGCAGGACGCCGCAAGGAAGTAGGACGTGTATCCGGCCCCCGCGCCTGCGCGGGGGCCGGGATATCTCCGGAGGTTCAACATGAAAAAAACCGTAAAACCCCAGGAAACCGCTTTCGACCAGGTGCAGAAGTTCTACCAGTTCATGAACTCCAACAAGCTGGAGGTCATCGAGTTCTCCAAGGACAGCACCTATATCAAACTGGTGCGCAAGCACAACAACGTGGTGCACCAGATCCCCGTTTTCGCCCCGGCGGCCCACGCCGCCGCGCCCGCCGGCAAGACCGCCGCGCCCGCCCCCAGGCCGGCCGCGCCCGCCGGCGAGACCATCAAGGCCCCCATGTCGGGCATCTTCTACCGCTCACCGAGCCCCTCCAGCCCGCCCTACGTCAGGGAAGGCGACGCCATAAAGGAAGGCCAGGTCATCTGCGTGATCGAAGCCATGAAGGTCTTCAACGAGATCAAGGCCGAATTCAACTGCGTCATCGAGAAAGTGATACAGGAGAACGGCAAGGCCCTCGAACCCAACGCCGACATGTTCATGGTGAAGAGGTAATATGCAGGACGCCGCCAAGTTCACCGATACGGTGGCGCAGACCGCCGCCAACCTCCTTGAAGCCCTCAAGGCGGCCGGCGGCGACGCCTCCTCCTGGGACCTCAAGCTCAAACTGCACCTCTCCAGCTCCGCCCTCTACCTGTCGCTCGGGTGGCTGGCGGCGCAGGGGAAGGTTGCCCTCTACCCGAAGGAACTCAACTTCAGGGTGGTTCTCACCGACAAGTAAAGCGCCCGACCCGGCGTACCCCATAATGCGCGACCTCGCCAAGAACAGAGCTTCCGCACAAGGGAAGAAAAAGACCTCGGCCCTCTCCTATGTCCTCTACTGGGCGGGGTCTTTCGCTTTCAATATCTGGCTGATCTGGGTGCTCATCAGTTCGGGCCCCCGCGGCATGGTGGGGGACACCGTGGCCGGCGCCCTCACCGCCTTCCTCGGGCACACCGCTTACCTGTTCCCGTTCATCCTCCTTTACGGCCTGGTGGCCATACTGGTTAACCTCAACAAACCGCACAAGGGCGCCCTGACGCTGACCGCCGGCACCCTGATGGTGCTGGGCGCCATGTCCTCCATGATAGAGCTGCTCAGCGCCCGCTTCGGCCCATGGGAATCCGCCGGCGGCTGGCTAGGCTATTTCCTGGGCCAGGTGCTCACCAAGATGTTCGGCGGGGTAGGCGCCGGGCTGTTCTCCGCCGTGCTGTTCTTCGGCGGCGTCCAGCTGCTCTTCAAGATCTCCTGGCGCAAGGTGCTCAAGTACGCTTCCTCCGCCGCCATGGACGATTACCGCAACTGGTCCGCCGCCCGCCGCGAACTCAAGGCCCGCCTCAAGATCATCTCCGAGAGAGAACAGGCCGAGGGCCCGGTTTACGACGTGGCGCCCATCCCCGAGCCGCCGCCGGTGATCCGCGCCGTGGAAAAGCCGGAACCCGAACCCCAGCCCGCCCCCGAGCCGCAGGTAGTGCGCGCCCAGGCCGCCGACCCGGCCAAGCCTCAGCCTAAGCCTGCCGCGGCCAAGCCCGCCGCCGGCGGCAAGGAAAAGCTGGCCGACCCCTATTTCAAGGATTTCAAACTGCCCGGCGCCGACCTGCTCGAACCGCCGGCCAAGCAGGTGGCCGTGGGGCCCGACGACGCCGAGATCAACTCCGCCCGGCTGCAGCTGGAGACCACTTTCAAGAGCTTCAACGTGGACGTGCACGTGTCCGGCGTCTATCCCGGCCCCGTCATCACCCGCTATGAGGTCACCCCGGCCCCGGGCGTGAAGATCAGTTCCATAGTCTCGCTTTCCAACGACGTGGCCCTCGCCATGAAGTCCGCCGGCGCCATCCGCGTCATCGCGCCCATCCCCGGCAAGTCGGCCATCGGCTTCGAGATCCCCAACAACACCCGGGCCAAGGTCTGCCTGCGGGAACTCCTGGAGAGCTCGGTCTTCAATGAAGCCCGCTCGCCGCTCACCTTCGCGCTGGGCCGCTACGCCGAGGGCAAGGTGGCCGTGGCCAACCTGGAGACCATGCCGCACCTGCTCGTGGCCGGCGCCACCGCCAGCGGCAAGAGCGTGTTCATGCAGTCGCTCATCCTTTCGCTCATCTTCCGCAACAAGCCCGACGAGGTAAAGTTCCTCTTCATAGACCCGAAGCGCCTGGAGCTCACCTTCTACGAGGATATTCCTTATTTATACGACCCCAAGGAAACCCCGGACAGGGTGTCCGTCATCACCAACCCCAAGGACGCGGCCAAATCCCTGGTGGCGCTGACCCGCGTGATGGAGAAGCGCTACGAGAAGTTCGAACGCGCGCGCGTTAAGAATATAGCTTCCTATAATAAGTGGGCGCTCGAGAACGACGAACCGCAGGAATACTACATCATCGTGGTCATCGACGAGCTGGCCGACCTGATGCTCCAGACCCGCAACGTGGTGGAGGACGCCATCCAGCGCCTGGCGCAGATGGCCCGCGCCGTGGGCATCCACCTGGTGCTGGCCACCCAGCGCCCGTCGGTGGACGTCATCACCGGCGTCATCAAGGCCAACCTGCCGTCGCGCGTGGCGCTGCAGGTCACCTCCAAGACCGATTCCCGCGTCATCCTGGACTGCCCCGGCGCCGAGGCGCTGATAGGCAAGGGCGACCTGCTCTACCTCGCTATCGACGCCCAGAAACCGTCGCGCATCCAGGGCGCTTACGTGAGCGAGGACGAGATCCGCAAGGTCGCCGACTTCGTCAAAGCCCAGGCCAAGCCCAACTACCAGCCGCTCGCCGAGGACGAGGAAGCGGCCAGCACCGGCAAAGGCAGTTCCTCCGAGGAACTGATAGCGGCCCTCAGGCTCGTGCTGGAACGCCGGCGCGTCTCGCAGGACCTGCTGAAGGCCCATTTCGGTTCTTCGGCCAGGGCCACCAACATCCTGAGCCTGCTGGAGATGAAAGGCTTCATACACAAACCGGAAGGTTCCAACCGTTGGGAGATCTTCTTCGACAAGATAGAGACCCACGTTAACTCCCACGCCGCCGCCGCGGCCCAGCCGCAGCAGGCCGAGGAGCCCGCCGGGGAGGAGTTCTCGAGAAATGAATAAGATCCTGACCGCGGTCCTGCTCCTCGCTTTCGCCCCCGGGGTTTACGCCCAGCAGAAGGCGGCACCCAAGAAGCAGCCGGCGCTCAAAAAAGCCCCGGCCGCGGCCGTCTCCACCGCCGCCCCCGCGGCGCAGGCCCAGCCCGCGCCGGACCCGGCCCCGGAAGTATTGGAGAAGCTCAAGGCCTGGGACGACCGTCTGGAAACCCTGCAGGCCGATTTCACTCAGGAAGTCAATTTCAAGGAAGCGGGCCTCAAGCAGAACATCGAGGGCACCCTGCGCTACGCGAAACCCAACCTCCTGCGCATCGAGCACGTGAAGCCCGCCAGGCAGGTGGTGGTAACGGACAAGGCCGACATCTGGATCTACAAGCCCGAGGACAAGCAGGCCGTGCGCACCAGCTGGGACGCCTGGCGCCGCACCCAGGACCAGAACTTTTCCGGCATCCTGGACTTCGGCAACTACTCGGCGTTGACCGCCAGGAACCGCACCGCGGTGAGCGGGGGGAAAGACGGCCGGCCCTGGAAGATCACTTTCACGCCCCGCTCCGGCGCGGCCTACTCGCTTACGCTTACGCTGGACCCCGCGGACTATTTCCCGGCGGAAGCCGAACTGACGGTGGACAGCACCGTAATAACCACCCGCCTGCTCGCTCCGGTAAAGAACGGCCCGCTGGACAAGGAGATCTTCAAATTCTCGCCCCCGAAGGGCGTGGAAGTACTGAAGTTCAAAGACTAACCCTGATGACACTCGCCAACCGCATAACCATGACCCGGATGGGTCTCAGCCTGGTGATCTTCGCGCTGATCATCTCCAAGACCCTCTGGACCGCCGTCGCCGCCCTCGTCCTGCTCACCGTAGCGAGCATTTCCGACGGCATCGACGGGGCCATAGCCCGCCGCACCAAGACCACCACCCCGTTCGGGGCCGTGGCGGACCCCTTCGCCGACAAGATCCTTATCATGTCCGTCTTCCTGGCCTTCGCCTCCCTGCGGGAGCTGGCCGTCCCCATCTGGGCGGTCTTCCTCATCCTGCTGCGCGAACTGACCATCTCCACCCTGCGCGTGCTCTCGGCGCTGCACGGCGACGTCATGAAGGCCGAGGCGGCCGGCAAGATCAAGACCACCATCCAGCTCATAGCGGCCTTCACCATCCTGGTGCTGCTGGTACTGCACCTCTGGGCCAAGCGCGAGGCGCTGCCCGCCTTCCTCGCCTGGGCGCCGCCCCTCGCCCAGCCCGCCACCTGGTGGCTCACGGTCACGGCGGCCTTCTTCACCATCATCAGCGGCGGCATCTACCTCTACAACCACCGCGCCCTCCTCTACAAATCCTGGAGCGAACGCGGACGCTGATGCCCGCCAAAGACTTCCTGGTGCGCTTCCTGGCCAGCGGCGGCTTCGTCAGCTACGTCCCCGCGCGCCTGACCGGCTTCAAGAAATTCACAGGCTCCGGCATGGCCGGCACCGTCCTGGCGCTCCTCCTGGTCCCGTTCCTCCCCGAGGACAGGACGCTGTTCGCCGCTTTCTGCCTGGCCTTCCTGCCTTTTTCCGTCTGGATCGCGGGGCTGGCCTCCGCCTCCTACGGCACCCACGACGACCCCCGCATAGTCATCGACGAGGTCATAGGCTATTGGACCGCCCTGCTGTTCCTCGAACGCACCCCGTTCAACCTCGCCGCGGCCTTCGTTCTTTTCAGGGCCCTGGACACCCTCAAGCCCTGGCCCATCAAGAAACTCGAGACCTCCGTCCGCGGGGGTTTTGGTATAATTATAGACGACGTGCTGGCGGGACTGGAGGCCAACCTGCTCACGCGCCTCGCGTCGCTCTTCATATGAGAAATTTGCTCCTCGCCTGCGCCCTGCTCCTGCCGCTAGTACCACTGCGCGCCCAGATGATCCAGGTGATCCCCGCGGTCAGCACGGCCGCCCCCGAAGGGCTCCTGCTTTCCACCGCCGCCGCGCCGGCCAAGCCCGGCCCTTCCCGGCCGGCCGCCTACGACACCGGCAATGTGCCGCTCAGCGGCATAGTCCTGATGCCTACCGCCTACCGGGGCCGCGGCCGCAACACCGTCGGGCTCGGCCTCGATTTCAACGCGGCCTATTACATCGGCCGCCTCTATGGCAAGAACAATTACGCCTGGACGGTGGAGAAGAAGAACTACCTGGACCGGGTCGGCCTGTGGCTGCTTTCCGCCGATTCCAAGATGCAGGTGCAGACCGAAGGCAAGTGGCGCCCGGCGATGGCCGCCGGCGTGCAGGGCATCCTGAAGTTCCGCGACGGGGCCCAGCCCACCCTGAACCAGCCCACGGTCTCCACCAAGATAGACTCCAAGAACACCGATTCCTACGCCAACGCCTACGTGGCCCTCACCAAGCGCCTGCACCCCAAATTCCTGGTCAACGCGGGCTACTCCGACGGAGACATGCCCAAGGTGATCTACGGCCTCTCGGAATTCCTCTCGAAGGAAGCCATCAACCTCTCCCGAGGCAGTTCCTCCACCACGGACCCGGTAGTGATCCCCACCGGCATGCTCTTCGGCGGCTTCATGTGGCTGCCCAAGAAGGATTCACCTATCGGGTTGGAAGTGATGATCCCCCAGGGCGCGCCCCAGAGCCCCAAACTTTTCAACCTGCACCTCGGCACCCTGCTGAAGCTCAACTTCGAACTTTCCTACCTCACCTTCAAGGGCGGCTGGGACCTGATGGGCATGTTCCAGTTCCGCTACAACTACCTGCCCAAATAACTTTTCCGCGCGAAATAAAAGAGCCGCCCTTGGGCGGCTCTTTGCTTTTACTCCGGCTGAATTTGTCAGCGCCCGCGCAGCTGCGCCAGGTAGCGGCCCGCCTGCGGATGGGCGGGGTTCAGGAGCAGTGTCTGCTCCAGTTCATGGCGCACCCGGCCCCAGTCCCGGCCCCAGTAGACTATCGCCAGGTTGTAGTGGGCGTCGGCCAGGCGCGGATTGGCGGCGAGAGCGGAGAGGTAGGCCTGCTCGGCGCCCGCCCTGTCCCCGGTCTTCTCCAGGGCGACGCCGTAGTTGAGCCAGGCGTAGGCGCTGGCCGACTGAAGGCCCGCCTTCAGGGACGGGAGGGAATAATATTTTTCGCTCAGGCGCAGGAGCCGGTCGTAGATCCCGACCGAGGCCAGGAAGCGGTCGCGGGCCGCGGCCCACTCGTTGCGGGAGGAATAGTAGAAGCCCTCGTAGAGCGGGGCGTCGGGGATGTCCCCGTCGAAAACTGCGGCCAGCCGCAGGCGGCGCAGGTCGTCCGAGCCCAGCCCGGCGGTGCCGCGCGCGGCCCCGGCCGCCATCAGGGCCTGGGCGTAGGAAGTGCCCAGGTCCCGGTCGAAGAAATCCCGGTAGGGCCGGCCCAGCCGCGAATAGGCGTAGAACGGCCAGGGGTCCCGGGCCGCGCCGGCCGCGGGATAGACCTCGGTGACTATGCCGCGCGGCGCGCCCGGCACCTTGCCGGGCAGTTCCGCGTCCATGGTGGCGTAGAGGGGGCCGGCGTTGGCGGCGCGGAAGGCGAACCACTCGGCTTCGCTCCCGGCGTTAAGGTTCGCGAGCGTCAGGCGCGGGCTGTACCTGGCCTTGGAGGCCCGGTACCAGGGCGAAGCGCTCAAGCCCTGCGCCACAACTTCCACGTCGGGGCGCAGCCCTTTTACCGCCTGCAGGTACCACAGGGAAAAAAGCTGCACGTCCTTCTTGGCCACCAGCACGGAGCCGGGCGGGACGCTGCGCAGCGCGTCGGCGGCGTAATCCTCGGCCGCGAAAAGCCAGCGCCTGTTGGCGCCGTAAGCGGTGGAGGCGAAGACCAGCCCGGCCGCCAGCAGCGCGGCAGCGGCCAGTCCGGCCCTGGCGCGAGGGAATGCGGCCCCGGCGTAAAAGAGCCCGGCCGCGGCCCAGAAGGCCACCGCCAGGTCGGGCAGCAGGTAGTACGGTTCCACGATGGCCAGGGCGTGGGGGTTGGGCGGCATGTTGGCCAGGAAAAGGAAGACCGGGCCCGAGGCGGCGAAGAGCGCGGCGAAGGCCAGGAACCTGCGCCTGTCAGAGCGCCACTCCGCCCAGGCGCCGCCGGCGGCGAAAGGCAGCAGGAGGCTGAAGTTGGCCCACAGGTGCCCGGCGTAATATTTCAGGTTCGGCCAGAAAAGCTGTCCCGTGGAGTAATTCAGGGAGATCAGGTCCAGCGTGGAACCGTAGTTCTTGCGGGTGATGACGGCCAGGAAGGAGGCCGCCTCCGCGGGATGGCTCCAGTCGAAAAGCGGCCAGCCCGACGAGCGCAGCGGCAGGTAGAGGTAGAGCGAGAAACCGAGGAAGAAGAAGCCGCACGACTTCAGGAACAGCGGCCAGCCGCCGGCGCGCAGCTGGGGCCAGAGCAGCAGCAGCAGGGCGGGCGCGCAGAAGACCAGGTCCATGCGGTTGGCCATGCCCAGGCCCAGCAGGAACGCCGTCAGCGCCGGCGCCCGCCGGCCGCCGGCGCAGGCGCAGAACAGCAGCGCGCCCGCCAGCAGGAAGTTGAGGGCGTACATCTCAGGAACCGAGGAAACGGTGCGCAGGGTGAAGTTCAGCCCCAGGAGCAGAGCGGCGAAGAAAGCGGGCAAAGGAGAGAAAGCCGCGCCCGCCAGCCGGAAAAATGCGTAAACCCCGGCGAGGCCGGCGGCGGCGGAGAACAGGTTCAGCAGCCAGGCGGGATTGCCCAGCGGCAGGTGCGAAAAGACCCGGGCGGCCAGGATGTAAAGAGGGTAGCCAGGCTGATGAGCCACGCCGAGCGTCCACGCCGCGCTGGCCATTTCTCCGGCGTCGCGGTAGGGAGGCAGGCCGGGCGGCAGGGTGTACAGATAGAGCGGGACCAGCAGCGCCAGCAGCAGCGCGGCCAACGCGCGCTCCGGCGGCTTTCCGGGATGGACGTCTTCAGCGGGGCCTGTCATACCGGCTTTATTTTATAACTTATTGCGAACGGCGGGAACTGGCGGGCGCCCCCAGCGCGGCGGAGATCTCCGCGGCCTCGGCGGCCAGGGCAGGGTCCAGGACTATCATCTTCCCCAGGTCTTTCCGGGCTCCGGCGGCGTCGCCGCTTTCGGCGCGCAGCCTGGCGCGCAGCCGGTAAGCCGCCGGGGAGAGGGGGGAAAGGCTGACGGCTTTTTGGGCGGCTTCCAGCCCCGGCCCGAGTTCCCCGACGCGGTGCATGGCCGCGCCCAGGACAAGGTAATGGGTAGCGTAAGAGGCGACCTCGTTCCAGTCCATGGCCGAAGCCTGGTCCCAGGCGGCGCAGGACAGGTCGCCCTCCGCCTCGCAGGACCTGGCACGGTCGAGATAATATTGCGGGCGCCCGCCGCTGAGCCGGATGGCCTCCGAGTACCTCTTGATGGCTCGCTTATGCAGGCCGCGCGCCGCGTGAACTCGCCCGAGGCGCCAGAGAGCCGCGTGGGACGACGGGCGCAGGTCGAGCAGCTTCAGGCCGGCCGCCTCCGCGCCGGCGAGGTCGCCCAGTTTTTCCAGGCACAGCAGGGAATACTCCCAGCCGTCGGGCGAGCCCGCCTCCAGGCGGGCGAAGGCGGCGGCGTCCCGGGCGCAGCCGGCGTGATCGCCAGACGCGTAGAGCCCCTCGGCCCGTATCAGGTAAGCGTCCGCATAGGTAGGGTCGAAGGCCAGCGCCTTGGAGGCCAGCTCCGCCTGCTTCTTCCAGTCGCCGTACAGGCGCCCGTACACCAGCGCCTTGAGCAGGTGGGAGATCTCCTGCGCGTAACCGAGGGCTATGGCCCTGTCCGCGTCGCGCAGCGCGGCAGGGCCGCTGCCGCTGGAGAAATTAAGGCGCGCGCGGTAGTAATGCAGCAGCGCGTCGTTCGGATGCAGCGCAAGTTTCTCGTCGAGAAAACTCAGCGCCCGGCCGTAACCGTCCTTCAGGGCCAGCTCTTCCACGCTGGGCCACGTAACGGCGTTTTCCCTGGCCTCCTCCGCGCGGCGCAGCCCGGAAAAAAGCGCGGCCAGCCCCAGCGCCAGACAGGCGCCGCAGGCCGCTATCAGTTTAAGGTTCCAGGACATACAGGCAAAAAAAAGGCAGGGCTGCCTTTTGGGGGGTAGGGTGAGGGAGGCAGCCCTGACATATTTATTCTACCAGCGCGGTTGACGTTTGTCAAGTCCCTGATGTAACCCAGGTTACACAGCCCCTCTTCACGTCGGAAGCCCCCGCCCCGCGCGAAGCGGAACGGGGGCCCGTTAGTGCGCCTCCCCTTACCCTTACCCCAAATTTTAGTCCCGCGGACCGTCCCAGGATTCGATGCGTTCCACGATGTCCTGGAACTTGAACGGCTTCACGTAATACGCGTCGGCGCCGGCGGCCAGGATCTTGTTCTTAATGTCCTCGGAGTCGTAGCCGGTTATGGCGACCACCAGCGTGCGCTTGTTGCTGGCCTTGATGATCTCGCAGACCTTGAAACCATTGATGTCCGGCAGCATGATGTCAAGGATCACCACGTCGGGCTTCTCGCTGCCCACCAGCGAGCCCGCCTGGAACCCGTCGGGAGCGGAGAAGACCTCCCATTTCTTGCGGAAGGTGCGGAAGAAGCGCTCCATCAGCTTCAGGAATTTCTCGTCGTCTTCGACGATAAGGACTTTTTTGGCGGTAGTCATGCGGTCTGAAAGTTCTTTCGGAGCCGGTATTTTGTTCTCCTTTAGAAACTCCTCCAGGTCCTCGGCCTTTATGCGCCGGTGCCCGCCCAAGGTATTGAACGCCTTGAGTTTGCCCGCGTCCACCCAGTTCGCCACCGTGCCCGGTGACAACTCCAGCATCTTCGCCACTTCGAAAGTACTAAAGATCTTCTGTCTCATTGGTGCCTATCCTGTTGTTTGTGATTTTTACGACTTTTGCGCTTGTTGATATTATAGCACAAATACGGTATTTGGCAAGACCCAGGGCGCTTTTTACCGACAGCGGCCCGCGCCCCGCCTTTTCCCGGCCCCGGTGCCGGCGCCCTTGATTGGGCGTTGCGTTTATATATATTATGTTTTATAATTGAATTACCAAATTTTTGCGAGGCTTGCGGTTAATCTTTAGCGGACCTTGGGGGAAGGCGTGCTTGGAAAGAAAGTCCTGGTGGTGGATGACGACCCGAACGTCGGGCTGCTCATTTCCGCCGTCCTCAAGAAATACAACTACCACGTAACCACCCTCTACCACGGGGACGAGGTGCTGGTTTTCCTGAAGGACAACAAGCCGGACCTGATCCTGCTCGACCTGCGCATGCCCGGCATAGACGGCTTCGCCCTGTGCAAGCGCATCCGCGAGGCCCCTGACACGCGGGACATCCCGGTGGTTATCCTCAGCGGCGTTTCCGAAGTGGACGCCAAGGTGGACACCATTGAACTTGGCGCCGACGATTTCATAACCAAGCCCTTCGACGTGCGCGAACTGCGGGCCCGCATCAACCGCATCCTCAAACGCAAGAGCTCCGACACCGCCCTGAACCCGCTGACGCGCCTGCCCGGCAGCCCCGCGATAGAGGAAGAGGTGATGCGCCGGGTGGCCGACAACGAACCGTTCGCCTTCTGCTACGTGGACGCCGACAATTTCAAGGCCTACAACGACGTGTACGGCTACGCCAAGGGCGACGACGTGATAAAGCGCATCGCCGCCCTGCTGGTGGAGAAGGCCAAGGCCGTCGCCGGGGACGATTATTTCGTAGGCCACGTGGGCGGCGACGATTTCGTGCTGGTGACCGGGCAGGACACCGCCGAGCAGGCCGCCAAGGCGATAACCGAGGATTTCGACAAGCTCATAGGCGAGTACTACAACGAAGTGGACCGCCGCCGCGGGTTCATCACCACCATGGACCGCAAGAACAAGACCAGGGATTTCCCCATAATGTCGCTGACGGTGGCCATAGTGGCCCCGCGCACCCAGCAGAAACATTACGCCAAGATCGTGGAGAGCGCGGCGGAGCTCAAGCGCTACGCCAAGGACCTGCCCTCCCGTAACGGCAGCATCTACGTGAGGGACCGGCGCCTATGAACGGCAACGAACAGAATTTCGAGGGGACCAATTTCGCGGGCTGCTCCATAATGAACAAGCTGGGCCAGGGGGGCATGGGCACGGTCTATAAGGCCAAGCACCAGGCCCTCGACAAACTGGTCTGCGTGAAAGTCCTCTCGGCCGACCTGGCCCGGGAACAGCGCAACATCGAATTCTTCCTGCGCGAGGCCCGCTCCGCCGCCAAACTGGAACACCTCAACATCGTCCACGTCTACAATTTCGGCCAGGAGAACGGCACCTACTTCATAGTGATGTCCTACGTGGAAGGCAAGAGCCTGCTGGACATGGTGAATGAAAAAGGCCCCCTGCCGGTCCGCGAGGCGGCCGACATCATGGAGGGCGTCCTTGACGGCCTGTCCCACGCCCATTCCAAATCCGTCATCCACCGCGACATCAAGCCCGCCAATATCCTGGTGGGCACCGACGGCGTGCCGCGCATAGTGGACTTCGGCCTGGCGCGCAGCATCAGCGAGGAGAAGCAGCTGACGATGGCGGGGGAAATGGTGGGCACGGCCTACTTCATGTCCCCCGAGCAGGGCCTGGCCGGCACGGTGGACCACCGGGCCGACCTCTACGCGGTAGGCGCCACCTTCTTCTACATCCTGACGGGGAAATACCCGTTCGAGGGAAAGACCTCGGTGGAGGTCATCCACAAACATATCAGCGACCCCGTGCCCAACATAATGCTGGTCCGGCCCGACGTGCCCCTGTGGTGTTCGAGGGTGATAGACAACCTCATGCGCAAGAAGCCCGAGGACCGCTACCAATCGGCCCAGGACGTCATAGCGCTGTTCAAAAAGCACAAGTCGGGGGACGGGGAGCTGGGCCTGGAGGACGTCTCCGCCGAGAAGACCTTCGACCTGCCCGAAGTCACGGCCCGCATGAAGGCCGCCGCCCCGCCGCCGCCCACTGCCTCGCTGGAGCGGGCCGCCACGGCGCTCTCCGACAGGAGCATTTCCGCGCGGCAGATGTCCCAGGCCGCGCCGCCGCCCAGGCAGGAAGCCGCGCAGATAAAGACCATTTCCGGCCAGGCCGCCGCTCCGGCGCCCGCGGCCAAACCCGCGCTGCAGCTGGGCGCGCTGCACAACGGCATCAAGGCGGCCGTCCACGTTTCCCTCTCCATGTTCGCCACCGGCCTGTTCATCCTCGCCGGGGCCTCCGGTCAGGTTTCCGGCTCGCTGCGCTCCCCGCTGGATTCCAACCCCGGCGCGTTCTTCATGCTTACCGGCATAGCGTCCGCGCTCCTGGTCTGGGCCGTCTGGCAGAAACCCCGCAAGCTCACCCCCGTTTACGCCCTGTTCACGCTGGCGGCGGCGGCCGCGGCCTACGCCGGCGGCGCCTACATCCCGGCGCCCCAGGGCACGGACACCGTCTCCAAGGCTTTCCTGGCCCTCAAGATAGGGATGGGGAACATGTTCTCCTCCGCCAACGTGATCGTCTACGCCATAGTCCTCTACCTGGCCGGCTCCAAAGTGGTCTACCGCAACAACTGGGCGCTGAAGGGCCTGGCCGTGCTGGCCTATCTCGGCGGCCTGGCGCTCACCTACTCTTATTTCAAGGCGGGCGCGGAACTGACGCCAGAGAAAGCCTGGCTGGCCGCCGGGGGCGCGCTGGCGCTGCTGGGCGTGCTGGCGGCCATGACGCAGAAGGAACCCACCCTGTTCAGCCCGCAGCTGCTCTTCCTGGCCGCCAACGCCGCCATGTTCGCCATGTTCACCAACCCCCAGGTGGAATCCATAACCGCCGAGAAGGTCAGGGCGGAGGGGCTCAAGGCCGCCCAGGAGAACCGGATAAACACTTATAAGTACAGGCGCCTGCTGATGGAAATGCAGGCCGAAGCCCTCTACGACGAACAGGGCAACCCCATACAGCGCACCCCGCCGCCCGCGCCCGCCGAGGTGACCCCCCCGGAGACGGGCAAGTTGCGCAACGCGGCGCGCATGGAGTACTACAAGGCGCTCGGCCTGCGCGTGCGCGGCGCCCTGGCGGAATCCGCCGGCATAATTTTCATAGCTTTTTTCCTGGCCCTGCTGGCTAACGTGTGCTTCATCGAGGAACTTATAGCCGCCTACAGGGAACAGGATTTTATGAGCGGAGGCTAATACGTGAGAAAATTCATCTTCTCGGACATTCTGTGGGGCCTGGCCCTTACTCTCGCCGCGCTGTTCTTCTATTTTACCGGCACCGGCCTGGAGACCGCCGAGCTGAAGTTCTACGACTTCCGCGCCCGCCTCAGCGCCGAGGCGCCGGCCAAGAACGACATCGCCGTCATAGAGATCAACGACGACAGCATCTCCAAGATCGGCCGCTGGCCCTGGTCCCGCTCCAGGATAGCGGACATGCTGGTCTGGCTGTCCTCCGCCCCGGCCAAACCCTCCGTCATAGGCCTCAACATCCTTTTTTCCGAGCCCGAAAAGAATACCGGCGCGGAGATGGCGGAACTGCTGAAGGCCCGCTACACGGACCTGGTGGCCGCCAAGAAGATCAAGGAGACCGGCAAGGAATCCGAATTCCTCAAGGTCATAGAGGCGGAGAAGAAAGCCACCGACAACGACGCCAAGCTGGCCGAGGCCTGCTCCGCGGCCGGCAACGTGGTGCTGCCGCTCTACTTCGCCACCGGCGCGCCAGTTTCCAAGATCAAGCCCGAACCCGACTGGATGAAGAAGTTCGCCCCGGCGGTCTCGCACAGCGCTGGCCCCGCCAGCTTCTCCGTGGAGGGGGTGGAGATCACCGCCCCCATAGAGGTGCTGGCGTCCTCCGCGGCCGGCGCCGGCCACGTGAACGTTTTCAGCGACGTAGACGGCGCGGTGCGCAAGGAATACCCCTATATCCCCTACGGCCAGAGCTTCTACCCGTCCTTCGCCGTTGAGATAGTGCGCGTGAGCCTGGGTCTCGCCCCGGAAAAGGTCACGCTGGCGCCCGGGCTGGCGGCCACGTTCGGCAAGAGCGTGATGCCGCTGGACTCCGCTTCCTCGGCGCTCATCGCCTTCAACAAGAGCAAGACCTTCAAGTACTACTCCTTCTACGACGTCATCAACGGCAAGATCGTGCCCGAGGCCTTCAAGGACAAGATCGTGCTCATAGGCCTGACCGCGCAGGGCGTGGGCAGCCTCTACGTCACGCCCACCGACAGCGTCATGACCACGGTGGATTTCACCGCCAACGTGGTGGACAATATCCTAGCCGGGCGCTTCGTGGCCAGGCCCGACTGGGCCTTCCAGGTGGAGCTCGCCCTGATCGTCATCGCCGGCCTCTTCACGGCCTTCATGCTGCCGCGCCTCAAGGCCGGCGTGGGCGCCGTGCTGGCGGGGACCATGTTCGCCGCCCTGGTAGGTTCCGGCGTCTTCATGTTCACCTCCAAGGGCATGTGGCTCAAGATCATGTACCCCGCCGCCGTGCTGCTGGTGGGCTACGTGTTCGTGATCAGCAAGCGCTTCTTCCTCACGGAAAAGAAGAAGGAACTCATCGAAGTCTCGCAGATAGAGACCAACAAGATGCTGGGCCTCTCCTTCCAGGGCCAGGGCATGCTGGACCTCGCCTTCGAGAAGTTCCGCCTGTGTCCGCTCGACGACAACATGAAGGACACCCTCTACAACCTGGCGCTGGACTTCGAACGCAAGCGGCAGTACAACAAGGCCGTGGCCGTGTACGAGCACATCTCCGGCAAGGACCCGGAGTTCAAGGATATCAAGGGCAAGATCGACGTGCTGAAGAAGGCGGCCGACGGCGCCGTGTTCGGCGGCGTGGGCGGCAAGGGCGGCGGCGCCGAGGCCACCATGATGATGGCCGGCTCTTCCGCCACCCCGATGCTTGGCCGCTACGAGATCAAGAAGGAACTGGGCAAGGGCGCCATGGGCATCGTGTACCTCGGCGTGGACCCCAAGATCAACCGCTCCGTGGCCATCAAGACCATGCGCTTCGAGGAAGGCCTGGAAGAGAAGGCCATGAAGGACCTGAAGGACAGGTTCTTCCGCGAGGCGCAGGCGGCCGGCAACCTGCAGCACCCGAACATCGTGAAGATCTTCGACGCCGGAGAGGAGCAGGACATAGCGTACATCGCCATGGAACTGCTCAAGGGCGACGACCTGAAGAAATGGGCGAGCAAGGACACCCTGCTGCCCGTGCCGAAGGTGCTGGAATACATAGCCCTCTCCGCCGAGGCCCTGGCCTACGCGCACAAGAGCGGCATCGTGCACCGCGACATCAAGCCCGCCAACATCATGCTGCTGGAGGACGGCACCCTGCGCGTCTGCGACTTCGGTATAGCGCGCATCACGGAATCCTCCAAGACCGCCACCGGCACGGTGCTGGGCACACCTTACTACATGAGCCCCGAACAGATAGCCGGCAAGAAAGTTGACGGCCGCGCCGACCTGTTCTCGCTCGGCGTGACGCTTTACGAGATGCTCACCGGCGAACGCCCCTGGAAGAGCGGGGAATCCATAGGCACGCTGCTGTTCCAGATCACGAGCGACCCCTACCCGGATCCCATGCAGGTCCGCAAGGACCTGCCGGCCGGCATCCTGGCCGTGCTCGACAAGGCCCTTAAGAAGAACCCCGAGGAACGCTTCCAGACCGGCACCGAGATGGCCGAAGCGTTAAGGGCCGTGCTGGCCGGGAAGGCCCCTGAAATAAAGGCCGCCGCGCCCCAGGCCGCGCCCGCTCCGGCGGCGGCTCCCGCTCCCGCAGCCAAGCCCGCCGCCGCGCCCAAAGCGGCTCCGGCTCCGGCTCCGGCCCCGGCGCCCAAGCCCGCACCCGCCCCTGCGGCCGCGCCCAAACCCATAGCCGCTGCCCAGGTCCAGGCCCCGCAGCCCGCGCCGGCGCCCAAACCGGCGCCCGCCCCGACACCCCCCGCGGCCGCGCCCAAACTGGAAGTGGCACCAGAGCCCAGGCCCATGGCCTCCCTGAAACCGGCCGCCGATCCGGCGCCCAGCGGCTCCGGCATAGAGCTGGCCCCGCGCGCCGGCCTGGAAATGACCCTCAACGTATCGCCCAAACCGGCGGCGCAGCCGCAGCCGGAAGCAAAACCGGCAGCAGCAGGCCCGGCACCGGCCCCGACGGCGCCGCCCAAGCCGGCCCCGCTGACCGCCGCCGGCGGGGGGGACTTCGAGAAGACCCTGCCGCTCATCTATCCCGAAGAGGACAAGAAATGAAACTAAAACTGCAATTCGCGGCCGCCTCGGATAAAGGCAAGGTCCGCAACAACAACGAGGACAACTTCCTCCTGGCGCCAGAGCTGGAGCTTGCCATGGTGGCTGACGGCATGGGCGGCCATAAGTCGGGCGAAGTAGCCAGCTCCCTGGCCGTCAAGGTGACCAGGGACAAATACGACTCCATGCACAGCACCGGCATGAAGCCGGCGCCGTATAACGACAAGTTCTCCCTGGAGTCCAACCAGCTCGGCTTCGCCGTGCAGCTGGCCAACTCCGTGATCTACGAGGCCGGCAACTCCGGCCCCGAGAACAAGGGCATGGGCACCACGCTGAGCTCGGCGCTGCTCAACAAGAACCGCCTCTGCATCGCGCACATAGGCGACTCCCGCATCTACCTTTTCCGCAAAGGCGTCATACAGCAGCTGACCGAGGACCACTCCCTGGTCATGGACCACGTCCGCAAAGGCCTGCTCACCCGCGAACAGGCCGAGACCTCGCCGCTGCAGAACATCCTGACCAGGGCGCTGGGCGCGCAGAAGGCCCCGGCCGTGGACCTGGTGGAAGTGGAGCTGGAAGAGGGCGACCGCCTGCTGCTCTGCACCGACGGGCTTTTCAAGGCCGTCAAGGAAGCGGACATCCTGGAAACCCTCAAGGCCCAGCCCGAGGACCAGAAAGCCTGCGACGCCCTGGTGGCCGCGGCCAACGCCAACGGCGGCCCGGACAACGTAACGGTAGCCATAGGCACGGTAAGCAGGAAGTCGCTCAAAGAAAACTTAAAGGACATGTTCAAATAATCATATGCCCAAACTGATGATAAAATTTGAAGCCGCGTTCATGAAAGAGGTGAAGCTGGACAAACCGGCCTTCACCATAGGCCGCAAGCCCGACAACGACATCGCGCTGGACAACGCGGCCGTCTCCGGCCACCACTGCAAGATGTACGAGTCAGGCGGCACCTGGTTCGTGGAGGACCTTAACTCCACCAACGGCACCTTCGTCAACAACAAGAAAGTGCTCAAGGCCGGCCTCAAGCCCGGAGACAGCATAACCGTGGTCAAATACACGCTCGTCTTCGCCGACGAGAATACCGCCGTGGGCTCCGCCAAGGAAGCCCCGCTGCCAGCCCAGAAGCCCAAGACGCCGCAGGGCGCCCTGGAGGTCCTGGAGAACCCGGCCGACGATCGCAAGGAGTTCGACCTGACCGCCCTGTCCACTTACATAGGCAAATCCGCCCAGGCGGCCGTGCCCTACAAGGCCGGCGGCCTCTTCGGCGGCGGCCCCGAGCTCGCGGCCGTGATCACCATGCGCCCGGAGGGCTACTACCTCAACCCCATAAAAGAGGGCTACGGCAAGTACAACGGCAACCCGCTGACCGAGAAGGTGATGCTCAAGGACGACGACACCATAGAGGTAGGGAACACCAGGTTCCGCTTCTTCCTGCGCAAATAACGCAGCTTCTCCGACGGAAAGCCGGGCCCCGCGCCCGGCTTTTCTTTTTTAGCAGTCAAAACCCGCGAGTGCTATTGACACCAAAACCAGGTTTTGCTAAACTAGCACTTGTAGGATTGAAGTGCTAAATTTGACGGCCCCGCGGACCCGCGGGACAAGATTAAAAGAAAACACAGGAGGCAGTAACATGACAGACACCGCTACCAAGATAAAGATACAGCCCCTTGGAGACAGGATCATCGTTAAGGTATCCGAGCCCAAGGAAATAAAAAAGAGCGGGATCATCATCCCCGAGACCGCCAAAGAGAAGCCGCAGGAAGGCCTCGTGGTGGCCACCGGCAAAGGCAAGACCGAGGACGGCAAACTGGTCCCCATGGAAATAAAGACCGGCGACACCGTGCTCTACGGAAAATACTCCGGCACCGAAATAAAGATCAACGACGAAGAATATCTCATAATGACCGAGAGCGACGTGCTCGGCATAGTGCGGTAATATATAAGGAAGGATAACTACTATGGCTAAACAGATAATTTACTCCGAAGAAGGCAGGATGCGCATAAAGGCCGGCGTGGACAAGCTGGCCAACGCGGTGAAGGTGACCCTCGGCCCGAAAGGCCGCGCCGTCATCCTCTCCAAGAAGTTCGGCTCCCCGACCATCATCGACGACGGCGTGACCATCGCCAAGGAGATCGAGCTCGAGGACCATTTTGAGGACATGGGCGCGCAGCTCGTTCGCGAAGCCGCCTCCAAGACCAACGACGTCGCGGGCGACGGCACCACCACCGCCACCGTGCTGACCCAGGCCATCTACACCGAGGGCCTCAAGAACATCACCGCCGGCGCCAACTCTACCTACATTAAGAAAGGCATAGACAAGGCCGTGACCGCGCTCGTCGAAGAGCTCAAGAAGATGGCCAAGCCCGTGAAGACCAAGGAAGAGAAGACCCAGATCGCCACCATCTCCGCCAACGACCGCGAGGTCGGCGAGCTCATCGCCAACGCGATGGAGAAAGTGGGCCACGAAGGCGTCATCACCGTCGAAGAGGGCAAGTCCTCCAAGACCGAGCTGGACGTGGTCGAGGGTATGCAGTTCGACCGCGGCTACGTGAGCCCCTACTTCGTGACCGACCCGGAGAGGATGGAATGCGTGCTGGAAGACGCCGTGATCCTCATCACCGACAAGAAGATCTCCGCCATGAACGACCTCCTGCCCGTACTGGAGAAGATCGTGCAGACCGGCAAGCAGTTCCTCATCCTCGCCGAGGACCTGGAAGGCGAAGCCCTGGCCACCCTGGTGGTCAACAAGCTGCGCGGCACCCTTAAGGGCTGCGCCGTGAAGGCCCCCGGCTTCGGCGACCGCCGCAAGGAAATGCTGGAAGACATCGCCATCCTCACCGGCGGCGAAGTCATCAGCGAAGAGCGCGGCATGAAGCTCGACAAGGCCGACGTAAAGCAGCTCGGCCACGCCAAGCGCATCGTCATCGACAAGGAAAACACCACCATCGTGGACGGCGGCGGCGACAAGGGCGAGATAAAGAGCCGCACCGCCCAGATCCGCAAGCAGATGGAAGACTCCACCAGCGACTACGACAAGGAAAAGCTGGAAGAACGCCTGGCCAAGCTGTCCGGCGGCGTAGCCGTGATCCGCGTGGGCGCGGCCACCGAGACCGAGATGAAGGCCAAAAAGTCAAAGATCGAAGACGCCAAGAACGCCACCAAGGCCGGCGTGCAGGAAGGCCTGCTGCCCGGCGGCGGCACCGCCCTCATCCGCGCCGCCAAGGTGCTGGACAAGGTGAAGACCGACCACGAGGACGAGAAGACCGGCGTGAACATAGTCCGCCGCGCCATCTACGCCCCGCTGCGCATCATCGCCGAGAACGCCGGCGCCGACGGTTCCATAGTGGTGGACAAGATAAAGAACTCCGCCGTGGAGATCGGCTTCAACGCCGACACCCTGGAATACGTGGACATGCTCAAGGCCGGCATCGTGGATCCCTGCAAAGTGACCCGCACCGCCCTCGAGAACGCGGCCTCCATCGCCAGCACCCTGCTCAACACGGACTGCCTGGTGGCCGACCTCCCCGAGAAGAAGCAGCCCGCCATGGCCGGTATGCCCGGCGGCATGCCCCCCGGCGCGGACATGTACTAAATCAGCGCTGAAGCAAATAAAAACCCCGGCCCAAAGCCGGGGTTTTTATTTTAAAGGAGGAGAGAACGAATTATTCGGAATAGTTCGGAATAGGGGTCAGGTCTTGATTCTTGACCTTTTCAGCCGCCGGGGAAGCCCGGTGGTTCTGTTTAGAGGGGTTTGAGCATGTAGGCCGCGGTGGGGCCGTAGGAGGGGAGAGGGGGAGCGCCGGCGGAGACTGCTTTAAAGCCCAACTTTTCCCAGAACGGCACGGTGCCGTAAACAGAGACCAAAGCCAGGTGCTTCAAGCCCAAACTCCGGGCCAGACCTTCCAGATAGGCAACATAAGCCCCGGCGGCGCCGCGGCCGCGGCCCTCCGGCAGAACGGCCACGTCGTGCAGGTAAAGACAATCAGGGGTGGCCGGCAGCCGCTCCATAAAAGCGTTCAGCTTGGGCGCCGCGTTCAGCCGCCAAGGGTGGGCCAGGCCGTAACCCACAATAGCCTCCACGGCCATGAGCTTGCGGCAGCCATCAGGGAAAAGCCGCCGCTTCTCCGCCAGCACCTCAAGCCGCTCCGGCAGTTCCGGGTGCAGCCGCCCGGCAATGGCGAACACGTCGGGGATATCTCCGGCTTCCAGCGGTTTCCAGTCGGCGTTCGTCATAAGGGTTCAGGCGGGTTCAGTGGCCTGTTCTGGGGCGGGGGGAGGCGGGGCGGCGCGCAGGCCGTCCTGTTCGCGGGTGAGGCGGCGGCCCAGGCTCAGGAAGCCAAGGCTGGAGACCACCGCCACGGCCGCCACAATGAACCAGGGCCCCTGCTGGAAATGCGGGCTCAGAAAACCGATAGCGTTGGACCCCACCAGGATCCCCATGGAGCTGCCCACCTGCTGGAACACCCCTTGCACGCCCAGGTAGCGCCCCTTCTCGGCGCGCGGCGCCATGTTGGCCCCCAGCGCCTGCATGCCCGGCGACACCGCCAGTTCGCCCAGCGTCACCACCATGATGGCCCCCGCAGCGAAGAAGAAACTCGGCGCGTAGCCGAAACATAAATAGCCCGCCGCGTAGCAGAGCGCGCCCGCAGCCAGGCCCGACGTAATGCGCCGCATTTCCAGCAGACGCGTCAGGAAATACTGGAACACCACCACCATCAGGCCGTTAATGGAGAACAGCAGCCCTATCTCGCGCTCGGAGAGCCCCAGGTAGGTCTTGGAATACAACGAACTGGACACCACCAGCTGGCTCATCACCGCGCTCATGGTGAATCCGAACAGGCAGAACCGCAGGAAGACCCGGTCGCGCAATATGCGGGCCGCCCCGCCCAGGCTGGGAGAAACGAAACGCCCTTTCGCCAGCCCCGGCAGGTCGCGCACTGAAAGCGCCACTATCACCGAACAGATAGCGAACACTATCGCCGTCACCGTGAACATCAGCGGGTACGAGCCTTCGGCCAGCAGGCCGCCCAGCGCCGGCCCCAGCGCCCAACCGGCGTTATTGGCCATGCGCAGGAACCCGTAGGCCTTGAGCCGGCCGGCCGCCGGGGTAAAATCAGCCACCCAGGAGCGGGCCGCCGGATGGAACAGGGCACCTATGAAAACCCCGATAGGGTGAAAGACGAAAATGACCCAGAGAGATACCTGAGCGTAAATGGCCCAGGCTACCACGCCTATCAGCACGGCCCGGGCGGCCGTGGAATAGACCATGACCTTGCGCCGCCCTATGGCGTCCGACACCTCGCCGCCCACGAACTGCGCCAGGGAAGAGAAAAGCATGGAGCCGGCCAGGAACACCCCGGTCCAGTACATGGGCATGCCCCGGTGGGCGCTCAGGTACACCGCGAGAAAAGGGAAAGAAATGGCGTAGCCTGCCGTTATCAGCCCTTCGGCCGCGGCCAGGATCCAGAAACCGGGAGCGAGCACCATTGCGATATCATAGCAATACCGCGGCCCCGCGCGCGACGGCGTCCACGACGGGAAACCCCGTTTTCCCTATGAAAAATCGGCGTTTTTTGCTATACTATGAGTATCCCAACCATGCCGACCGCTGAACTCACACGCAAGGGCGCGCTTCTTTCAAATTTTCAGAACATCAATACCCGCATTGCCGCCGCCTGCGCCAGGGCCGGCCGCCCCGCCGCCTCCGTGGCCGTGCTGGCCGTCACCAAATACGCCGCGGTGGAGGACGTGAAGGACCTCATAGAAGCCGGCGCCGTTAAGATAGCCGGCGAGAACAAGGTGCAGGACGCCCGGGCCAAGTGGGTCACCGGCCCCCTGGCCCCGCTGCGCAATAAAGTCACCCTCCATTTCATAGGCCACCTGCAGACCAATAAGGCCAAGGCCGCCGTAGAGACCTTCGACTGGATAGACTGTATAGACACCTTGAAGATCGCCGCGGAAGTTAACCGCCACGCCGCCGCCGCGGGCCGCACCGTGCCCGTGATGCTGCAGCTCAAGCTCAACAGCTCGCCCACCCAGTCGGGCGTCACGCCCGACCAGGCCGCGGAGCTGCTGGACGCGGTGCGCCAGCTCAAGAATTTAGAACCGCGCGGCTACATGGGCATAGCCCCGGCCGACGCCGCCCCGGAAACGCTGAAAGCCGTTTTCGCGCAGGCCAAACAGATCTTCGACAGGGATTTCCCGCAGGCGCCCGGCGCCCCGATGAATTACCTGTCGCTGGGCATGAGCGGTGATTACGAACTGGCGGCGGAGGCGGGCTCGACCCTGCCCCGCGTGGGCAGTTCTCTTTTCGCTTAAGTCAGCAAGACCCCGCGGGGGGAGACGTTAGCGCGCAGCCAACAGGACGCGCAACAGGGTGGAGGTAGCGCAAATGATAGTAAAAGTCAGAGTGATACCTAACTGTGAAGACAACGAAGTTGTTTCCCGCATTGGCAGCGTGCTGCGCGTGAAGATCTGCGCCGCCGCCGCCGACCTCAAGATAAACGTCCTGCTGAGGGACTATCTCTCCGAGTTCTTCGAGGTCCCGTGCCGGATGGTCAACATCATCCGCGGCGCCAAAGGCCGCGAGAAGACCGTTGAGATAACCGGCAAGACCGAGGAAGAGCTGAAGAACCTGCTGGATTCCATTCCGTAGACCATGATCCCGCCCCGCCTTAAATTCACGGGCAAAGAACTGAAGGTCCTGGACCAGCGCCTGCTGCCGGACCGGATAAAGTACCTAACCGCAAGGAACGCCAAGGAAACCGCGGCCGCCATAAAGGATATGGCGCTGCGGGGCGCTCCGCTTATCGGCTGCGCCGCTGCCGACGGTTTTGCCCTGGAAATGAGGCGCCTCAAGCCGGCCTCCGCCGACGAACTCATGCTGGCCGCCGTAAGGACGGCGGACCTGCTGAAAGCCGCGCGCCCCACGGCCGTGGCCCTGTTCTACGCCGCGGACCGCATGCTGGAAACGGCCCGGGCCTTCGCGGCCGCCAACCCCGGCAAGTTCAGTCCCGCGACGCGTATTAAATTCCTGAAACTGATAGAGAAAGAAGCCCGCCTGGTAACATCCGAGGACGAAGCCGCGTGCCTCGCCATGGGGGAGTTCGGCGCCCGCCTGCTGCCCCGCAATTGCGTTATCATGACGCATTGCAACGCCGGGGCGCTGGCCACCATGGGCATCGGTACCGCTGTGGGCGTGATCACCGCGGCGCACAAGAAAGGCAAGATCAAGCACGCTTATTCCTGCGAAACGCGCCCCTACCTGCAGGGCGCGCGGCTGACCATCTGGGAACTCATGCGCGAGGGCGTGCCGAGCGAGCTGCTCACCGACAATATGGCGGCCCATATCATAAAGACCTGCGGCGTGAACGCCATAGTGGTGGGGGCGGACCGCATCGCCTCCAACGGCGACACGGCCAACAAGATAGGCACCTACGGCCTGGCCGTGATAGCGAAGCACCACAAGGTCCCGTTTTACGTGGCGGCGCCCACGCCGACCATAGACATGAAGGCGAAGGACGGGGACGCCATTGTTATCGAAGAGCGGTCCTCCGAGGAAGTGACCTTCGTGAAAGGCCGGCGCATAGCGCCTAAAAAGGTGCGCGTGCGCCATCCCGCTTTCGACATCACTCCGGCCGGTCTCATCACGGCCCTCATCACGGAGAGGGGGGTAATTAAACCCGTCTCCCGCGCCGCCGTAAAGAACCACCTAAAATAGGGACAGACACCTATTTATCTCCCTTTACCCCAAGCAGCAAGCCTGCGATAAATAGGTGTCTGTCCCTATTTACGTAATCTCTTTGTAACACGCCCTTGCTATCATTTAGACATGACCGAACCGATTTTGCGTTTTTACGTTTACTACAAAAAGAGCATCCGCGGGCCCTTCTTCGCCAAGGACGCGGCGCTGCAGCCCGGCTTTAACAGCGCCACCCTCGTCTGCCCAGAGAAGCAGCTAGGCCAGTGGAAGGAGGCCGGCCTCGAACCCGCTTTCCAGAGCCTGATCGCCGTGCCGCCCTCGGCGCCAGTAAAACCCAAGCCGCCCATGACCGTGCAGAGCGTGGAAGAAGCCGCCTCGCGCTCGCTGCTGGAAAAGGCCATTTCCAAGAACGCCAACCTGGAGCGCGACGTGAAGGACCTGCGCAAGTCCTACCACGCCGAGAAAGCCGCTTTCGAAGAGGCCCTGCGCAAGAAGGACCTGGAGGTAAAGGCCCTCGCCGACAAGCTCCGCCGCTCCATAGAGAACGCCCAGAACATCCGGGGGGAACATCCCTCGTGGGAAACCCTCTATAAGACCCTCAAGAAGCGCTCCGAGGACAAGCTTTCCGAGGCCACCCAGGCCGTCTCCGAAAAGACTACCGAGATAATCCGCCTGAAAGAGGCCCTGGCCGCCGGCGCCGAAAAGGCCAGGACCGACCTAGGCCGGGCCGCACAGGAGCAGGCCGCCCTGGTTTCAGGCCTGCAGGCCGAGATCCAGGAGCTCAAGTCCCAGCTGGAAGAGAAGGACATGATAGCCCGCACTTTCAGCGACAACATAGCTTCCCTGGCCGGCAAGAACGAGGAATTCCAGCGCATCATGCTCGACGAGCGGCACGACGCGGAGGTCCGCGACGCCAAGTTCTGCGAGGAAATAGGCGCCCTGCGCGCCGAACTCAAGTGGCGCGACGGGGAACTGGCCAAGATGAAGGAACAGCTCTTCGACGCCATGAACCGCCTCAAGGAATTCGAAGCCGTGGACGAGATAAAGTCCAGGGAGCAGGAAGAGCTCTACGGCGTGCTCAGCGCCAAGCTGAAGCTGCTCAGCGGCTATTTCGAGAACCTGGAATCCAAGATGAAGTTCGCTTTCCGCAAGGCCTGACCGGGCCTTTCACGAGCAGGAAGGCGGGCCCAGCGGCCCGCCTTCCTGTTTTTAGCCCCGCCTGCCGCCCGAATTGCTATAATTTTGATAAATAATAGCGGTTAAAAAAGCGACATGAACATAACCTTTAAACAACTCATCATAGCCGGCGGCCCCATCCTCCTGGTGCTCACGGCCCTCTCCATCTACTCCATAGCCCTCATCTGGGAGCGCTGGACGGTCTACAAGAAGACCTTCAACGGCATGGACGACCTCATTCACAAGGCCCACGCCCTGATAAAGAGCGGCGAGCTGCGCCAGCTGGCGGACCTCTGCTCCAAGTCCAAGACCCCGGCCGGCGACGTGGTCTTCAAGGTGATCTCCCATTACGGCGGCGCGCAGGAGAAGCGCGAGCTGGCCGAGAAGGCCGTGGAATGGCACGTGGCGCGCCTGGGCAAGAGCCTCACCGCCATAGCCACCATCGGCAGCATCAGCCCCTTCGTGGGCCTGTTCGGCACCGTCATCGGCGTCATCCGCGCCTTCAAGGACCTGTCCATGTACGCCGGGGCCGGGCCCTCGGTGGTGGCCATGGGCATAGCCGAAGCCCTCATCAACACCGCGGCGGGAATCTTCGTGGCCATCCCGGCCATCATCGCCTACAACTATTTCGCCCACAAGGCCAACGAGTTCTCCAGCGAGATGAACTGGCTGACCGAGCAGATCATAGAACGCTCCGCCCACCGGGAGTACAGCGGCATAGCCTGACGCTGCCTTAAGACCATGAGGGTACACACCGTAAAGAGCGGGATAATAGCGGAGATCAACATGATCCCGCTCATCGACGTTTCGCTCATCCTGCTCATCATCTTCATGGTGATCACGCCTTTCCTGGTGCAGTCGCAGATCCAGGTGAGCCTGCCCAAGGCCTCCACCGGCGTTAAGGGCGGCGACGACAACGTTATCAAGGTGCAGCTCGCCTCCAACGGCGCGTGCACCGTGGACGGCAAGCCGGTGAAACTGGCCCGCCTGGAGAACGAGCTGATCCTGCGCTTCTCCAAATCTTACAAGAAGACCGTGCTGGTGGAAGCCGACAAGGCCGTGCCGGTGGAGCGCGTAGTGCTGGTGCTCGACGCCGCCAAAAAGCTGGGCGCCGGCAAGGTCGGCATAGCGGTCAAGCCCGAGAACTAGCCACAGCGCATGCGGCAATACCTCATCTTCTCCTCTTCCGCCCATTTCCTGCTGCTGGCCGGCCTGCTCTTCTTCGGCCGCAACTCCCTCAACCTCGTCAAGAAAGAGGCCTACTACATAGATTTCATCGGCCCCTCCAAGGTGGTCACCATGGAAAAGGCCGCCCTCGCCGAGGGCAAACCGGATGCCGGGGCCGCGGCAAAGCAGGCCAAGGCGGTCACTAAAGCTGCCAAGCGCGACGAGGATGATTTCACTTCCGGAGCGCTCCCCAAGCCCAGCGTGCTCGCCGGCGGCGGCAAGCTGTTCGAGGAAGAGAAGAAGAAGGACGGCGGCGAGGACGGCACCCCGGTAATCACCGACGCGGCCAACTTCCCGTACCCCTGGTATATCACGCAGGTGCGCGAGTTGCTCTGGAACGCCTGGACGGCCAAGATGCCTTCCGGCGGCGAGCTGCGCTGCACCGTGCGCTTTTCCATCCTGCGCGACGGCTCCGCCCGGGCCGTCAGCGTGGAGAAGTCCTCCGGCAACCGCCTGTTCGACAACGCCGCAGAAAGTTCCGTGGAGAGCTCCGCCCCTTTCCCCGCGCTGCCCGACGATTTCTACGAGGACAAGCTTACCGTTCACGTCGAGTTCAAGGCCATGGAATGAAAACAGCCACCCTTATCTTTCTCGCTCTGGCGATCAACCTGGGAGTTTTCGTCTCTTTCCCGGAAACCGGCAGGTTCGGCATGACCTTCCTGTACCTCTCCGCCGTGCTCTGGACGGCCTTTGCTTTCTTCCTGGGCTCCCGTCCGCCCTACAGCCTGACCGGGCAGCTGCTGCGGGCGTTCTTCTTCGCCGCCGGGTGCCTGTTCAGCGGCCTCTCCTTCCTGCCGCAAAAAGACAATATCAACCCGCTGCAAAAGCTCAACCGCGGCCAGTACCCGGAGCGCGGGCACGTCTTCAAAGGCCTGCTGCGCCTGGGCATACATGTCCCGGCCCTCGCGCCGCCGGCCCAGCCGGAGGTGCTGCCGTGACGCTCATCCTCAAGATCCTCGCCGTGGGGCTGCTGCATGTGGCCTTCTTCGCCGGCTACCCGGAAACAGGGCCCTACGGCAACTATTTCCTGGGCGTCTCGCTGCTGGTGTGGAGCGTCTTCATCATCTTCATCAATACCAGCACAAAGCTCATCCGCTTCGTGAGCGGCGCCGCCGGGCTGGCCGTGAACCTGGCCGCCTTCGCCCTCATGGCCGCGGCCATAGCGTTCACCATGCCGCAGCGCGACAAGACCAGCGTCCTTGAGAAACTGCAGAAGGGGAAATACCCCGACCGCGACACCGTCAACGCCGGGATGCTGCGCTTCGGCGTAAAGCTGGACACCAGCGTAAAGAACGGCGTTAAGGGCCTGGACGCCGAGGTGGGCAAGGCCATAAAGAAGCTTAAAGAGGACCAATGAACCAGAAGACCGTAGCCATAACCGGCGGGACCGGGTTCATAGGCACGGCGCTCGCGCGCCTGCTGCTCGCGCGCGGCTACGGGGTGCGCATCTTCACCCGCCGTATCCCGGAGCGCCGCCTGGAGGGCGCCCAGTACGCCGCGGTCTCCTTCGACGACAAAGATTCGCTCAAGAAAGCCTGCGACGGCGCCGACTACGTGGTGCACATGGCCGCGGTGCTCTTCTCCCGCAGCCGCGCGGGCTTCGAGAAGGTCAACATCGGCGGCACGGCCAACCTGGTGGCGGCCGCGGGCACGCTCGCCAAACCGCCGGAGAAATTCGTTTACATTTCCAGCCTCGCCGCCGGCGGCCCCTCGCCGGAAGGCGCGCCCCGCACCGAGGCCGTGCCGGACGCCCCGGTTTCCGAATACGGCCGCACCAAGCTGGGCGGAGAGAAAGAGGTGATGCGCCTGCCGCCTTTCGTGCGCCGCACCATCCTGCGCCCGCCCATAGTGTACGGCCGCAACGAATACGCCGTTTCCAAGATAGCCCAGTGGGTGAGGAAAGGCTTCATGGTTAACGCCGGCTCCTCCGGCAGCTTCAATTTCGTCTACGTGGAAGACCTGGCCGCCGCCGTCATAACGGCGCTGGAGAACCCCGCCACGGACGGCAAAACCTATTATGTCTGCGAGAACCGCGCCTACCCCTGGAAGGAATTCATAGCCATGCTGGCCTCCGCCATGGGCGTTAAGATGCCTTTCATGGTGGACCTGCCCGCGCCGCTCCTGGGCGCGCTGGGCCTGGTCTACGAGGCCGTCTCCTGGCTGGGCCGCGCGGAACCGGTCTTCAACCGGGACAAGGCCAAAGAAGGGGCCGCGCCCAACTGGACGGCCTCCTCGGACCTGTGGGAGAAGGATACCGGCTGGAAGGCCTGGACCCCCCTGGCGGAGGGCATAAAAAAGACTTTCGGCTGAGTATTTTTTTATATAATTGATTTTGCCGCTTTGGGTTGCGGCGAAAACGTGGAGAGGTGGCCGAGTGGTTGAAGGCACCGGTTTGCTAAACCGGCATACGTGTGTAAATGCGTATCAAGGGTTCGAATCCCTTCCTCTCCGAACTTTTTGACTTTTAAAAAATTCTGCCGAAAAAAAATTCTTTTCTGCGCGCGCAGAATTAAAATTAAATATAAATTCCCAAGGTTTTTTAAACTCGACGGAAAGCCGCCGCCTGCCTATACGGAAGTTCGAACCGATCTTTTTCAGCTTTTCCCTGTTTTCCTCCGCTTTTCCGCTCTCCGCCAATTCTCCGACGTGAACCGCTTCGCGGTATAGTTCTATTTCCGGTTCGAACCGATTGGCTCCCTGCCGGGCAAAAGCTGCGAGCTTGTTTTCAATTTCCTTTTTCTCATTGACCAATTGGGCTTTGCGCTCAGCGTACTCGGACTGAGTAAGATGGCCTTGCAGTACCAAATCCAGCAACTTGCCCAATTGGTCTGTAAGGGGAATCAAATTATCTCGCAGCTTTTGCCGGGCACTTTCCCCGGCCTGGGCAAACGCGGCTCGTTCCTTTTCCGCCATAAGGATGAGCCCGTTTGCCAGGGCCGGGGGTAAGGAAACAGATTTTAGTTCTCCCTTTATCTGCTCCGTTATCACTTCCTCGCGTACAAAGTGTTCGTCGCAAGGCCCTTTGCGTTTTGTGCAACGCAGATAATTATGATTTTTCTGTGTTTCCGTGGTAATGAAGCAACCGCAAGTAGAACAGTGGAATACCCCACGGTAGGTGTACGGCTTCAACCTTGGCCCCTTGGGCTTGCTTTTACGCAGCATTACCGCCTGGCACAGGTCGAAGAGGGCTTTAGTTATAATGGGTTCATGCTTTCCCTCGTAGAGCTCGCCCTTATACCTTATAAGACCGTAATAGACCGGGTTCTTAAGCATGTACTGGTAATTGCCTACTGAAAGGGCGGTATGCCGCCCTTTCAGTCCAACCTCGTTCATTATCCGGCGCACTTCGGCCAGCGGGTAGTCGCCGCTCGAATATAACTCAAAGGTCTTCCGGATAAAGACCGCCCGGTCTTTATCCGGATAGATCGTCTTGGTGTTCTTGTCGTTCAGGTAGCCGAGCGGGGCACAGCAGGGCCAGATACCGTTGCGGAGTTTTTGCCGAAAACCGCGCCGGATATTTTCCGAAAGGTTATCGACGTAGTATTTGGACTGGCCGAACGCGATAGACAGCATGAACTTGCCCTGCGGCGTGGGGTCAAACCAAAAGGTAGGGAACTTCAAGGCTGTAATCTTGCCGGTGTCCACAAGGTACACCACTAAGCCCCCGTCAATACTATTGCGCGCGAGGCGGTCTGGGTGCCAGGCAATAATGCCCTGCGCCTTGCCAGCTTCTATGGCAGCGATCATCTCATTGAAGATATCGCGCCCCGGTTCCTTGGCGGTCTTGCTCTCGATGAATTCGCGAGCGATTATAAGCCCTTCCTTTTTGGCATACTCGCGTAACTCGGAAAGCTGCGCCTCTATGGAAAGGATTTGCCGGTCCGGCTCGTCGGTGGACTTCCGCGCATAAAGGAAATACTGCATGTCTTGATTTTGCATAAGACCTCCCCATACCTTGCGCTTAATGCCGGTTTGGCCCAGCAGGGCGGAACCGGCATTAAGGGCTAACTCCGCAACTCTCCGCCGCGCGTAAGGCCGGCTTTGCTTACCAAAGCTAAGACGGCCTTACATGCGGCGGTAAAGAGGAGATTGG
>Ga0209211_10001932_pt1 | contig 37281 bp, 32 predicted proteins | sample RifGroA2_FD_183992 | JGI IMG/M metagenome (GOLD analysis project Ga0209211, IMG submission 183992) | Groundwater microbial communities from Rifle, Colorado, USA - Groundwater A2 (SPAdes) (version 2) | ecosystem: Environmental > Aquatic > Deep subsurface > Groundwater | place: Rifle, Colorado... | reverse complement strand
TGGAAACTGAACACGCGACCACGCAAATCACTGGGGTTCAAATGTCCGGCACAGCTGTTCACGCCGGACGCGTTTGACTATAGGCAGCATCACGCTGCTCTTTTTGCACTTGGAACTTGAAACCGCCCTGTGTAATCTGCGGACAAAAGATTTTTTGATGATCATGACCTATCAAACCGAACCCAGCCACATCCACGGCACACCCGTGAAAACCGGCATCCTGCTGGTCAATCTCGGCACGCCGGATGCGCCGACGCCGTCGTCGGTGCGCGCCTATCTGAAGGAATTCCTCGGCGATCCGCGCGTCGTCGAGATTCCGCGCGCGATCTGGTGGCTGATTTTGAACGGCATCATCCTGAACACGCGACCGAAGAAGTCCGCGGCGAAATACGCCAGCATATGGACGAAGCAAGGTTCGCCGCTACGCGTCTACACCGAGAAGCAGGCCGCACTGCTGCAGGGCTATATGAGCCAGCGCACCAAGGCGCCATTCGTCGTCGAATACGCGATGCGCTACGGCAATCCGTCGATTCCATCGGTGCTGCGCAAGCTGAAGGAACAGAACTGCCAGCGCATCCTCGTCGTGCCTATGTATCCGCAATATGCCGCGAGCACCACCGCAACCGTCACCGACATCGTGTACCGCGAACTGCAAAAGATGCGCAATACGCCGGCGATCCGCACGATCAAGCATTTTCACGACCATCCCGGCTACATCAAGGCGCTGGCCGGCAACATCAGCGACTACTGGATGAAGCATGGCCGCCCGGAGAAACTGGTGATGAGCTTTCACGGTTTACCGCGTTACACGTTGGAGAAAGGCGACCCTTATCACTGCGAATGCCAGAAGACCGGTCGCTTGCTGGCGCAGGAACTGGGGCTGAAGCAGGAGCAATACGTCGTCAGTTTCCAGTCGCGCTTCGGTCGCGCCGAATGGCTGCAGCCCTACACCACCGCAACGCTGAAGGAACTCGGCAAGCAGCAGACCGCACGCGTCGACATGGTCTGCCCCGGTTTCGTCGCCGACTGTCTGGAAACGCTGGAGGAAATCGCGCAGGAAGGAAAAGAAGACTTCCAGCATGCCGGCGGCGGCGAATACCACTATATCCCCTGCCTGAACGACCGCAACGACTGGATGCATGCGCTGACCGATCTGGTGATCGACAACCTGCAAGGCTGGCTGATCGAAACCGACAGGGCCGCGCTCGAACAGGGCCGATTGCATGCGCTGGCGCTGGGAGCGAAGAGCTAGGCATGGCCGACGAGAAGACCATAGGCCGCTTCCAAATCCTCGGCGAACTGGGCCGGGGCGGCCAGGGCACGGTCTATCTCGCCTACGATCCGCAGCTGGACCGCAAGGTCGCGATCAAGACGCTGCGCAAGTTCGGCCACCAGACCGAACAGCTGACGCGCGAAGCGCTGATCGTCAGCAAATTGCAGCACCCCAACATCATCGCGCTCTACGACGCCGGCGAACATAACGGCACGCCTTATCTGGTCTATGCCTACATCGAAGGCAGGACGCTCGCGCAGATGCTCAAGGAAGAGAAGATGCTGCCTTCCGCGCGCGCCGCGGAGATCGCCTGCGACACGCTGAAAGGACTGACCTACGCGCATGAGCAGGGCGTGTCGCACCTGGATATCAAACCGGCCAATATCATGATCGCGAAAAACGGTCTGGCGATGGTGATGGACTTCGGGCTGGCGACGACCAGCAACGCCGACGAACAGACCGCCACCAGCATGATCAACGGCACACCGCGCTACCTTGCACCGGAGATCGTTTCCGGTCAGGCCGGTGGCCCGCTCGCGGATGTTTACGCAATCGGCGCAGTGCTCTACGAAATGGTCACCGGGCAACACGCCGTCACCGGGGAAAACCTGTTCGAGGTGCTGAACCGCGCGGCGCACGAGAAGATCGCGCCCCCATCGTCCCTCAACGAGCAAGTGGACGAAACGCTGGAAGCGATCATCTTGAACGCGCTGGCAAAAATACCTGCGGAGCGCTACCCGAGCGCGGCCTCGATGCTGCAGGACCTGGAGGAATATCTCGATGAGTCGCGCGGTGCGACCACGGAATTCCTGCTGCAGCGCATGCGCAGCAAGCAGGATTTTCCGGCGATCTCCGGCGTCATCTCGCAGATCAACCAGATCGTCTCGTCGGAATCGGAAAGCAGCAGCAAGCTGGCCAGCGTGATCCTGCAGGACCTGGCGCTGACCAATAAACTGTTGCGGCTAGTCAACACCGCCTCGTTCAGCCAGTTCGGCGGCAGCATCAACACCATCTCCAAGGCCGTGGTGATCCTGGGCTTCGAGACGGTGCGCAACATCGCGACCAAGCTGATCCTGCTGGAGTTCCTGCAGAACAAGCCGCAGGCGGCGCAGCTCAAGGAAGAAATCGTCAAGGCGGTGCTCGCCGGCGAACTCGCCGCGAAGCTGTCTTCCCGGAACGACGTCCGCGACGTCGAAGAGATCCTGATCTGCGCGATGTTCCACAACCTCGGCAAGATGCTGGCGCTGTATTACTTCTACGAGGAAAGCCAGGACATTGCGCACCTGATCCGCGAAGGCGAGAGCGAACAGGCCGCTTCCGCCCGGATACTGGGCATCCCCTATGCGGAACTGGGCCTCAGCGTGGCGCGCAACTGGAACTACCCGCCCCGGCTAATCGCCGGAATGCGCCACCTGACCGCGGAGACCATCGCCCCGCCCAGGAACGAACTGGAGCGGCTGACCGCCGCGGTCAACCTCGCCTACGATCTGTGCGAGGTCTCGTCGACGAGCAGCGTCCAGGACAAACCGCAGAAACTCGCGGAACTGTCCAGACGCTACGAGAACGTCGGCAAGTTGTCCGAACGCGACCTGTCTTCCGCGCTCGATGCCGGCCTGAACGAAATGGGCGACCGCTCGGCGACGCTGGGCATCGGCACCGCCGGTAGCCCGCTGCTGACCCGCGCGCGCCAGTGGAGCGGCCGCCCGCTACCCGCCCCGCGCCAGAAGAACGGCAAGAGCATCGAGGGCATGACCGACCTCGGCCTGTCGGTCGCACAACGCTACGGCGATGAAGAATCACTCACACTGTCGCTCAACCCGGACTCGATACTCGGCGCGGGCATACAGGAAGTGACGAATACGATGATGAGCGATTTCCACCTGACCGATCTGCTGCAAATGGTGCTGGAGACGATATACCGCGGCATGAACTTCCGGCACGCGCTGTTCATGCTGCGCAACAACAAGGAGGGCGCGATGCTCGCCCGCTTCGGCTTCGGCCCGGATATCGGGCAGATGATTCCAAAGTTCCGTTTCCCGCTGCATTTCGTGCCGGACGTGTTTCATCTGTCCATAGAAAAGGGACTGGATATCTCCATCGAAGACGTCCGCTCGCTCAATATCTCCGACAAGATCCCGGACTGGTATCGCGATGCGGCCAACGCCCCCAGTTTCATCCTGCTGCCGCTGATGCTGGACGGCAAAGCGATCGGCCTGATCTACGCCGATATGCCCGAGGCCAACCAGCTCGACATCTCGCACCAGCAACTGGCGCTGCTGCGCACGTTGCGCAATCAGGCCGTGCTGGCGATCAAGCAGAAAATCTGATCCCGCCGCCTCAGCTGCGACAATCTGCCGCACACTCATGGTGTAGAATGCCTGCGTTTCCCAGATCGAGCATGCCCTCCCCTATTCCAATAATGCGCCCCTGCCGCTAACCGCACCTGATTCAGCCATGCCCGCACAATCCATCGGTCGTTTTGAAATTCTCGGAGAGCTCGGCAAGGGCGGTCAGGGCACCGTGTATCTGGCACAGGACAAACAACTCGACCGGCGCGTCGCAATCAAAACGCTACGCAACATCGGTCGCCAGTCCGAACAGCTCGCTCAGGAAGCGCGCATTGTCGCCAAGCTGCAACACCCCAACATCATTCCGCTGTTCGATGCCGGCGAACAGCAGGGCGCACCTTATCTGGTCTATGCCTATATCGAAGGCCAGACGCTGGAACAACTGCTGAAAAAAGAAGAATCCCTGCCCCTCGTGCAGTCGGCGGAGATTATCTGCGGCGTGCTGGACGGCTTGGCCTACGCGCATGCCAAGGGGATCGCCCATCTGGACATCAAGCCGGCCAATATCATGATTGCCGCCAACGACACGCCAATGGTGATGGATTTCGGCCTGGCAAAACTGACCAGCCAGCAGGCGAAGGCCGGCGGCAATGCACTGAGCGGAACACCGCGCTACATCGCGCCGGAAATCATCGCAGGCAAGCAAGCCGACGCCAAGGCGGATATCTATGCCGTCGGCATCATGCTCTACGAGATGGTGACCGGCGAAGTCGCCGTCAGCGGCAGCAATATTTACGAGGTGCTGAACCGCGCCGCCAACGAAAAGATCGCCGCGCCCTCGACGCACAACGAAAAAATCGACGAAGCGCTCGAAAGCATCATCCTCAAGGCCATCTCGAAAAATCCGGACGAGCGCTATGCCGACAGCGAAGCCATGCTGCTGGTGCTGCACGCCTATCTCGGAGAGCTGGACGAGAACGCCTCGCAGGAAAAGAAAAACCACAGCACGCTGGATTTCCTGTTGCGCCGGATGCGCAGCAAGCAGGACTTCCCGGCGCTGTCCAACATCATTTCCGAGATCAACAAGATCGTCGCCTCGGATTCGGAAAGCGCCAACAAACTGGCCAGCGTGATCCTGCAGGATTTCGCGCTGACCAACAAACTGCTGAAACTGGTCAACGCCGCCTCCTACGGACAATTCGGCGGCAGCATCAACACCGTTTCCAAAGCGGTGGTGATCCTGGGCTTCGAGACCGTGCGCAACATCGCGATGACACTGATCCTGCTGGAGTTCCTGCAGAACAAGTCGCAAGCCAGCCAGCTCAAGGACGAGGTCATTCAATCCATCCTGTCGGGCATGGTGGCCGCACAACTGATGAGCGAACACGACTTCCGCGGTGCGGAAGAAGTAATGGTCTGCTCCATGTTCCACAATCTGGGCCGTATGCTGGGCATCTTCTATTTTTTCGACGAAAGTCAGGAGATCACCCGCCTGGTCGAGCAAGGCGAAAGCGAAGACCGGGCCGCCTCGAAAGTATTGGGCATGCCCTATCACGAACTGGCCATAGGCGTGGCGCACAGCTGGAATTTTCCGGCCAGACTGATCGCCGGAATGCGTAAACTGCCGCCGGAAAAAGTCCGGCCCGCGCAAGGCGAAATAGAGCAGCTGACGGTGACCGTCAATATGGCGCATGAACTTTGCGAAATCGCCGCCTATACCGATATCAAAGAAAAGCAGCGTCTGCTGGGCGACCTGTCCAAGCGCTACGAAAGCGCGCTCAAGATATCCGAACGCAAACTCTCCACCGCAATGGATGCCAGCCTGAGCGAATTATCGAGCCGCGCCGGCGTACTCGGCATCGGTATCCACCACAGCTTGATGCTGAAGCGCTCGCGCAACTGGAGCGGCCACGCCCAACCGATCGAAGAGAAAAAGACCGACAAGGATCTGGACGGCATCACCAATCTCGACCAGACGGTCACACCAACCGACGAAGAGAAGGAAAGCGACGGTGTTCCGCGCAATCCGGAAGCCATCCTCGGCGCCGGCATTCAGGACGTCACCACCTCGCTGGTCGGCGAATTCAAACTCAACGATGTGCTGCAAATGGTGCTGGAAACCATGTATCGCGGCATGGGCTTCAGTCGCGCGATGATTCTCATCCGCGACAACCAGCAAGGCCTTATGGCAGCCCGGTTCGGCTTCGGCGCCGACGTCCGCAACATCATCCCGCGCTTCCGTTTTTCGCTGCAATTCGTGCCGGACGTTTTCCACCTCTGCATCCAGAAGGGCGTGGACATCGCCATCGAAGACGTCAATGCGTCCAACATCGCCGATAAAATCCCGGAGTGGTACAAGAACAATATCAACGCCCCCTGCTTCATGCTCCTGCCCATCATGGTCAAGGACAAGGTGATCGGCCTGTTCTATGCGGACATGATCGAGGCCAACAGCCTGAAACTGTCGAAGCAACAACTGTCACTGCTGCGCACGCTGCGCAATCAGGCTGTACTGGCAATCAAACAAAAAACCTGAGCAACACCCCGCTAAGATTATCCTGATAGCGGAATCCGCCCCACCCGATGGCAGACCGCCCTCCCGAAGTGACATCATCGGCTCGCACATTCGAGCAGCTCAACATCACTGAAGGAGGTACATCATGAATCTGGTCAAATGGGATCCGTTCAAGGAACTGGATGACGTTTCTAACCGCCTGAACCGCCTGTTCGGACGCTCGACGCTGCCCGTCGAATCGGATCGCGAGATGCTGTCGATGGCGGACTGGATGCCATCGGTCGATATCAGCGAGACTGACAATTCCTACCTGGTCAAAGCCGAAATTCCCGGCGTAAACAAGGACGACGTCAAGGTCACGATAGAGGACGGCATGCTGACGATACAGGGCGAGCGCAAACAGGAGCAGGAAGAAATGGGCAAGAAATACCACCGCATCGAGCGCTCCTACGGTTGTTTCATGCGCAGCTTCCGTGTGCCGGACGATGCCGACGATTCCGCGGCCAAGGCCGAGTTCAAGGACGGCATGCTGAACATCACACTGAATAAGTCGAAACAGAGCCGCTCCAACGCGATCAATGTCTCGATCTCGTAATCCCCCGCTCCCGCCCGGGAGCGGTCTCACTACAGGAGACGAACATGAGCCACTCGACCCACCCGCCCGGTTTCCATTTGATTCGCCGCGACCGCTTGCAGCAGGAAACAGTACTGGACAGTTACAAGAGCAAAGGCAAACTTGCGGAGCCTACCGTCTGCCCGGAATGCGGCGCGGTATTCCACGGCGGCCGCTGGCAATGGCTGGAAAAACCGCAGGGCGCGCATAGCGAGACCTGCCCCGCCTGCCACCGCATGCGCGACCGCTTCCCGGCCGGCTACCTATCGCTGGGCGGAGAGTTCCTCGCGGAACACGAGACGGAGATCATGCAGTTGATCAAACACCATGAGACCCGCGAAAAGGCAGAACACCCATTGCAGCGCCTGATGGACATCGAAAAAACGGAACAGGGATATCGGGTGACCACCACCGACATCCACCTGGCGCGAGGCATCGGCGATGCACTGCACCACGCCTATCAGGGCGAACTCGAATTCCACTACAACCCGGACCAGAACCTGCTGCGGGTCAACTGGAGTCGATAAACCTTAATCTGCTCCTTCGATGCGCCCGGTACGAGGGATGTTGATAGAACGACCGGCCATCTGGCAGCAGAAAATCCGGCTGTCAAAAAATGACAACCAGATGGCTGGTTATAAGCCGGCAATGGATATCGCAGAACATATCGGGGCGAGTTTTATGCTTACTCGAATAATGATTACTGCGCTTCAACTCTGAGGTAATCATGAACAAATATGTCGCGGGAATCTCATTGCTGTTAGCCTTGCTGGCCGGTTGCTCCGAAAAACAGGAATCGGGCGCATTGTCGCAATTGCCGCCGGATATCGAGGCGGGCAAGACTCTTGCCCAAGCGAAATGTTCCGGCTGTCATGGTATGGATGGGCGCGGCGTAAAGGACGGCATCCCCAATCTTGCGGCTCAAATCGAAAGCTATCTGCTCAAGGCTATCCAGACATACTATCATGGAAAACGCGCCGGCAGCAGCGGCGATGCCATGAGCATCACCAAAGAATTAAACCCGGATCAACTGCGCAATGTGCTCGGCTATTACGCCGGCCTGCCGCCATTGGCCAACCTCGCGAATATGAGCGCTCAATATTCCTACTATGATCGCGGCGAGGAATTGAGCAAGCCCTGTATCAGCTGCCACGACGCCGGAGGCAACCCCACCACCGCCGGAATGCCGCGCCTGGCCGGACAACACCCGCAATACATCATCAAGACGGCGACCCGGATCTATCGGGACGGCGCCAGCTCCATGCCCGCCATGCATGAAGCGCTGACCGGCCTGAGTCAGGCCGACCTGTCGAATATCGCCATTTATTTTGCGCTGAACAAACCGCAACCCGCTCCCGGCAAGGCGGGCAACCCCTACGAAGGCAAGCAGTTCGCCAACGACTGCATCAAATGCCACGGCGCCACGGGCTCCGGCGACGAATCCGGCACGCCCAGCCTGGCCGGGCAGGACGTGAAATACCTCAACGCGATGATCAAGGCATATCGCGACAAGGTGCGCGAACATGACGCGATGCACAAAGCACTCGACGGCCTGAAGGACCGCGAAATCGAAAAGATCGCCATCTTCTTCGCCGCGGAACAGCCCGCACAAATCGCCTTCGCCCCGCCGGAACCCATCGGCGACCTCGCCCAGAGATGCGACCGTTGCCACAGCCTGGTCAGCACCAATCCCGAAATGCTGGCCCCCAAGCTTAACGGGCAAAACCGCGCCTATCTGATCAAGGCCATGACCGCCTATCGCGATGGCGACCGCGGCAGCTCTGCCATGCACAAAATAAGCTCCGGTTTGTATTTCGACGCCTCCATCGAAGGCATTGCCACCTACTACTCGGCACAGGCGGCAAAGTAAGCGACAGGCCCTCATTGGTAATTCGGTTTTGAGTTGGCCGCTTGGAAGAAGTATCCCCGCATACCTGACTGGCGGATTTGGCCAGAAACGGTCATTTGCCCACATTGCACAAGAACGATACGATAGGCTCCATATCGTTACAATAATTACATAGATGCACACATCACTAGTCATCGGATTTGACTCGGCTTGGTCTTTGAATAATTCCGGCGCGATGGTTGGCGCATTGGTGGCTAACAATAACCAGAGCTCCTCTCTTGGGACCCCTTCGGTAGTCAATCTTGAAGAGGCTGCCAAACTGATAGAAAAGTGGCAAAAAGAGCATCGCCCAACAACAACATTAATCCTAATTGATCAACCCACTATCGTGCCAAATATGCACGGTCAGCGGCCTGTCGAAAATATTGTTGGATCTCCAGTCGGTAGGCGCTATGGCGGAGTGCAATCTTCCAATAGAAGCAAGCAAGAATTGTTCGGTGATAGAGCCCCGATTTGGGAATTTCTAAATAGTTTCGATGGGCCATGCAATCCAAAACGGAGTTGCCTCAATCAGCAACGTAAAAACTGTGTAATTGAAACCTACCCAGTTCTAGCAATGATAGCAATGGGCTGGCTACTCGATGATGATCATCGAAACCCGAGAGCAACGAGGCGCCTCCCTAAATACAATCCGGACAAAGATAGAAAAAAGCCCACTTTCATTGGTGACTGGCAATTTGTTTGTCATCAAACAGCTTTAGGTATGAACAAGCTTGGCTTGTCACATTTAGAGAAATGGCTCACCAATGCCCAAAACAATGCCTTCCCCCGAAAACAGGATCAAGATTGTCTGGATGCCTGCATTTGCTTACTGGTTGGAATGCTCATGGCGATGAATAAGGATTGTTTATTCGTTGGAAATATGGACACTGGTTACATGGTTGTCCCATATGATGAAACACTTTATCAAGAGATTATTGATCGGTGTGGCAACTCAAATCCAAAGCGCTATCCAGTTGACTGGATAGCGCAATTCAAGATTGCTTAAGCAGGAATTCTATGACTTCGTCGATATTAACTTCTAGGGGAGACCTCAGGGTCAGACTCGATTTAATTCGACGGCAAGTCCAGCGTGTGTCCGGTCCTGGCTCCTGCGCTTCTTCCGTCTATGCCTGCGGGCTGTACCGATGAGTCGCCGAAAGATGCTCAGTGCCAGTACGACTCAGAATGACGCATACATAGTTGTGGCCTAGCCCCTCATCGGCGGATAACGCCTATGGCTCATCCGCCCTACGCAAGCGATCAAGTCGGCGCCATAAGCGGAAGTTCACGAACACATAACTCGAACAGGCTGGCACATTCGAAACAGCGACCAATCAGCCGCCCAGCACGCGATTCTTTCCTGCGCGCTTTGCCAGATACATGGCCTTATCGGCACGTTTAATGGCGTCCGCTCCAGATTCATCAGTGGCGAACTGTGCGACTCCGGCACTGAATGTGATCAAGATATGATCGTTGCCGGCCAGGAAAAAATTCTTCGTAAGCTCTCGCTGGAAGCGCTGCATGGCTTTGATTCCATCGTCCAGCACCGTGTCGGGCATCAGGATGACAAATTCCTCGCCGCCGTAGCGAGCCAGGGTATCTCCGGGGCGTAAATTCTGGCGCACGACATTTACCAGATGAATCAGGGCTGCGTCACCCGATTCGTGGCCCAGACTGTCGTTGAGTTTCTTGAAGTTATCGATGTCGAGCAAGGCCACCGAGAGCGGCGTTTCCTTGCGCCGCATATTCGCAATTTCTCGCACCAATGCTTCGTCCAGGCCTTTCCGGTTCATCGCATTGGTCAGTGGGTCGTGACGAGCGGAATTGCTCGCACGCAGCAATTCCTGTTGCAATTTGGCGATTTCGGCCTCGGTCGCAACCGCTTGTGATTGCAGGACCTTGAGAGCATCGCGCTCCTTCGCCGTTTCTTCTGCCATTTCTCGAGTGGTCTGAATGACGTCCTTCAGGAGCGGGGCGAGCTCCTCTATCGTTGTTACCTTTTCAACGCGCTTCGCACTTTCCTCGATCTTGTTCTGGAAGGTAGTGCTGGCTTCGCTCATCGTGGACAGCCGCTCGATAAAGGCCGCCAGCATCACGCGCATTTCCTCCTGCGCTTCCAGAGAGCGGCCCCTGACCAAGGATTGCCTGTCCATAACACCCAGAACGCGTTGTTTAACATCGTCAAGACGACGCAAATCAAGCGGAGGTTTTACCTCTGTCAGCAATGCATCCACCTGCCCCTTGAGCCACCTGTCGTCTACGATCAAAGCGCTGACGTTTTCAAGGATCAGATGCAATAGATCGAGAAGCGCTATCTTGATCGCGTCCTGTTCTTCCGCCGCGAGCAACAGGCGATGACTGAACTCGCCGAGTTCAACTTGAATGCTGCGAATGTCCGCCGCCGGATCGCGCAGGCTACGCAGTAAACTTTCTACCTTCCCGGAAAAAAGTTCATCCACATTTTCTAGTGCAGGCAACACACACTCGATCATCCTCGCGATCTGCTTGAATAACTCCGCGGTATCTGTGGTGGCGATGCCGTCCTCAGTCGCTTCTTTACCGTCGTCCTTCGCCAAATAGGATGAGGAAACTACCCTGAAGAATTCTGACAGCACATTTTCTATGTCCTGCCAGTTGCGCCGGCTAATGGCTGCATCCAGTTGATCGAGCAGCTCTCGTTGTTCGGCGTCTTTGGCTGACAAAGATAGCGCAATCTTGCGCAAATTCCTCTCGGGGAAAGCGGCCATAATGGGATGGCCCGAGATCTCGCAGTAACAATCCTGGTAGTTCGCCGGTGTCGGCAGCAATTTGCGGTCGGCCAGCAGTTTGAGCGCTTCACGCGCAATCTCGGAGGGAGGTTTGGGATTCATCTTGTTTATTCTGATATTTCACATATGCAACGGATCATTGATCGGCGCCGCGCACCAGCAGCACCGGAACCGATGCGCCGTGCACCACGCCTGCGGCGACGCTGCCGAACAGCAAGCGACTGAAACCGGAGCGGCCATGCGTGCCGATCACGATCAGTTCGGCGTGCCAGTCGAGTGCTGCCTTATAGATTACGTTTGCAACGCGCTCGCCTTCCGCTTCGAGCAACGCGGTTTCCACCGCCGCCCCGGCCTGACGAGCTGACTCGCCAGCCTTGGCTAGCAGACGTTCGCCGCTGGATCGCGCCACTTCGCGCAACGCGGCATAATCGATAAAGGCATACCCTTCGGCGTCCAGCGGGTAGATTTCCTCGACCACATGCAGCAGCCGCAGTTGCGCCTTGCCGTCGGCCAACTTGATCGCTTCGCGCAATGCGCGCTCGGCTGTGTCGCTGCCGTCGATTGGAACCAGAATGCGTTGATACATGATCGGGCCTCCTTGTTATCGTGACGGCTCGTGAGCCGTCTACAGCTTCAGGAAATTGTCGCGATAGTGGCGCATCTCGGCGATGGATTCGTAGATGTCGGCCAGCGCCTCGTGCTTGCCATGCTTCTTGATGCCGCTTGCCACTTCCGGTTTCCAGCGCTTGGCCAGTTCCTTCAGCGTGCTGACGTCGAGGTTGCGGTAGTGGAAGTAATCCTCCAGCTTCGGCATCCAGCGCGCCATGAAGCGGCGGTCCTGGCAGATGGAGTTGCCGCACATCGGCGAGGTGCGGATCGGCACGTATTCCTGCAGGAAGGCCAGCATCTGCGCCTCCACCGCCGCCTCGTCCAGCATCGACGCCTTGACCTTGTCGATCAGGCCGGACTTGCCGTGGGTGGATTTATTCCAGTTATCCATCGCATCCAGCACGCTGTCCGGCTGGTGCACCACCAGCACCGGCGCTTCGGCGACGGTCTCCAGATTGCTGTCGGTAATCACCATCGCGATCTCGATAATACGGTCGCTATCGGGCAACAGCCCGGTCATTTCCATGTCGAGCCAGATAAGGTGGTTTTGGTTTTGTGCCATAATTCGCGCGCCTGAAAATTTTAAATAAGGCGCGTATTGTGTCACAACCACGCGCCTTGCGAACACACACCACACATGACTGCAACCCAATTCACCCTGTTCTTCGTCGCCGCCCTCGCCCTCACCACGCTGGCAAAACTGTGGCTGGCGCGTCGCCACCTGGCGCATATCGCCGCGCATCGCGCCGCCGTGCCGGAAGCGTTCAGCGCGAAGGTGTCGCTGGCGGAACACCACAAGGCCGCCGACTACACCTCGATCAAGACTCGCTTCGGCATGATCGGCATCCTGTTCGATGCCGTGCTGCTGCTGGCCTTCACGGTGCTGGGGGGTATCCAGTTCGTCTCCGACTTGTGCAACGGCTGGTTCGACACTGCGCTCACCCAGGGCGTCGCGACCATCGTCTCCGTGCTGCTGCTCTCCTCGCTGCTGGAAGCGCCATTCGGGCTGTACCACACCTTCGTGATCGAAGAACGCTTCGGCTTCAACAAGATGACCTTCGCGCTGTACCTCAAGGATGCGTTCAAGGGCCTGCTGCTGGGTGCCGCACTCGGCCTGCCGCTGCTGTTCGGCGTGCTGTGGCTGATGTCCGCGATGGGCGCATACTGGTGGCTGTATGTGTGGCTGGTGTGGATGGCGTTCAATCTGCTGGTGCTGTTCATCTATCCGACGTTCATCGCGCCGCTGTTCAACAAGTTCACACCGCTGCAGGACGAGGCGATGAAGGCGCGCATCGAGGCGCTGCTGAAGAAATGCGGCTTCACTTCCAGCGGCCTGTTCGTGATGGACGGCAGCACGCGTAGCGCGCACGGCAACGCTTACTTCACCGGCTTCGGCAAGACCAAGCGCATCGTGTTCTTCGACACGCTGCTGGCACGGCTGAGCGGCGACGAGGTCGAGGCGGTGCTCGCGCACGAGCTCGGCCACTTCAAGCGCCGCCATGTGATCAAGCGCATCGTCGCGTCCTTCGCCATGAGCCTGGGCTTCCTGTGGCTGCTGGGGCAGTTGATGCAAACCGGATGGTTCTACGCAGGACTGGGGGTAACTACCCATTCCACCGCGCTCGCATTGCTGCTATTTTTCACCATCATGCCGGTGTTCAGCTTCCTGCTGCACCCGCTGATGTCGGCCTATTCGCGCAAGCACGAGTTCGAGGCCGACGCCTACGCGGCGCAGCAGACCGACAAGAACGATCTGGTGAACGCGCTGGTGAAGCTGTATCAGGACAACGCGGCGACGCTGACGCCCGATCCGCTGTATTCGAAGTTTTACGATTCGCATCCGCCGGCAACGGTGCGCATCGCCCACTTGCAGGCCCAATAGGAGGTTCGCATGAGACTGATCGTTTCCATCAAATCGCTGTTCGGCACATCGCTGTTCGGCGCATTGCTGCTCGCCGCCACCACGGCGGCGGCCAACCCCTTCCCCAAGGGTGACGCGCAGACCGGGCAGAAGCTGTTCGCGCAGCACAAGTGCAGCAGCTGCCATATCGCGATGCTGGGCGGCGACGGCAGCGCGATGTTCACCCGCCCCGAGCGCAAGGTGCGCACCGCCGCCGACCTGGTCGAACAGATGAACCGCTGCAACGCCAATCTCGGCATCGAACTGACGCCGCAGGACGAGCAGCATCTCGGCGCCTATCTCAACCGTTACTACAACCTGAAATAGGAGGGCATCATGGGCCTAGTGTGCGACCTGACCACCAAGCAGTGCAAACCCTGCGAGGGCGGCATTCCTCCGCTGACGCAGCCGGAGATCGACGAGATGATGCAGCAACTGGAAGGCTGGCAGCAGCATGACCAAGCCATCTTCAAGACCTACCCGTTCAAGAATTACTATCAGACCATCGCCTTCGTGAATGCCGTGGCCTGGATGACGCACCGCGAGGATCATCATCCCGACCTCAAGGTCACGTTCAACAGCTGCTCGGTGGAATACTCCACCCACGCCATTCAAGGACTCTCCGAGAACGATTTCATCTGCGCCGCGAAAGTAGACGCGCTGTTCAAAATTTGAGCGCCAACGTTCAGGGCCAGGTCGTCGCCGCCTTCGGTCGCCAGTACCTGGCGCGCCTGACCGACGGCAGCGAGATCGTCTGCCTGACGCGCGGCAAGAAGAGCGAAGTGGTGTGCGGCGACCTGGTCGAGATCAAGCACACCGGCGCCGCCTCCGCCGACAACGACGCGCAGGGCGTGATCGAACGCATCCTGCCGCGCCGCTCGCTGCTGCACCGCTCCGACGCCTTCCGCGAGAAATTGATCGCCGCAAACGTCACCCAGATCATCGTCGTGGTTGCCGCCGAGCCATCGTTCAGCGACGAACTACTGGCGCGCTGTCTGGTCGCCGCGCAGGACCAGCAGATCGAGGTGCTGATCGTGCTGAACAAGTGCGACCTCGCCGTACCCGCCGCACAGGCGCGCGCCCGCCTGGAGCCCTACCGTGCAATCGGCTACCGCGTACTGGAGCTTAGCGCCACACAGGACGTAACCACGCTGCGACCGCTGCTCGCCGGCCGCAGCAGCGTGCTGGTCGGCCAGTCCGGCATGGGCAAGTCCACGCTGATCAATGCGCTGCTGCCCGAGGCACAGGCCGCCACCCGCGAGATCTCCAGCGCGCTGGATTCCGGCAAGCACACCACCACCCATGCGCGGCTATACCCGCTGAACGAAAACAGTTCGTTGATCGACTGCCCCGGCGTACAGGCATTCGGCCTGCACCACCTGAGCTTCGGCGGCATCGAACTGGGCTTCGTCGAATTCGCCGCCTACCTCGGCCAGTGCCGCTTCCACGACTGCCATCACACACACGAACCGGGCTGCGCGATACGCCATGCCGTCGAAACCGGAAAAATAAACGCACGCCGACTGGAACTGTTTCAGCAGATCACCGCGAATAAATCCTGACGAAAGCCAACCGATTATCCACCGCACCATTGAAATCAGAATGAACCAAACCGATCACCCGATTCACTCCGAAACGCCATTCCGCGGGATCGCCCCCTTTCTGCGCATGAGTATCGCCGGCGGCGACTTGCAGTCCGTCGGACAAGCGTTGCTGGCCAAGGCGGGAAACAATCCCGACGACGCGAATCTGTGGATGAACCTGTCGATCGCAATGCAATGCATGGGACAACGCGACCTCGGTCTATCCATCCAGCATCAGGCACTGGCATTGAAGCGCATCTATCATATCCCGGCCACCGAACAGCCGGCCAGGTTTCGCCTGCTGATGCTGATGATTCCTGGTGATCTATCCGCCAACACGCCGCTGGAGTGCCTGCTGGAAAACGGCGACATCGACCTGATTCTTTACTACATCACCCCCGGCGATCCACTGGCTCTGCCTATTCCGGAACACGATGCACTTATCGTGGCCATAGGCAAAGTCGACGACAAACGCGACATTATCGAATCGCTGTCACAAACACTATCCCAATGGCCCAGACCGATAATCAACGCACCGCAGCATATCCTCGCCACGGAACGCTCGGTCGCCAGCACGCGGCTTAAGGATGTCCCCGGTGTGCTGATTCCACCGACACTGCATGTATCCCGTTCGGCCCTGCTGGGAATCGAGGTAGGCGATAACAGCCTGTCCGAACTATCCGACGACATCGAATTCCCGATCATCCTGCGCCCGGTCGGATCACAGGCCGGGCGCGATCTCGACCGGATCGCCCTCCCTGCGGAAATTTTGCCCTACCTTGCCAAGGTCGATGAAGAAAATTTCTTCCTGTCCCGCTTCGTCGATTACAGCGGCGCAGACGGACTGTTCCGCAAATTCCGGGTTACGCTGATCGATGGGGTCGCCTACGCCTGCCACATGGCAGTGTCGTCGCACTGGATGGTGCATTACGTGAATGCCGGCATGTATGAAGATGCGCGTAAGCGTGAGGAAGAAGCCGCATTCATGACGCATTTCGACGACTTCGTGCAACGCCACCGCGTAGCGCTGGACGCAGTACACCGCCGCATGGGGCTGGACTACTTCTGCATCGATTGCGCAGAGTCGCCGGATGGCCGGCTCCAGATATTCGAGGCCGATCATGTCATGGTCGTGCATGCCATGGACCCGGAAGACCTGTTCCCCTACAAGCAATTCCACATACAGAAAATTCAGCAGGCCTTCCGCGACTATCTTTTCCGCCTGACCGCGACGAAAAATGAGGCTAAGCAATGAAACCGCGCAACAGCCTGAACTTCTCCGGCGGCCCCGGCGCATTGCCGGAAAGCGTATTGCTACAGGTGCAGGAAGCCATTATCGAAGTGCCCGAAGTCGGGCTGTCGATTCTGGGCATCAGCCACCGCTCCGACTGGTTCGCCGCCGTCATTACCGAACTGGAAAACAACATCCGCACCCTGCTCGGGGTGTCCGACAACTATCATGTGCTGTTTTTGCAGGGCGGCGCGACACAGCAATTTTCCATGGTGCCGATGACGCTGCTGCGCGGAAAGTCGCATGCGGCGGACTATCTGCACACCGGCTACTGGAGCGGCAAAGCCATCCCGGAAGCGCAGCGCGAAGGCCCGGTGCACGTGGCCTGGAGCGGTGCCGAAAACGGCTTCGGCAGACTGCCGGTCGACGACGAACTCGCCTTCTCGGCGGACGCCCCCTACATCCATTACATTTCCAACGAGACGGTCGAAGGACTGCAATTCCATCGCGTGCTGGGCCGCGACGATGTGCCGCGCGTCTGCGACATGTCTTCGGATTTCCTGTCGCGTCCCTGCGAGGCGGAACGCTATTCGCTGATCTATGCCCATGCGCAAAAAAACATCGGCCCCGCCGGCGTCACCGTCGTGCTGGTGCGCGACGAGTTGCTCCCCAAGCAAATACATGGGGACGCAAATACCGACCTGCCCGGTTTCCTGAATTACCGCAGCCACATTCAGGCGCACTCCAACTTCAACACCCCGCCGGTCTTCTCGATCTACGTGGTGCTGCTGGTCTCGCGCTGGCTGATGAACGAAATCGGCGGCGTGGCGCGCATGGCCGAGATCAACCAGAGCAAGGCCGAACTGCTGTACCGCATGCTGGACGGCAGCGACGGCTTCTACCGCGGACGCGCCGCGGTGCAGGATCGCTCCCTGATGAACGTAGTATTCAACCTGTCCTCGCCGGAAATGGAACGCCGCTTCCTGTCCGATGCGCTGGAGGCCGGCTTCTCCGGCCTGGCAGGACACCGCGCCATCGGCGGCATACGCGCCTCGATCTACAACGCCCTGACGCTGCCCGCAGTCGAACAACTGGCCGGATTCATGGACGACTTCCGGCGTGCGCACAAAGCATAAGCCGACATACCGTTAATCAGTTGCCTCGCCGGCCTTCAAGCAACCTGCGCATAGCACGTCAACCGGAACCGGTTTGTCTCAAGCCCTGTTTTTCCCTCGCTATTCATCGATTAGAAAATGCTTCTTTTGGCTACCATGGTCGGATAGGTAAATACCATTACCGAAGACGGTAGCCATATACAGCTTTTAATAACGCAGGGAGAGAACATGTTCTTCGGAAAATCGAATCAGGAATTGCAGGCCGCACAGGCCAAACTGGCTCAGGTAGAAAATGAAGCGGCGAATCTGCGTAGTGCCTTGAGCAAAACAGAAAACGAGTTAAGTCTTGCGCGCGCGGCGCAACGTGAAGCGGAAGAAAGCTGTGAAGTCGCCCGGCAGATTTACCACAACATGCAGGTCTTCGGTGAGTCGTTCACCGCGCTGCAGCAATCGCAGGTTTCGGCCGCGCAATCGCTACAGCAGGAAAAGATGCATGCCATCGAAGCCTCCAACGTGTCCGCAGGTAACGGCGAAGCGGTGGAGAAAATCGCCAGGAGTCTCGAAGCCCTGTCCACCGACACCCTGCAATCATCGAGCAATGTCGAGAACCTGACCCAGCGCGCCGCCCAGATCGGCAGCATCGTTCAGCTGATCAAGGAGATCGCCGACCAGACCAATCTGCTGGCGCTCAATGCCGCGATCGAAGCAGCCCGTGCGGGCGAACAGGGGCGCGGCTTCGCCGTGGTGGCCGACGAGGTCAGGAAACTGGCCGAGCGCACCGGCAAGGCAACCAGCGAGATTTCCACCATCGTCACCGCGATCCAGGGAGAAACCAGCCAGACCAAGATTCAGATGGCTGACCTCGCGAGCAAGTCGCAGGAGTTCAGCGTCAATGTCGGCGGCGTGATGGAAAGCATGAGGCATCTGCTCGGCCTGTCCACCCAGATGGAAGGCACCATCTCTGCGGCAGCGCTGCGCAGCTTCGTCGAAGTCGCCAAGATCGACCACATCCTCTACAAGTTCGAAATCTACAAGGTGTTCATGGGAATATCCGACCGTCAGGCGGACAGCTTCTCTTCCCATACCAACTGCCGCCTGGGCAAGTGGTATTTCGAAGGCGAAGGCAAGGAATGTTTCTCCAGACTCGACGGCTATACGGCCATCGCCACCCCGCATCAGGCCTTCCACCAGAATGGAAAGGATGCGGTATCTGCATTCCGCTCCGGCAATGCTTTGCGCGGCATGGAGATGGTGGAGAAATTGGAAGCCGCCAGCATGGCAGTGCTATCCAGTCTGGAGCGCATCGCCGTCGCGGGCGAAGGCGACAGCAGTCTGTTGTGCCATTCGCCGACCTGATTCTTCCTTAACCCGGCCGCAATAAACCGCTACACAACCAGTGGCGGTTCGTCCATCACCGCGATCTGCTCGCGCAATTCCAATATGCGGTCCTGCCAATAGCGCTGGGTGTTGAACCAGGGAAACGCGGTGGTGAACGCGGTGTCGTCCCAGCGCCGTGCGATCCACGCCGAGTAGTGGATCAGCCGCAACGTGCGCAATGCTTCCAGCAAATGAAGCTCGCGCGGATCGAAATCGCAGAAGCCCTCGTAGCCCGCCAGCAGGTCGATCAGCTGGCGCGTCTGCTCGGCGCGCTCACCCGACAGCAGCATCCACAAATCCTGTATCGCCGGGCCCATGCGGCTGTCGTCGAAGTCGACGAAATGCGGCCCGGCATCGGTCCACAGCACATTGCCGACATGACAGTCGCCATGCAAGCGCAGGTGCTGCACCGTGCCGGCACGGTCGAAACAGCGGCGCACGCCATCCAGCGCATGCGCGGCCACGCCGCGATACACCTCGCGCAACTCGGACGGGATGAAATCGTGCGCCAGCAAATATTCGACAGGCTCCACACCGAAACTCCCGATATCCAGCGTGGGACGATGGCGGTATGGTTCCAGCCTGCCGACCGCATGAATGCGGCCGATGAAACGCCCCAGCCATTCCAGCGTGTCGCGATCGTCCAGTTCCGGTGCGCGCCCGCCGTGTTTGGTGAATACGGAAAAACGAAAACCGTTGAAGTCGTGCAGCGTGCGGTCGTCTATTTTCAGCGCGGGCACCACCGGAATTTCTCGTTCGGCCAGCTCTGCAACCAACGCGTGCTCTTCCAGAATCGCCAGCGACGACCAGCGCTCGGGGCGATAAAACTTGGCGATCAACGGCGGACCGTCCTCCATGCCCACCTGATAGACGCGGTTTTCGTAACTATTGAGCGCCAACAGGCGACCGTCGCTGCGCAGGCCGACACTGTCGAGCGCATCGAGCACAACATCGGGAGTGAGAGCGGAATAAGGATGAGTATGCATGACAGGATTGTACGGCAGAGCGGCCAGCGCCGTTGCCAAAACGGCAGGGTTAACTCGCCATGACGACTAGTTGCCAACCAGCCTGCGTCGCAGCCGGAAGCTGATTCCGTCGACCATGGCGATCATCGCCAGCATCGCGATGATGACGCTGGCAGCCTGCTGCATTTGAAACAGCGAAAGATGATATTTCAGCATCTGCCCCAGTCCGCCGGCGCCGACCACCCCCAGGATGGCCGCGGCGCGTATATTGTTCTCCCAGCGATACAGCGTGTAGGACATCAGTTGCGGCGAGATTTGCGGTAACGCGGCATAACAGAATGCAGCCATCGGTTTCGCGCCGTTAATGCGCAGAGTGTCTTCGGGAGCGGTCGGCAGGTTTTCAAGCGCATCGGCGAAGAGACGACCGAGCACCCCGGTGGTGTGCACTGCCAGCGCCAGCGTGCCTGCAAATGGCCCCAGTCCGGCGGCAATCAGCAAGACAACAGCCCAGACCAATTCGGGGATAGAGCGCAATATATTGAGCGCCAAACGAATAACCGAGCGGGCCGTTGCGCCGAACCTTCCGCTGGCGGGCAACGCCAGTGCGATGCCGAGTGCGAATGCGATACCCGTGCCCACTGCCGACATGGACAGCGTTTCCAGCATACCCTCGGCAATCCTGCGCAGAAAAGGCCCGGCCAGCTCCGGCGGCGCAAAGCCGCTTAGAAACTCCAGACTGGAGCGCAGCGCATCGGCGCTGAAAAGCTCATCCCATTTCATCTGCAGCGAATAAAAGCTGGCGCCGACCAATACCAAGAGTCCGGCCAGCAATGCAACCGTGGCGGGTTCGATAATGGGCGGCGGCGGAATGCGGCGTTGGGTCATATCAGCCCAGCCGCTTGCGCAGGAAGGTGCTGACCCGGTCGGCGCAAGCTACCAGCAGCACGAAGACGATCAACATGGTGGAGACTTCATCGCCCGCAAGCATTTTCATCGATTCGTCCATGCGTTGGCCGATTCCCCCTGCCCCGACGAAGCCCATTACCACCGAACCGCGAATCGCACATTCCCAACGGAAGGTGGTGTAGGACACCAGTTCGGAAGCCGCTGCCGGCAAGGTGCCATAAAACAATGCGGCCAGCCGACCGCAGCCGTTCTTCAGCAGCGACTGGGTCGCATGCGCTTCGGAAGATTCAAGGATCTCGGCGTAGACTTTGCCGAGCATGCCGCTGTAGGTCAGTGCGATAGCCAATACGCCAGCGGTCGGCCCCAGGCCGACGATACGCACCAGAAGCAAAGCCCAAACCAGTTCCGGCACGCTGCGCAGCAGCACCAATAACCAGCGGGCACTTTGCCTGACTACGGCACTGACCAAGCGCATCCGTCCGGACTCCAGGCGTGAGACCGATAGTGATTCCGTCGCCAGCAACGTCAGCGGAATCGCAGCTAGCAGTGCCAGCGTCAGCCCCGCAGTGGCGATGGCAATGGTTTGCCAGGCTGCATCCAGAAGCAGCAACAGAAATTCCCGTGAATGAGCGGGCGGCAAAAAGCCGGAAAGGAAATCCCCGGTCGCCCCCAGACTTTGTTCGTCCATCAATATCCATGGCTTGAACTCGCTGGCGACCAGCATGGGCCACAACAGTATCAGTGCGACAAGCGTAGCGGTGATCCGGCCGCGCCAGGCGGGATCGGGATGGTGTGCGGCAGCGGCGTTATCGAACATGCTCATTGCGTATCAGCAGGAAGCACCGATGCATGACCGTGCCGGAGGAACAACCGGATCGATTTGTTCGCCATGTTTGGCGTTGCGGTAGAGCTCTTCAATCATCGCTTCCGTCACCTTTGCGCGCGGGACATCAAAAACGATGCGTCCATCGCGCAGGCCAACGATGCGAGGAAAATGACTGAGCGCCAGCTCGACCTGATGCAGACTGCAGATCAGCGTGGCGTTGCGGCTCGTTGCTTCCTGTTGCAGGGTGATCAGGGTTTGCCGTGCCAGCGTGGGATCGAGTGCGGACAGCGGCTCATCCACCAGAAAGGCATCGGCTTTCGAGACCAGCAGGCGTGCCATCCCGCAACGCTGACGTTCCCCTCCCGATAAGCAATCCACTCGCGCATACAACTTGTCCTGAAGATCGAATCGCGCCAGCGCGTCATACGCGGCATCGGGATTGCCGGGCCGGATCAGCGATGCGATAGCTTGCCATAGACTCCACTGCGGCAGGCATCCGGCCAGAACCGCCGTCACCACGCGTTGTCGTGGCGGCAGCGGCGGAGTCTGAGGAGCGAGAAACAGACGTGCGCGCAACGCATGACGCTCGGCATGACTCAATTTCCACGGCGACACGCCAAAAACGGAGAACTCACCGAATGCCTGCGGATGCGCGCAGGCCAGGGTATGCAGCAAGGTCGTCTTGCCCGCGCCGGATGGGCCGATCAAGGCGATCTGCTCGCCCTGCTCGACCGCCAAACCGACATCGTTCAGGGCATGGCATGAATCACCGCGCTCAGCGGAAGCATGGCGCACGCTGACGCCGCGTAAAACGAACGACATCGTTACTTCAGCAGGCCTGCGCTACGCGCTGCGGTTTCTATCGCGCGGTAATTTTCCGCCCTGGTCGGGATGAAGCGAGTGGCGCGTTGCAGATCGAGAATCTCCTTGTCGTGCGGATTGTTCTTGTCCAGCGCAAGGAATGCGTCGGCCAGCTTCTTGCGCAATGCCGGGGCCATGTCGGCGCGCACCGTCCAGTTGTAATCGTAGTAGCCCGGAGTGGTATAGAACACATGAACCACATTGGCATCCACTTTGCCCTGCGACAACAGCTTCTCCCATACGGAGATATTCAATGCGCCCGCATCCACCTTGCCACCAGCCACGGCAGCGACAGTCGCATCATGCGCACCGGAAAAAGCGATGCGCTTCATGTCGGTTTCCGGATTGATGCTGGCGGCCAGCAAAAAAGAGCGGGGCATCAAATGACCGGAGGTGGAAGATTCCGAGCCGAACGTAAATGTCTTGCCCTTCAGGTCTTGCAACTTGGCAATGTCATTGCGCGTGGTGATGAAAACGGACTTGAATTTTTCATCTTCCTCGCGCTGCACCAGCGGGATCACCCGATTGTTGCTGCGCACCTTGGCTTGAACAAAAGTAAACCCGCCGAACCAGACCATATCCAGCTTGTTGTTGATCAGGCCTTCCACCGCAGCGGCGTAATCGGTGACGGGCGTGAATTCCACCTTCATGCCCAGCTTCTTTTCCAGATACTCGCCCAGCGGCTTGAACTTGCGCTGCAATTCGGTCGGCGATTCATCGGGAATGGCGGACACGCGCAAAATCGGTTCTGCCTGAGACAGGCTGGCCGACAACAGCGCTATCGAAATGAGCACCGTTGCGATAAGCGATTTGATCGATTTTGAAGACGTAAGACAAGTCATGGCTACCCTTTATAAATAATGGGCGCGGACAGGCGATGCGGGGAAGACAGAAATGAAGATACTCCGCCCATATTCATGGACGAAAAAAACTCAGGCATTCCGGCTATATAAGCGCGACGACGAAAGCCTCGTACCTCACAGGATCTGCAGACCTGCACACTGGCAGCGCGTTGATACGGCACATTCCGTCATGCTAGTTCTCCCCACCAGCCACACGCAGGCCGTCAGACCCGATCCTGCTTTCCGAAGAAAGCGAAATCGACGTTACGGCGTGCCAGTAAGAAGCGAACACGACAGCGGCGCGCAGTTTATCAGAGACCAAGCCCACCATCGGCCAGGAATAAGGAAATCTACCCCAGCAAACTCGCCAGCGTCAGCAGCAACAACAGGATCAGCCAGAACACCACCGAACGCCACACCAGGCCGATGGTGCTTTGCATGAAGTCGGCATCGGCATCGTCGCCTATGCCCAGTTCGGGCCGATCGAACGGCAGGCCGCCCTGCGGGATGGGCATGCCGAGACGCACGCCCAGCGCGCCCGCACCGCTGGCCAGCAGGATGCCGGCTTCCTCGTCGGGCCAGCTCGCGGCCTGGGTGCGCCAGCAGTACACGGTGTCCTCAAAGTCGCCGACGATGGCGAAGGTCATCGCGGTCAACCGGGTCGGCAGCCATTCCAGCAGTTGAAACGCCCGCCGCGCGAAGTTGCCGAACAGCCCCAATTCGTCCTTGTCCTCGTCGCCCCAGCGCGCGCGCAGAAACTGGCCGAGACGATACAGCAGCGCGCCGGCCGCACCGCCCAGCCCCAGCACGCTGAACAGCACGAACCAGACGATCACGCCGAACACGTTGCGATGCGACGCCAGCAGCGCCTGCTCTATCGTGACGCGCGCGACTTCCTCGGCATTCAGTTCGTGCGCGGGTTCGCCGCGCCATGCGGCCAGCAGGCTGCGCGCCCGATCCAGTTCGCCGTCGCGCAACGCATGATGGATGTCGGTGAAATAATGGCTGAACTGGCGGAAGCCCATCGTCAGGTACAGCACCAGCACGTTGAACGCGAAAGCGAACAGCGGATGCGCGCGATACAGCAGCCAGTACAGCAGCGTCGCACCGAACAGCAGCGGCAACACGGCCAGCAACCATGCGACCTTGCCGTGGCGCTGCTCGCCCGCGTTGAAATGATGCTCGAAAAAACCGGCATAGCCGGACAGCCAGCCATACAGGGATTTGCGCGAGGAAAGCGGATGGAGCTGTTCCAGCAACAGCGCGGAGATCAGGGCAAAGAGGCTCATAAGGTATATCGCCGGTTAATATGAAACGCCCTCGTCGGTCCAGAGATCGGGCGTAAAACGCACCACACGGTTGCGCCCGCTATCCTTCGCCCGGTACAGGGCCACGTCGGCAAACTTGATCGCTTGCCAGAAGGTGTCGCAATCGACCGGGAACACCGCCAGGCCGATCGAGATCGTCTTGGACAGCATCGTGCCCGGCAATTGTATCTTCAGCGCCTCCACGGCCAGCCGGATTTTCTCCGCGACGCCTTCCGCCTGATCGCCGCCGGTGTCCGGCAGGATGATCATGAATTCCTCGCCACCGTAGCGGATCACGATATCGGAGGCGCGCACCGACTGCACCATCACCTTGGTCAGCGCCTTGAGCACCGTGTCGCCGGCATCGTGGCCGTAAGTGTCGTTGACCACTTTGAAGTAGTCGAGATCGAGCATCATGATCGCCACCTGGCTATTGCGACGCTGACTGGCCGCCACCAGCGTCTCGATGTATTCCTCGAGGAAGCGGCGATTGTGCAGCCCGGTCATCGCGTCGCGCAAGTTGGATTCGCGCAACGTATCCATCAGCCGCTTCGCCTCGATCACCGGTGCGGCCTCGCGCAGGTAGACGCTCAGATAGGGCAGCAACTCTTCGATGCGCGCCGCCTCATCGGCCGTGAAGACCAGCTGCAATATGCTGCCGACCGAACCGGACTGCATGATGGGCAGGCAGACATGCCGATACTGCAAGGGGTCTGACGGAGGACTGAAAGCAAAGCAAATGCCCGGTGTCTCGACGGAGTCGATCACATGACCGGTGCGGCGCGCCCGACAAGTCTCGGAGCGCACCAGTATCTGCGGATCGCACCAGCGGCAGTCCGCCCCCGCTTCGCCATCGACGATGATAGGCGTCATCTGGTTGCGGTTCGGCACCACCTCGTAGATCGAGAAATGCTTGATGCCGAAGCGCTCGCGCACCGCCAGCGACAGGCGCTGGTAGATTTCCGACTTGGACTCGTCCTCCTCGATCGACTGCTTGAATTGCGAGGCATCGATCAGTCCATGCACCATGTCTATCGTGGAATTCAACAGATTGCCCCGCTCCTCGGTGGGCTTGTGCTTGAGCAACTGCATCACGTCGTTGCGGATACCGCCGAGGCCATCGTGCAGGAATTGCATCAGCTTGTTCATGTCCGCCGCGATGCGGCCGATCTCATCGTTCGTGGTCTGCTTGATGCCGGCGTGAAAGTTGCCCTGGATCGCGTCGCTGACCACCTCCTGCACATCGTTCGCCGTGGAGATCATCGGCTTGACCAGACGACGGAAGAAAAACAGCATCAGCAGCATGAAAAACGCCACCGAGCCCACCATCACAGCCGAGACGAACACCGCGCTATTCTTCAGATGACCGATCTCCATCGTGACGGTCACGGCCCCCAGCACCGTCCCCTCCGGGACATCGTGGCACTGCAGGCAGTTCGGATTGCCCTTGCTGGTCGCGACGAACGGGATAGTGCCGCGGAACACCGGATTGCTAGCCTCGTCCAGCACCTCGAAATACGGCTGACCGCTCTGCAACACGCCGGTCTCGGCATCGTCGGCGGCCCGCTCCTGATCGAAACCCTGGCCGAACTGCTTCTCGACATGGCCGCCGCGGATCACATGCACCGACTGCAGCCCCGGCACCTCGCCGAGACGGCGCAGCAGCCCTTCGCGTTTGGAGATGATGCCGTTGATCATATCTTCGGTCAGGCTGACGCGAATGATCTCCGCCGCACTGCTCACCTGTGCCTGTGCCGACAGCAGGGAAAATTGCCGGAACGACACCAGACTGACCACGATCAGCACGACGATCATGACCGTAGCCAGCACCACCGAAAACAGGGTGACTTTACTATTGAGATTCACGAGTTACTCCCTAGAGCGACTGCCGACATACCCCCGGCGCGGCTTCGATTGTTGTATGGAAGTAGAATACCCCGAATCCACCGGCCCGGGCAATCGCCAGAAAGGCGTTACGTCGAACGATCATCCCTGCCGCGACAGTGTTGTTCGTCGCATTCAGGATGGCGATAACCCGCCACATTCGTGGGAGCGGCTTTAGCCGCGATAAACAGTACTGCGCACAGTGAATCGCTCATAACTGCTCGCTATGTTTCAACTAAGCCGCGAAGAATTTTCCGACTTGAAATCACAAACTGTGATTTCAAGTCGGGGTGGCGCTCGCCTTGCCGCGCCTTACGCCTTCACCGAACAGGGCATAGCCATGCTCTCCAGCGTCCTGCACAGCGAACGCGCCATCCAGGCCAACATCGAAGTCATGCGAGCCTTTGTGCGGCAACGACAGATGCTGGCATCCAACGCCGAACTATCCCGCAGACTGAATGCGCTCGAAAAGAAATACGACATCCGCTTCAAAGCCGTGTTTGAAGCCATCCGGGAACTCACAACGCCGACGGAACCGAAAAAGAAACGGCCCATCGGGTTTGGGCCTTGGGAAAAGAAATGATGCACACCAATTTAACCCTCTTGATCGTTCACCGACCAAGTACCGCACAATCCAATTTTGTTCACCGTCGCAGAGACTCGGCCGTCTGCGGCTCGGCCAAAGCGGAAGTTCAGGATGATGGCGGACAACTTCTGCATTCGAGCAGGAACGACCATACTGCATGCACGCAGAACCAGTCATTTGGAGGTTTGCTGCAATTAGAAGCCTGCCTCTGTTGGTTCAGTCGTTGGATAATCGCTATACTCATGCGCCATCAATAAGCGCCATCCGAAAAAGCATTGCCACTCAATGACCGAACAACAAATCGAACAAGCCCTGATCGAAAAACTGGGCGAATTGAAATACACCTACCGCCCGGACATTAGTGATCGCGCCGCGCTGGAAGCCAACTTCCGTCAGCACTTCGAGGCGCTCAACCGCGTTCATCTCACTGACAGCGAATTCGCCCGCCTGCAGGAATCCATCGTCACCCCCGACGTGTTCACCGCCGCCAAACACCTGCGCGAGAAGAACAGCTTCGAGCGCGACGACGGCACGCCGCTCTATTACACGCTGGTCAATATCAAGGACTGGTGCAAAAACAACTTTGAAGTCATCAACCAACTGCGCATCAGCACCGATTACAGCCATCACCGCTTTGATGTGATCCTGCTCATCAACGGCGTGCCCGTGGTACAGATCGAGCTGAAAACCCTGCAAATCAGCCCGCGCAAAGCCATGCAACAGATCGTCGACTACAAGAACGACCCCGGCAACGGCTACACCAAGACCCTGCTCTGTTTCCTGCAACTCTTCATCGTCAGCAATCGCAGCGATACCTGGTACTTCGCCAACAACAACAGCCGCCACTTCAGCTTCAATGCAGATGAGCGCTTTTTGCCGCTTTATCAGTTCGCCAGCGAAGACAACAAAAAGATCACCCATCTGGACAGTTTCGCCGACGCTTTCCTTGCCAAATGCACGCTGGGGCAGATGATCAGCCGCTACATGGTGCTGGTCGCTGCTGAGCAAAAGCTGCTGATGATGCGGCCGTATCAAATTTATGCCGTCAAGGCGATTGTCGAGTGCATTCACCTGCACTGCGGCAATGGCTACATCTGGCACACCACCGGCAGCGGCAAAACGCTCACCTCGTTCAAAGCCTCCACCCTGCTCAAGGACAACCCCGACATCGACAAATGCCTGTTCGTGGTGGATCGCAAAGACCTCGACCGGCAGACGCGGGAAGAATTCAACAAGTTTCAGGAAGGCTGCGTCGAAGAGAACACCAACACCGAAACCCTGGTGCGTCGCCTGCTTTCCGACGACTACGCCGACAAGGTGATCGTCACCACCATCCAGAAGCTAGGCCTTGCACTCGACGGCACCAACAAGCGCAACTACAAAGAACGTCTGGAGTCATTGCGCAACCAGCGCATGGTATTCATCTTCGACGAATGCCACCGCTCGCAATTTGGCGAGAACCACAAAGCCATCAAGAAATTCTTCCCCAACGCCCAACTGTTCGGTTTTACCGGCACGCCCATCTTCGATCAGAACGCCAGCGCCCAGCAGATCGAAGGCCAGCAGGCCAGCTACATAACCACGGCGGACATCTTTCAGCAGCAACTGCACGCCTACACCATCACCCACGCCATCGAAGACCGCAACGTGCTGCGCTTCCATGTGGACTACTACAAGCCCGAGGGCAAAGCACAGCCCAAGCAGGGGGAGCCGCTGGCCAAACGCGCCATCGTCGAAGCCATCCTCGCCAAGCACGACGCGGCCACCGCCGGGCGCAAGTTCAACGCCGTACTGGCCACCGCCAGCATCAACGACGCCATCGAATACCACGCCCTGTTCAAAACCGTGCAGGCCGAAAAGCTGGCGAGCGACCCCGAATTTCAGCCGTTCAACATCGCCTGCGTCTTCTCCCCGCCTGCCGAAGGCAACAAAGACGTGCAGCAGATTCAGGAAGACCTGCCGCAGGAAAAGGCCGACAACGAACAGGAGCCCGATAAAAAGAAAGATGCCCTCAAGGCCATCATCGCCGACTACAACGCCCAATACGGCAGCAACCACAGCATCGGCGAATTCGATCTCTACTATCAGGACGTGCAAAAGCGCATCAAGGATCAGCAATACCCCAATGCCGACCTGCCGCACCGCCAGAAGATCGACATCACCCTCGTGGTGGACATGCTGCTCACCGGCTTCGATTCCAAATACCTGAACACCCTGTATGTGGACAAGAACCTCAAGTTCCACGGCCTGATCCAGGCGTTTTCGCGCACCAACCGCGTGCTCAACGACACCAAGCCCTACGGGAACATCCTCGACTTCCGCCAGCAGCAAGACGCGGTGGATACCGCCATCGGCCTGTTTTCCGGGGAAAAGACCGGCGAGCAGGCGCGGGAAATTTGGCTGGTGGAGCCCGCCGCCGAAGTCATCCGCAAGTACGAGGCAGCAGTCTCCGGCATGGCGGGCTTCATGCAGAAAAAAGATCTGGTGTGTGAGCCTGAGCAGGTTTACAACCTGAAAGGCGATACCGCGCGCATCGAATTCGTCAACCGCTTCAAGGAAGTGCAGCGACTCAAAACGCAACTCGACCAGTACACCGATCTGGACAACACACAAAAGGCCCGCATAGATGCCATCCTTCCGCGCGATCAGCTACTGAGCTTCAGGGGCACCTACCTGGAAACTGCCCAGCGCCTGAAAGCAATGCAGGACAAACACGACGACAGCACCCCGCCGGAAGTGCAGCAACTCGATTTCGAGTTTGTGCTGTTTGCCAGCGCGGTGATTGACTACGACTACATCATGGCGCTGATTGCCCGCTACGCCAGCCAAACGCCGGGCAAGCAGAAAATGAGCCGCGAACAGCTCATCGGCCTGATCCAGTCCGATGCCAAATTCATCGACGAGCGCGACGACATTGCCGAATACATCAGCACGCTGGAAGCGGGCAAGGCGCTGGATGAAAAAGCCATCCGCGCCGGGTTTGAACGCTTCAAGGCCGACAAACACGCCAAGGTGTTGTCCGACATCGCCGCCCGGCACACGCTGGATGCCGCCGCCCTGCAAACCTTCGTGGACACCATCCTGCGTCGCATGGTGTTTGATGGTGACCAACTCAGCGACCTGTTCGCCCCATTGGCACTCGGCTGGAAAGCGCGCACCAAGGCCGAACTGGCGCTGATGGACGAACTGATTCCCCTGCTCAAAAAACTTGCCCAAGGGCGCGAGATTTCAGGGCTGGGCGCGTATGAGCAATAAGGCGCAAAAACGCGGGTTGGTGCCCAAGCTGCGCTTTCCGGAGTTTCTGGAAGCTGGTGCATGGAAAACTGAAATGCTAGGTTCGGTGGCAACAATCAGCACAGAGAAAGTGGGTGATCAAACCTGCATTCCCATGAGCATAACTTCTGGCGTCGGCCTGGTGAGCCAGCAGGATAAATTTGGGCGAATCATCGCCGGAAGCTCCTACAAAAACTATTTGCGGCTGAAGCAAAATGACTTCGCCTACAACAAGAGCGCCACCAAAGAGTATCCAGAGGGATACCTCGCACTTTATTCGGGGGAGGCGCTTGCCGCTGTACCAAACAGCATATTCACCTGCTTCCGAATCAATGGGAATTCGCCTGTGCCGAAGTATCTGGACTACTTATTTCACTGCAACCTGCATGGGAAGTGGCTACGGAAGTTCATCCAAGTCGGTGCCCGCGCCCATGGATCATTGAGCATCAACGATAGCGATCTACTGGCATTGCCTGTACCCCTTCCAGATGGGCCATTGTCTCTCACCGAACAACAAAAAATCGCCGACTGCCTCGTCTCCCTCGACGAACGGATCACCCTGGAGGCGCAAAAGCTCGACACGCTCAAGACCCATAAAAAAGGGCTGATGCAGCAGCTTTTCCCCGCCGAAGGCGAAACCCAGCCCAAACTGCGCTTCCCCGAGTTTCGGAATGCGGGGGAGTGGAAGGAAAAACCGCTTGACGCCATTGCCACTTTCTATAAAGGGAAAGGTATTTCCAAGGCCGATATTTCCGAGCAGGGAGAGACTCACTGTATTCGCTATGGGGAGCTTTATACGGTTTATGGCGAAGTTATCAGCCAAGTTGTTTCAAAGACAAATCTCCCATCGGCTGACCTTTTCTTAAGCCAACAGAATGATGTGCTAATTCCCTCATCTGGCGAAACCAAGATCGATATTGCAAAAGCATCGTGCGTTTTGTTTGACGGTATTGCTTTGGGTGGGGATTTGAATATTCTCAGATCGGATGCAAATGGTATTTTTCTGAGCTACTTGCTTAATGGTCCATACAAGTCAGAAATAGCAAAGAAAGCTCAAGGCGATGCTGTTGTACATTTGTATGCAAGCCAGTTGAAGTTGTTAAAGGTAGCGATTCCGAAACTAGCAGAACAACAAAAAATCGCCGACTGCCTAGCCTCCATCGACGATCTCATCACCGCCCAAACCCAAAAACTCACCGCGCTCAAGACCCATAAAAAAGGCCTGATGCAGCAGCTTTTCCCTGCGTTGGACGAGGTGGCCGCATGACGCAGCTCATCCTCTACACCAGCGAAGACGGGCAAGCCCAAGTGCAACTGCGTGCCGATTTTGGTACGGTCTGGCTTACGCAGTTGGAGATGGCGGAACTGTTCAACGCCAGCAAGCAGAACATTTCGCTGCACTTGAAGAACCTGTTTCAGGATGGGGAGTTGCACGAGGAATCAGTTGTCAAGGAATCCTTGACAACTGCGGCGGACGGCAAGGTGTACCCGACCAAGCTCTACAACCTGGATGCCATTCTGGCCGTCGGCTACCGGGTACGCTCGCCGCGCGGGGTGCAGTTCCGCCGCTGGGCCAGTACGGTGCTGGCGGAGTATCTGCGCAAGGGTTTCGTCATGGACGACGAGCGGCTGAAGAACCCCGATGGCCGCCCGGACTATTTCGACGAGATGCTGGCGCGCATCCGCGACATCCGCGCCTCGGAAAAACGCTTCTATCAAAAAGTGCGCGACCTGTTCGCGCTGACTGCCGATTACGACAAGACCGACCAGGCCACCCAGCAATTTTTCGCCACGGTGCAAAACCTGCTGCTGTACGCGGTGACGCAACAGACCGCCGCCGAAATCATCCTCGCCCGCGCCAACCCGACCGATGCCCATTTTGGCTTGCTGGCCTGGAAGGGCGAGCGGGTGCGCAAGCAAGACATCGTGGTGGCCAAAAACTACCTGACCGAAGACGAAATCGACACCCTCAACCGCCTGGTGGTCATCTTTCTGGAAACCGCCGAGCTGCGTGCCAAACGGCAAACCATCACCAGCATGGAGTTCTGGCGTGAGAACGTCGGGCAGATCATCGCCGCCAACGGCTTCCCCTTGCTGGCGGGGGCGGGATCGGTCAGCCATGCCCGCATGGAGCAGCAGATCGCCCCGCTGTTTCTGGACTACGACCAACGCCGCAAAACCGAGGAAGCGCGGGGGGCGGATGCGCGGGACGAGGCTGAACTGAAGGCGTTGGAAAGTAAGATCAAGCATCGTAAAGGGAAGGCATCGTGAGTAAGCAAACCAAGGTGTTTCATTACAAGACCTTGCCCAGCTTGGTTACCCGGCTACGTGACGATTTCAAAAGCGGAGGAAATGATTTTGTCCTTCTGTTCGCCTACAACGGCACCGGCAAGACCCGCCTCTCGATGGCCTTCAAGGATGCAGGAAAGAAAACTCGAAAGCGCCCGTTCAGCGTTGGCGACCATGTCGGCCAGCCACTGACGATTACCGAAACCGTCCGGGATACCCTTTATTTCAACGCCTACACCGAGGATCTGTTCCATTGGGACAACGACCTTAAGAACGACAGTCAGCGCGTGTTGCGGATCAACAAGGATTCGCACTTCTTCGATGGCTTCCGGGAACTGGCACTGGAAGAGAAAATCTTCCCCTACCTTGAGCACTACGCAGACTTCGATTTCCGCATCGATTACGAGGCTTGGACTGTTACATTCTCACAGGACGATGTCGAGCACATCAAGGTGTCACGTGGCGAGGAAAACATTTTCATCTGGTGTGTGTTTCTGGCATTGGTGGAATTGACCATCGACACCCAGCCCGGTCAGGCCTACGATTGGGTGAAATACCTCTACATCGATGACCCGATCTCTTCGTTGGATGACAACAACGCCATCGCCGTAGCCTCCGATCTGGCCAAACTGCTACGGCGCGGCAAGCACAAACTGAAGACGGTGATTTCGTCACATCACGGCTTGTTCTTCAATGTGATGTTCAATGAGCTGAAGCAGCAGCAGACCAAGAGTTATTTTCTCTACAAGGCCAAGGATGGCGAAGGCCACACGCTACGTGCCACCACCGACACGCCTTTTTTCCACCATGTCGCGATGTTGAGCGAGTTAAAGGCTGCCTGCGAAAGTGGTTCGCTGTATACCCACCACTTCAACACGCTGCGCAGTATCCTAGAGAAAACAGCTGCCTTTTTCGGGCATGATGACTTTTCCGAATGTATGGGCACATCCGGTGACGAAGGTCTGCATGCTCGCGCTTTGAATCTGCTGAGTCACGGCAAATATTCGCTTTACGAACCGCGAGAGATGCTAGAAGACAACAAGGAGTTATTCAAGGAAATTCTGGATAGTTTTTTGGCGCGCTATGCCTTTGCCTTGCCCGAACTTGTGCCAGTTGTTGCTCAGGTTCAACCTGCAGCAGTGGATGCGGTGACATGACGTACATTCAAATGAGACAAAAATGACCGAACAAGACCAAAAACAACTGGGCACCACGCTGTGGGGCATTGCCGACACCTTGCGCGGAGCGATGAACGCGGACGACTTCCGCGATTACATGCTCTCTTTCCTGTTCCTGCGCTATCTGTCGGATAACTACGAGGCCGCAGCAAGAAAAGAGCTTGGTAAGGATTTCCCTGAAGAGACTGATGGAGCGGCTATCACCCCCTTGCAACTCTGGTACGAGAGCAACCTCGAAGACGTTCCTGAGTTTGAAAAGCAGATGCGTCGCAAGGTTCACTATGTGATTGAACCCCAATACCTGTGGGGCAGCATCGCCGAGATGGCGCGCACGCAAGACGGGGAACTGCTGCACACGCTGCAAAAGGGCTTCGATTACATCGAGAACGAATCCTTCGCCAGCACCTTCGGCGGGCTGTTTTCCGAGATCAACCTGAATTCGGAAAAGCTGGGCAAGAACTACACCGCGCAAAACGCCACGCTCTGCACGGTGATCAAGGCAATCGCCGAGGGGCTGGAAAAGTTCTCTACCAACAAAGACACGCTGGGCGATGCCTATGAATACCTGATCGGCCAGTTTGCGGCAGGCTCCGGCAAGAAGGCGGGCGAGTTTTACACGCCGCAACAGATTTCCAGCATCTTGTCGGGCATCGTCACGCTCGATAGTCAGGAGCCCGCCACTGGCCAACGTAAGCAACTGGAAAGCGTGTTCGACTTTGCCTGCGGTTCCGGCTCGCTGCTGCTGAACGTGCGCCACCGCATGGGGCCGCACGGCATCGGCAAGATATTCGGGCAGGAAAAGAACATCACCACCTACAACCTGGCGCGCATGAACATGCTGCTGCACGGGGTGAAGGATTCTGAGTTCGAGATTTACCACGGCGACACGCTGACCAACGACTGGGACATGCTGCGCGAAATGAACCCGGCCAAGATGCCGAAGTTTGACGCGGTGGTTGCCAATCCGCCGTTCAGCTACCGCTGGGAGCCAACCGAGGCGCTGAATGATGACATGCGCTTCAAAAATTACGGCATGGCTCCCAAGTCCGCCGCCGACTTTGCCTTTTTACTGCACGGCTTCCACTACCTGAAGCAGGACGGCGTGATGGCTATCATCCTGCCCCACGGCGTGCTGTTCCGAGGCGGCGCGGAAGAGCGCATCCGCACCAAACTGCTGAAAGACGGCCATATCGACACGGTGATCGGCCTGCCCGCCAACCTGTTCTTCTCAACCGGCATCCCGGTGTGCATTCTGGTGTTGAAGAAATGCAAGAAGCCCGATGATGTGCTGTTCATCAACGCCGCCGAGCACTTCGAGAAAGGCAAGCGACAAAACCGTCTGCTGCCGGAGCACATCGACAAGATCATCGACACTTACCAGTTCCGCAAGGAAGAGGAGCGCTATTCCATGCGTGTGTCGATGGAGCGAATCGAGAAGGAAGGCTACAACCTGAACATCTCGCGCTACATCAGCACCGCCGAGGCGGAAGAGGAAGTTGATTTGCAGGCAACCCATGCCAAGCTGGAATCGCTGGCGGAGAAAATCAAAACAGCAACGGACAAGCACAATGATTTTCTGAAAGAGCTGGGGCTGCCACCCTTGCCGTGACTTTCAATGTTGACTGACTCTGAAACCTGCCTACTGATCCGCCGAGTTGGTGAATGTCTCTTGGGGGCGGGAGCGGAAGTTCATCACCTTCATACTGAACTGCCGCTTAGGCCGACCAACAGCCGCACAGTCAGCATCCTCTAAATCCAGAATTGCCCCCGCCACTCCCCTCTCACAAAATCGATCTCGACCCGCTTCGGGGCGATCTTGTGCGCGTTGGAGGTGTCGAGCTCGATCTCGCAAACGTCAGGGACTCGGTTTCCAGGAGCTTCTGTGTTGTTCACAGTTAAGCAAGCTTGTATGATGTGCAGCATATTGCACAAAATATTGTAATTGATAAGCGAGGGAATCATGGGTATCTCTGTACGTGACGTGGTGGCGTTTTCTCAGGCGCGGGCGAATCTTTCCGATTTGGCAGAGCAGGTTAAGGCCGGGGCGGAAAAGATCATTACCAAGAACGGTGAAAGCTATGTTGCTCTGATTGATTCTGATCGGCTGGATTACTACCACCGCTTGGAGCGTGAGCACATTCATTTGTTGCTATTGGATGAAGTCGGGAAGGGGCTGGATGACGTGGCATCTGGCCGGGTGAAAGATGCGCGCCAGACTATTCAGCGGCTCAAGCGTAAGCGCGCAGCCTGAGCCGGGGCGGACGTGGCAAAGAAAGTCACTGTAAAACTCACCGCCAACTTCGAGCGCAACCTCGATGCGATTGAGGCGTTTCTGGACGAGACGGAGGCTCATCAAGCTTTTGACCGTCTGCTGGATGAGCTGTCCGATACCTTGATTCCCAATCTTGAGAATTTCCCCGCGATGGGACGCTCTTTCCTTGCGCGGCCGGTGTGTTCCGTGGAAGTGGCGAATGCGCTTGCGCGCCTTCAATCCAAATTGGGGGACGGGGAATTGCGCGAATATCTGTTAGCCGATTATCTGGTGTTGTATGCGCAGTTCGATGCAGTTATTCATTTGCTATCGATCAAACATCACCGTCAGCTTTCGTTCGATTTTCAATCGCTGTGGCCGCGTTAGACCGTTGCCGCAGTTCGTTCTTGTTGCTCAGATTAGCTGCGCAACTGCGGTGTTTCAGAACAGCATTAGTCTCTTACCGGTTAAGCCCGCCATGTCGGGCAAAGCCCGACCTACATTTTGGTTCCGGTTCGTCCGGCTTAGGGGCGTACCACGGTTACTCTCAAAATCCCTTTGGGACGTAAGTGAGTCGCTACGGGATTCAGGCTACTTAAGGGCCGGAGCAAACCTTATAGGAGAAAGCTGCAGAAGGTTCGCCATGGCCTACAACTGGACGGTCACCCATGATGTCCCGTTTCTGACACTTACCCGCAATTCACCAGCGCTCGCTTTAGCACCCCGACATTTATCTACTCCGAACAAAAAAGGCTTGCCCTCATTGAGAAGCAAGCCTTTTCAAAACGTGGTTTCGTCTGCGGGGTTACGACCTTGATGGCTGTGGAGCAAGGGCACGGCGCAACAAAGTCAGGCAATCCACTATCCAGCAAACTGGATGTGGAGTTGACACCGCCGTGCCCCTACGGGGCTATGCCGACATCCGATTTTCGAATCAGGCGATCATCCCC
>Ga0209211_10001931_pt1 | contig 37291 bp, 40 predicted proteins | sample RifGroA2_FD_183992 | JGI IMG/M metagenome (GOLD analysis project Ga0209211, IMG submission 183992) | Groundwater microbial communities from Rifle, Colorado, USA - Groundwater A2 (SPAdes) (version 2) | ecosystem: Environmental > Aquatic > Deep subsurface > Groundwater | place: Rifle, Colorado... | reverse complement strand
CGCCATTAGGATTTGCCGCCAACCATAACCAGGCATTCACGCACGCATCCGGGCAATTCTTTTGTGTGATGAACCCGGACATTCGGCTTGGTGACGATCCTTTCCCCGCGTTACTCTCATGCCTGCAGGATTCTTCCGTTGGTGTGGTGGCTCCGATTGTTGTGGGCGATAGCGGCGAGATGGAAGACAGCGCCCGCCGCTTCCCGACACCGTTCAAGATACTGTGCAAGGCATTTGGCGGATGCAGGGAGAGCGACTATGTGGTGAGGGATGAGCCGGTCTTTCCCGACTGGGTGGGGGGGATGTTCATGTTGTTCCCGCGCGACATATTCAAACAGTTGGATGGATTCGATCAGCGGTTCTTTCTTTACTACGAAGACGTGGATTTGTGCGCCAGGTTGAGATTGCTGGGTTATGGGGTGGCTATATGCCCCAATGCCAAGGTAATACATGCTGCGCGCCGGGACAGCCACCGCAACTTTAAGTATTTGAGATGGCATCTTGCGAGCATGATACGTTTTTTCTGTTCGCCCCCATTCCTGAAAATTTGCCGGTTACGCCTGACTAAAAAATATTTTCAAAGAATTGGGCAATCCGGCAAATGATCGCCTTGTACAGCACCATCTTTGGCCATTGGAACGCACCATGAGATTCCTGATCACGGGCGCAAGCGGTTTTGTGGGGCGATCATTGGGTGTCGAGGCCATTCGGCGCGGCCTGTGCGTCAGAGGTGCAGTGCGCACGCCTCATCCATTGCCTGCTGGTGTGGAACCGGCAATAGTCGGCCCAATTGATGGCAAGACAAATTGGACAGATGCGTTGAACGATGTGGACGTGGTAATCCATCTCGCTGCACGCGTACATGTCATGCGTGAAACTGCGGGTGACCCGCTGACCGAATTTCTGGAAGTGAACCTGCATGGCACGGCAAACTTGGCGAGACAGGCGGCACAGGCCGGGGTGAAGCGCCTGGTATATGTCAGCAGTATCAAGGTTAATGGCGAGTCCACGGAAGCGCATCCATTTTCAGAATCCGATAATCCCAATCCGCAAGACCCATATGCCGTCTCAAAATGGCAGGCTGAACAGGCCTTGCAGCGTATTGCCCGGGAAACAGGTCTCGAAGTTGTCATCATTCGTCCCCCGCTGATCTACGGCCCCGGAGTCAAAGGGAATTTCATCAAATTGCTGGGGGCGATTGATAAAGGGATCCCGCTGCCATTGGCGGGTGCCAAGAGCCAGCGCAGTTTGCTCTATGTGGACAATTTGGTGGATGCGCTGATTGTTTGTGCAACCCATCCGGCTGCCATAAACCAGACTTATCTGGTGAGTGATGGGGAAGATATTTCAACTGCTGAATTGATCGGCGAAATCTCACGCCTGTCAGGGCGGAGTGATTGGTCGTTTTATTTTCCGCTGCCGTTGTTGCGTGTAATAGGGTTGCTCTTCAGGCGGAGAGCGCAAATTGAACGTTTGCTGAACCCGCTTTGCATAAACGGAAATAAAATACGCAATGAACTACGCTGGCTTCCGCCTTATACCCTGCATGACGGTTTGCGGTCTACTGTACAATGGTACTGCCATAAAAATGGCATCCGCTTACCATATTTATGGTCATAAAACCATATGTCTTTCGGCATATTTTTTAATATGCACTTTTCGATTAGTATCTGAAATAGTTAAATCGAAAACAATTAGAAATTTTTAAAGAGAGAACAAATTGAACGTTGCAGAAATTGGCAAGGAAAGTTCTTTTTATTTGCGGAAATTAGGTGGGCCTTGCGAGGCAACAACATCTACAGATCAGCAAACAGGTTGTCGATGAGGCAACCGCCGTCTCGAAGTAAATTCGCCGTCAATGCTGGAAGTGCTATCGTTTTTGTGCCACTTATAGTTGCGCGCTTTGAATTTATATTTGTCATGTATAACAATGCGATACGATTTTATCGTATCAAGGAGTAATGAAATTGAAAGCAGTTATTCTGGCAGGAGGGTTGGGTACCCGCATCAGTGAGGAAACATCGGTGAGGCCAAAACCCATGGTGGAAGTTGGTGGTAAGCCGATTCTTTGGCACATCATGAAAAGCTATTCAGCTCATGGCATTCATGAATTTGTTATTTGCTGCGGCTATAAAGGATATGTGATCAAGGAATACTTTGCCAATTACTTCTTGCACATGTCAGATGTCACTTTTGATATGGAGCACAACCGGATGGAAGTGCATCAGCGTAATGCAGAGCCGTGGCGGGTGACGCTAGTCGATACTGGTGACGATACCATGACAGGTGGGCGACTCAAACGGGTTGCGAATTATGTAAAAGATGAAGAAGAGTTCTGCATGACTTATGGTGATGGTGTTGCGGATGTAAATATTACGGAGCTGGTGGCTTTCCATCGCCAAGGCGGCAAAAAAGCAACGGTTACGGCGGTTCAACCAGCTGGACGGTTTGGTGCGCTTGATATTGAGAATTCTGCTGTGCGCGGGTTTATTGAAAAACCGCAGGGCGACGGTGGATGGGTTAACGGCGGCTTCTTTGTGCTTTCGCCCGAGGTAATGCAGTGTATTGACGATGATTCAACCATGTGGGAGCGTGCTCCTCTGGAGCGGTTGGCGCGTGAGGGGCAATTGAATGCATTTTTCCATTCCGGCTTCTGGCAACCGATGGACACCTTGCGCGACAAGATTCATCTCGAAGAATTGTGGGTAAGCGGAAAAGCCCCGTGGAAAATATGGTAGACCAATCATTTTGGGCGGGGAAAGTCGTACTGGTAACCGGCCATACCGGTTTCAAGGGAAGCTGGCTTTCTTTATGGCTGCAATCCATGGGCGCGAAAGTAGTTGGCTATGCGCTACCACCACCCACCGATCCTAGCCTGTTTATCACGGCGAATGTGGCTGAAGGCATGACTAGTGTTGAAGGCGATGTACGCGATTACGCAGCGCTGGCAACGGTGTTTAAACAATATAAGCCGGAGATCGTTATTCACATGGCCGCGCAGGCTTTGGTACGCTACTCCTACAGCAACCCAATTGAAACTTACGCCACCAACGTAATGGGCACGGTGCATTTACTGGATGCCGCAAGGCAAGCGAGTTGTGTACGAGCCATCGTAAACGTGACTAGCGATAAATGTTACGAAAATCGCGAATGGGTATGGGGTTATCGTGAGAACGAACCGATGGGCGGGTATGATCCATACAGTAGCAGTAAAGGCTGTGCGGAATTGGTGGCATCTGCTTATCGGAATTCATTTTTTAATCCACAGGAATATGCAAAGCACGGGGTAGCCATGGCTAGTGCTCGCGCCGGTAATGTGATTGGCGGCGGCGACTGGGCGGAAGACCGACTGATTCCAGACATCATCCGGGCTATCGAGAAAGGCACTCTGGTGCTGATTCGGAGTCCTTACGCTATCCGACCTTGGCAGCACGTGCTGGAGCCACTGGCTGGTTACTTGCTTTTGGCAGAGCGGCTCTATCGGGACGGGGCTAAATACGCAGAAGGCTGGAATTTTGGTCCGGCTGATGCCGATGCACAGCCCGTTGAGTGGATCGTGCAGAAATTGTGTGATGCTTGGGGTGATGGAGCCTCTTGGAGGCTGGATGCCAAGGTTGGCCCGCACGAGGCACATTACTTGAAGCTGGATTGTTCAAAGGCACGGAACTCGCTTGGCTGGAAGCCAGTATGGAGTTTGGAACAAACCATCGCGAAGATTGTAGCTTGGCAAAAGGCCTCTAGCCGATGTGAAGACATGCGTAGCTTTACCTTGTCACAGATTGCAGATTATCGGATGTATAACCAAAGGGAAAACAAGAATGAATAAATGCGAAAAAGAAATGCTGGATAGCTTGAAAATGTTGCGGCAGGAGTATGGTGCGCTATCCGTGAAGGCTGAATTCGAGGCGGAAGGTACACGCACTGACGAACTGCTAAGACTAATTGACCTCGCCCGTCGCGCTGACTTGAAAGTCGGCTTGAAGATTGGCGGGTGTGAGGCGGCCCGGGATCTTATTGAGAGCAAGCAGTTCGGGGTTGAGTATATTATTGCACCCATGATCGAGACACCTTACGCGCTGAAAAAATTCATCGAAATAAAAAACAAGATTTATACAAACGACCAACAGGAAGACACCGATTTCCTGTTCAATCTGGAGACCATAACCTCGTTCAATTGCATTGATGAATTGGCTAAAATCGCCAAATCACAGGGTGGGGTGCAGGGAATGGTCTTTGGTCGCGTCGATTTTTCCGGTTCTCTTGGATTATCTAGATCCGCAATTGATTCCGAGAACATCACCAAATATGTCATTCCCGCAGCTGGAGCCTGTAAAACAAACAGCCTGGATTTTGTCGTTGGTGGTGGGGTGGCAATTGCCTCCTTGCCTGAACTGAAGAAGGTCAAGCAGATACACCTTACGCGCTTTGAGACGCGGAAGGTTATTTTCGCTGGGGATGCACTTGATAATCCACAGATAATGAACGGTCTTAAGGAGACCGTTCATTTTGAATTGTTGTGGCTGCAGAATAAACGTGACTACTACGCGGAAATTCAACGGGAAGACGCAAACCGCATTGAAATGCTTGAAGCAAGATGGAATAAACTGAAGGACTGCGTTGGCGCATCAAGCACACCCCTGTAACCGCGCGATGCCTAATTTATCAGTAGCTGTTTTTGGAGCAACTGGCGCGATCGGGCAAGCCATCTGTGAATGGTATCGCGCCAAAGATTGTGACGTGGTCGCAATTAGCCGGAATGCGAGCGCGGAAGCGTGCACTTCTTCCGATGCACGATGGCTGGTGTGGGAAGGTGGAGAAGACGTGGAAGCATTTTCCGCCCTCGATGGCCGTCAGATAAATGCGGTCGTCTGGGCGCAAGGCGCCAACTGTAGTGATGATATCTACAGTTTTAATTTGAAAACACATGAGCAGATGTACGCGGCCAATGTTACATACATACTTCTCAGTCTGCAGGCATTGCTGAAAAAAAATCTGCTTGCCCCTTCGTCGCACCTTTGTATCGTTAGCTCGATATGGCAAAGCATCGCCAAGCAAAATAAGCTCTCATACTGTGTCACCAAGTCTGCCTTGAAGGGTCTGGTTCAGTCATTATCGATAGATCTAGGATCTTCCGGCCACATGGTGAATGCTGTTCTACCCGGTCCGCTCGACACACCCATGACGCGTGCGAACCTAAGCGCTGAGCAGTTGCGCCGTTTGGAGGAATCAACTCCTCTGCACTCTCTTGCATCGTTGGAGGATGTGTGCAATTTGGTCGGTTTTCTATGCTCCAAAGAGAATGTTGGCATTACCGGGCAATTTATTGCTGCTGATAGAGGGTTTTCCTATGCCAGAATCCTTTGAAATAAGTGCTTCTTCGGGTTGCTACCGGGTGACTATTAGTAGTGGGCTCGTCGTGGACACTCTGCGGTCAAATGCGAACGCAACTATTCTTATCGATGATCGCTTGACTAGTACGCTGCCATCCAATGACAGGAAAATCATTCAAGTAACCGCAGTTGAGGACAATAAATCTCTCGAACAAGCTGCGCCAATCATGGCAAAACTTCGTGAACTTGGTGCACATCGCCGCACACATCTTCTCGCCATAGGCGGAGGGATCATCCAGGATATTTCCACCTTCGTGGCTTCCATATATATGCGGGGGATTTCGTGGAGTTATATGCCTACCACCCTTTTGGGGATGGTGGACTCTTGTGTGGGTGGCAAGTCCTCTATTAACGTCTATGGCTATAAAAATCTAGTTGGTAATTTTTATCCACCTACTGAAATCATAATCGATCTCGATTTTCTGCGCACCCTCAACGCCGAACAGATGATTGGCGGTCTGTGCGAGGCTGCCAAGATCTGCTACGCGCGTTCTGCTGAAGAATTCGCTGCATATTTGGCCGATGAACCTCGCATCAATATGACGCCAGCTCAAGCTGAACGCATTGTTGTTCGAAGTCTTCGAGGCAAGCAGTGGTTCATTGAAATTGATGAGTTTGACCAAAAGGAACGCTTGTTACTCAATTTTGGACACACTTTCGGACACGCGCTTGAAGCCGGTACCGACTTCAGGATTACTCACGGCGTTGCAGTTGGGGTCGGCATGGTGGTGGCTGAAGAATACTCTAAACAACAAGCAATTCTGAAACCAGCAGGAGCAGAATGTATCGGGCGGCTTACTGGTCACGTGGAGTTGCTCCTGAGAGAATTACCTCAGCTTGCTGATGAGCTGCGCAGCCTGGATCTTGGTCTCATCAGCGAGAAATTAGACAACGACAAGAAACACCACGTGGATCAATATCGTATCGTAGTGCCCAAGGAAGAAGGTGCACTTGAACTCGTAAGCGTCCCTCGCACCGCTCAGGGCAGGAATACGATCAGCAAAGCCTACAGTGCTGCCATCGAACGACTCACCAAGATTATTCATTAAGGTAAACGCCCGGCTCTGCCGGGTGACTCACAATAGTTTGCTCTGTGAAAGTGAGTCCGTAATCTCGACCAAGCGATGGAGATACACGATGAATGAATATCAGAGTTGAAGCCAAACAAGCTGGGCACGTAGGTACCACGTATAGTATCTATGCCGAAGAAGCGCAAAAAGCGAATAATCGGAGTGTTGCGCAAGCACCTTGGAGAGATATTCCGGGAGTTGGTGAAGCACAATGAAGCGCAGACAGAAGAAGGGCTCATGATGGGAGACTGCGTTTACACATGCATCAGCTAAGCATGCGGCGTCGAATGTGGTGGGGCAAATCAAGGGTAAGAGTGCGAAAGCGAGAGCAGGGCGTTTCGGAGGGCGGGAGCAGAACTTCACAGGCGAAGTATTTTGGACTCGTGGATATTTCGCCTCAACAGTTGTGCTTGATGAAACGATGGTTAGAACGTACATCCGCAACCAAGAGGAAGAGCGGTACGACCAAATGAAACTAGGGCTGTAGCCGCCGTGGGCGGCTCACGGTTTATTGGCCCCTTTGAGGGACTCACTCACTAAGCCTCCGGATTTGCCGGAGGTTATTTAACAAAATGGCAACGGCAGAATCTGCAGAACAATCCACAAATAGAGGCATCACTGTCAGTGACCAGATGGCTATACAGCCATGGTCTCTGGAGCAGGACTTGGACAACGTCTTGCAGCAGACCACCACAGTCTGGCCTGAATTGCGCGGTGCCAAATTGTTTATCACCGGCGGCACCGGCTTCATTGGCCGCTGGCTGCTTGAAAGCTTGCTCCATGCAGACCAACGCCTCAACCTCGGCGTGCAAGTTACAATTCTGACGCGTGATCCGCAGGCGTTCATTCGCAAGGCACCACACTTGGCTGGGTATTCTGGATTCAATTTCATCGTTGGCGATATTTGTCGCTTCGATTCACCGGCGGGCGAATTCACCCATCTCATTCATGCCGCCACGGATGCAAGTGCTGAACTCAACGAGAAAGATCCACGGCGCATGTTTGACACGGTGATCCAAGGAACCAGACGGGCACTGGATTTTGCTGTAGAAAAGACAGTAAAACGGGTACTGTTTCTCAGCTCTGGGGCTGTCTATGGGCAGCAGCCATGGGAGATGGAACATGTGGCAGAGAACTGGATCGGTGCACCCAGCTGCACTGATCCCCGAGCAGCTTACGCAGAAGGAAAGCGGGCTGCGGAGATGCTTTGCGCCATCTACCAAAAGCAATTCGGCACCCAAATTGCTATCGCCCGCATTTTCGCCCTGCTTGGTCCTTTCCTGTCATTAGACACCCACTTTGCCGCAGGCAATTTTATCCGCGATGCTATGCAGGGCAAGCCGGTTATTGTGAATGGCAATGGCCTGCCTTGCCGTTCCTATCTATACGCATCCGACCTTACTGTTTGGCTGTGGCACATGCTAGTGCGTGCAGAGCCAGGCAAGCCTTATAATGTTGGCTCCGATGAATCAGTGTCGATCAGTGGTATGGCAGAGAGAGTCTCGCATATATTAGGTAATGGCGAGTATCAGGTTCTTGGAGCCAAGGATATGGGCTGGAACCCAGGTCGCTATGTACCTGATACCAGCCTCATCGGTCGAGATTTGGGATTAACACGTACTGTCTCACTGGATGCAGCAATACACAGAACTGCACTTTGGCATGGTTGGAAAGGAAAATAAATAAAATGAAGTTGTCGGATTATGTTGCGCAGAAAATAGTCGAACACGGCATACGTCATGTGTTTATGGTAACGGGTGGTGGTGCCATGCATCTTAACCACTCACTTGGTACTCATAAGGGGCTGGAGTGCATATTCAACCACCATGAGCAAGCCTGCGCCATTGCAGCAGAAGCTTACTATCGTCTCAATAATCGGTTGCCCGTAGTCAATCTCACTTCTGGGCCTGGTGGTACCAATGCCATTACCGGAGTTTATGGTGCCTTTGTTGATTCCATCGGCATGCTGGTGATATCCGGTCAAGTGAAATGGGAAACCACCGTGCGCAGTACCGGCTTGCCCCTGCGCCAGTATGGCGACCAGGAACTCGACATTGAGGAACTGGTGCGCCCGGTCACCAAGTACTGCGTCATGGTGACAGATCCTCAAACTATTCGTTACCATTTGGAAAAGGCGATTTACTTAGCCACAGCAGGACGCCCTGGACCATGTTGGCTGGATATACCTTTGAACGTTCAGGCAGCACCTATCGATCCGGACACATTACCCGGTTTTGATCCGGCCGAACTGGATGAGCCCTGGAAACGCACGGATCTCAGTGAGGCGAGTACCGCCATCCTTGAGAAAGTTGCTGCAGCCAAGCGCCCGGTGGTGTTCGCCGGCGGTGGCGTGCGCCTGAGCGGTCAGCATGCAGCCTTCATCCGCTTGGTGGAAAAGTTGGGCATCCCGGTTGTGACCGGCTGGAACGCCCATGACGTTATTTGGGATGCTCACCCAAATTATGTTGGTCGCCCCGGCACAGTAGGGGATCGGGCCGGAAACTTTGCGGTGCAAAATGCCGACCTCCTGCTTATTCTGGGCAGCCGTCTCAACATCCGCCAAGTGAGCTACAACTGGAATTCGTTTGCGCGAGAAGCCTACAAGATATGGGTAGACATTGATGAAAATGAGCTGAAAAAACCTACCGTCAAGGCAGACATGCCGGTACTGGCAAGCCTTTCCAGCCTGCTGCCGATGCTCGCAAGCCAACCCTACATCGGCCCTACACAAGAGCAGAAGAAGTGGCTGGAATGGTGCAAGGAACGGCAGCGTCGCTTTCCGGTAGTCTTGCCTGAGTACTGGAACAACGAGCGGGTCAATCCCTACTGTTTCATAAAAACTTTGTTCGGCCAACTAAAAGAAGAACAAATAGTGGTAACGGCGAATGGTTCCGCTTGTGTTGTCAGTTTCCAGGCAGCCGAACTTAAACCGGGACAGCGGCTGTGGACGAATTCCGGCTGTGCCACCATGGGTTATGACCTTCCGGGAGCCATCGGTGCTTGCAAGGCATCGGGCGATAAGCCTATTGTCTGTCTCGCGGGCGACGGCAGCATCATGATGAACCTGCAAGAACTGCAAACTATCGTTGGCAATCGGCTGCCCATCAAAATTTTCATCCTTAACAACAGCGGTTACGTTTCCATTTTTCAGACTCACCGCAACTTCTTCGGCGGTGTGGAAGTGGGTGGCGGCCCCAAGAGCGGCGTCACCTTCCCTGATTTTGGCCGTCTGAGTGAAGCCTTCGGCCTGCCTTTCCGTCGCTGCGCGCGCCATGAAGGAATGGCTCAAGCCATTGCGGAAACTCTGGCGATAGATGGCCCTGCCGTGTGCGAGATCATGTTGGATGAGAACGTCTCTTTTGCGCCGAAATTGGGAGCCAAGCAATGGCCAGATGGACGAATAACTTCACCTCCACTGGAAGACCTCTCTCCTTTCCTCTCCCGTGTAGAGTTAAAGGATAATATGATTATCGATTTGATTGAGGATCGATAATGAGACTATGGCATAGTTGTTTGGAGCTTGGTTGGAGTCTTGTCGACCGGCATCAGACAAAAATTAGATTTCTCTTTGCAGGCGTTTTTAACACAGCCCTAGCTCTGGTGATTTATCCGGCACTTTATTTTCTCGCGGCCCCGCTAAAGCTTCATTACCTGACAGTTCTGTTACTCGGTTACGTTGTGACCGTGACATGTAGTTTTCTGACCAATAAATTCCTTGTGTTTCGAACTTCTGGAAACTATCTGCGGGAGTCTGGAAAATTTCTTACACTTCATGTGTCTTATTTTCTGGTGAACCTTGCAGTACTGCCCGCTCTTGTCGAGCTTGCGGGCATGAATCCAGTTTGGGCACAGACGCTGTTTGCCGTGCTTGTTGTAGCCACTAGCTATTTTTGGCATAGCCGAATTACATTTTCTTCATCCAAGGCAAAAAATAATGGATAGCAACGATTATCTGGACCGTGTCTGCCCGGTCTGTGGTGGCAACTCTCCCCGACAAGTGGAGATAAGTTCTGAAGTGCGTGCAGAATCTCTGGTTTTTGACTCCCTGATTCCGCACTGGAATGGCTTCTTCAAGGACAAAGTGATCTTTTCCTATTCAAGGTGTGACGGTTGCGGGCTGCTCTACGCGCCAATCTTCTTCAACGCACATCAGTTAGAAAAACTCTATGGCCAGATGCCACCCAACATGTCTGAGGTTCCCCTGGAAGCCCTGCGTCGTACACAGCGCGGTTATTTTGAGGCGCTAAAAAGTTGTTCGGACTTAGATGGTGGATTCATCGAAATTGGGCCGGACATTGGTCTTTTTACCGAAAATTGTGTGCGCGAAGGCAAATTTGACGAATACTGGCTATTTGAACCGAACCGGGACGTGCTTCCTGCGCTGAGCAAGATCGTAGAAGGCCGAAAATCTCACATTATTCATGATATGTTCGGCTTCTCTCATGTTCCCGATCACTCCGCATCGGCGGCAGTTATGATCCACGTCCTGGACCATTTGCTCGATCCGGTAGCAACTTTGCGGGAACTTCGGCAGAAACTTAAACTTGGAGCCAGATTATTGCTGGTAACCCATAACGAATCATCTCTATTACGGCGTATTGTCGGCTGGCGGTGGCCGGCATTTTGTCTCCAGCACCCCCAAATATATAGTCCGGAAAGTATGCGTACATTACTTGAGGCTGCTGGATTTGAAGTGCTTCAAGTGCATAAAACCGTTAATTATTTTCAGGTTAACTTTCTGCTGAAGCATTTATTCTGGGCCTTTGGCATAAAAATTCAATCCGTGCCGAGTTTCGGCCAGTTCACTTTGGGCCTCAAACTCGGCAACATGCTTACTATGGCCATCCCGAAAAGAGAGGAGAAATAATGTCCGATCGCCCGCTTCTGAGTATTGTTACTCCTTGTTATAACGAAGAAGAAAATGTCGACGAACTCTATTCGCAGATCAAGGCCGCCATAGTTGCCCAAATGAAGTACGAGTTTGAACTGATCTTCATCGACAACCACTCACAGGATGGCACGGTGGCTAAGTTGAAGAAGCTGGCGGCAAGCGATCCGATGGTCAAGATCATCGTCAATACCCGCAACTTCGGTCATATCCGTTCCCCCTACTACGGCATCCTCCAGTCCCGTGGTTTGGCTACCATTTATCTTGCCTCCGACCTACAGGATCCGCCTGAACTAATCACCGAGTTTATTCATTACTGGGAAGAGGGCTATAAGCTGGTCATGGCCGTCAAGCCCGTGAGCAAGGGTGTTGTTTGGATTCATGCCCTTCGCAAGGCATACTACCGTTTTTTGGATGGGATTTCTGATATTACTCTGGTGGCAGATGCAACTGGATTCGGTCTGTATGACCGCGAAGTTCTGGATCATCTGCGTAAGATTGATGATCCCTACCCCTTCCTTCGTGGGCTAATTTGCGAACTGGGCTATGAAATTAAGACTATTCCATTCGCGCAACCAAGACGGTTGCGTGGAATATCAAAGAACAACTTATACACTCTCTATGACATAGCTATGCTCGGTATTGTGAGCCATTCGAAAGTGCCCATTCGAATTGCGGCTTTTATGGGATTCGCATTGGGTGCCATCAGCATGTTGGTGGCAATTGTCTTCATAGTGCTGAAGCTCATATTTTGGAGTTCTTTTCCGTTAGGGATTGCTCCAGTGGTAATCGGCCTCTTTTTCTTGTTCGGTATCCAGTTAATGTTTATCGGTATCCTCGGTGAATACATTGGCTCAATCCATAGCTACCTGCAACGTCGCCCTGTGGTTGTGGAAAAGGAGAGAATAAATTTCTAAGCACCAATCATTGGTTCTAAGACCAACATTTCCCAAATAGCGCTCGACTGGCCAGTAATAAATGTCAATAAAATACAGCAGAATCATGCAATTGCACGCCGGTTTCCAGATTTTTGGAGCCACTTATATTGCTCATAACGTTGCTAGATTTCTCCGTTACTTGTGGGAAGAAAATCACCATATTTTCGGTTTGGTAAGTTGGGCAGGTAGATCGACTCCCCCAAAAATCGAGATCATTCTCGAATATGGGGTGCTATTGGCAATTGTATCTGCGGTAATTCTGGCGCTTTTTACCTTTACCCAGCGCAATAAAGAGAGCATTGAGCTCACTCCATTAACATGGGCGATATTTGGATCTTACGAATTCGCATGCCTGCTGTTTTCATTCAGCACTTTTTGGATTTTTTTTAGTGCCCTGTTCCCGGTTTGGTTATATTCCCGTAATCTTCCTCAGCGATCAGGATTGGCAGAACGAATCAGCCTCACCCTCTCATTTGGAGCAATAGCAGGAGCTCTGTTTGTATTGTCACTAACGTCCTGGAAGACGGAAGTATTTGTATCGAACGATTATTTAGACCTACCAGAATATACTCGTATGGAGGACGGGCGAGTAATCGAAAATTCACAATATATACGCAAGAATTTTATTGGTCAGTATGACGAAATAGATTTGTGCAACATTTCAGCTGTCAACAAGACAACCGCTCGTTGTCTGCACTTAAGCAATAGGGTGTTTCGTAGCTTTGAGGAACCATTCGTTTTATTTCCGTCTGGCACGGGTGCTCGCTATGATTGGGAAAAAGAAACATTAATTATTAAAGAACCATTAACTGAAAAACAGAATTTGTTGATTGAGTCCTTGTGGGGAGCGAAAGTTTACGGGATTGATCAGATAATCAATTGGAAAGAATCGCCCGATCTCGAAGAGTTTATTCAAAAAAACAGCCGGTCATTTAATCCCCCCACTTATATGCGTGGGGAGCTCAATAATCACAGCGACTTATATCTGTCGTCCTTGGCAATTGCCGGTCGACAAGCACATGAAACTATGTCGTTCTATGGAGCAGGGCTAACAACGTTACTGGCAACCCTGCTAAACATGACGGATGCATCAACTTACAATAATTATTATGCCATATACATGTGGGCAATCTATGCCTACTTGTTACTATTGGCATTAGTGATTTGGCGGGTAACTCACAATCCATGGGCAGTGGCTATTGCACTGATCACTGTGGAAATATTTGTTGGTAATAACAATATTCGTTCAATGCCTCAGTTGAACCCAATATTGCATTTTCCGGATTTAATATGCCTATTGGCTGTTGCTTATGATTCGCGAAGGCGCTCAATTATTTCGGCATTCATACGAGCATTGGCAATAGGCTTCATGATGTGGTGGCATCATGAAATTGGAGCCATACTTCTTGCTGCCAGCATTATCTGGCATCTGCTTGAGGCCAGTTCGGCAAATGGAAATTGGAAAGCAATTTTTTCTAAAATAGGGTTAGAAAGCCTAATCGCGGCAACGGTGATCTTTGGTATAAACGTGGTGTCAGTCAATCATCAAGTGGACAACATGTCGATTGGAAATTTCAGCCAGCTGGGAAATTGGCGGCAATTAACTTTCTTGATTTTACTTGTCGTCACATTAATCTGGATGCGCTTCGTGAACAATTCTGCAATCATTCAATCAAACCGCCATGTTCTGGATGTCGCAGGAATCGGGGCAATATACGCTGCTCTGGCAACCATTTTTCTGAATGGTATATCCAATTGCGTATTTTTTGTTGTCACTCCATTAACAATATTCTTAACTTTGCTATTAGACAAGAGGATTAATAGCCCAGTAGCGACTCCCCGCTTAATGAGTTATATGACGTACGCTCTAATCATAATTTCTGCTGGGATTATTGCAGTGAGTTACTCATCACACCGCCAATTTCTAATTAACAACGAAAATCATAAGAATTTTGGCTGGAATTTCCCTATGTTGAGTGCATCCAGCAATGCTGATCCTCAAATAATGCTGGAAAGTGTAAAGCTAATTAAGAAATATCAACCTGAAGGTCGTTTGCAAGTAATTTCAAAATACGATAATTGGTTCAGAGTGCTGACCGGCCGCCCAGACTACTTCACCTATATCGATTGGCGAACTGCTGTTGCAAGCCATGCAATGATAAATAAAACAGCTGCACTTATCGAACAGTCAAATATTCCAATTTTGTTTGTTGATCATAAATTGTTGGAAAACTCTGGAGGGGGTAAGGGTGATCCAACGAATGCGATTTCAGCCATGTCGCAGGTATTACGTAAAATATTGCCGTGCTATACACCTGGAGAAATTGGCGGATTATTGCAGGTTTGGCATCGAAGCTGCGAAATGAAGTGATCATGAAACTCATAAATATAATTAAAGGACGAACCGCCAGTGCACGCATAGCGCTAGTGGTATTAATGATGGCGTTGCTGCCATCAATTTTAGGGATTTCACGTCCCATATCCCAGTTTATATTTGGTGGGCAGCTGTTTAGTTTGAAACGCGGCATTATCATGTCAAATTATCTTCCGCCAGAAGAAAATATAGCTTTGTTGTTTGCCAACGCTCTAGTAGGCATCGCAATATTTTCGATCATCGTTACGTTTTTGATAACATCAAAGCCATCAATCTCTGAGGTATTAGAAAAGCGATTAGGTCGCTTTTCTCTGGCTTGGCTACTAATTAATGTAACGATGTTTTTAGTGTTAGGGATCACGGGGCTAGATTTACTTTCTGCGCGCCAAAATATAGCGGCCTACACTTTATTCGCACTATGCGGATTTCTTTTTGTTGTTGTCGGAATATTGGTTTCATTTCGCCTTAAACCAGTTACATCTTATCGGCCTGTGATTGCGATAGTCCCAATTTTGCTGGGGTCAGTGCCTCTCATCTACGCATTGTTTGTAACACCATCGCGCGTCCCAAATGAATTTTTAGCTTTGCCGGAAGAGACTATTATTGCAAGTGGACAGTATGTAGACAATATTGCCTATATCAACAAAAACAATTTTGAAGGACTGTATATTCCAGATCCACGGGAAAGTTTGACACTTACGCCACCCTTTTCGGTGGCAATAAATCAGCTCGTGGATCTAGGCATAATAAAGCGATTTCAAGAACGTGCACCGCAACGATTTTGGTATGACCAAAATACGGGCCGTCTTGAAATACATGGCCAATTAACCGATGAAGAATACAGGCAATTGCTGTCTTTGGTTTCGGATGGCGGAAAGGAATTGCTGTACAAAAAATATCATGAGGACATTACATCAAGTCTGAAATTTTCCAATTACAGATATGACGAAAGCGAAATTAGATTCCTGCGGTTGAACCGCGAGGAACTGGAAAGGGCTCTTGTTCTTGGTCGCTTTTTCTATCACCATGTCTTCATCTTTCAGCCAGTCCTATCAGGAATCCTAGATGGTAAAGTTGTATCCGCCTCTCAATACGGACGCGGACTTACTGAATTTTTTTCGATGATTATAAAGTTCTCTCCTGAGAATCTTCGCTTTAACAATTACCTGGCACTCTTATATTTGAGCTATCCGCTCTATTTATTTGTTATCGTTTTAATAGCAGTATGGATGGGACTTTCCCGTTGGCCGGTCATATTTGTTTGCTCAATTGCACTTATTGGATTCCTCAATTCTGAAATAGAAACTATCCGACTTGGTGTTGGCCTGGTTCCATGGAGACATTTCTTTGATGTGATTGTCCTATATAACTTGTTTATATATGTGCGACGACCAAGTGTAGCCGTGGGACTTCTATTAACTGCCATAACTGGACTATCACTTTACTGGTCTAGGGAAATGGGGTTCTTCTTAGCTATTGCAGTCATGTTTGGAATGGTGCTACACGCACTAATTTTACGGCAATATAAACAGTGGATTCAAGTCGGAGTATTTTTCTTATTTGTTTTGCTTTGCTACAGGCTAGGACACCCAAACGCTGCTACACATACTACAGCCACATTGCTTGGCATAAACACCCCAGGGTTACCTCTAGGATTCATCCAGCTACTTGCAGGCGTAGAGCTAGTGGTTGCAGCAGTATGGTGGAGCCGCCGTCCCACGACACCATCCGATGATGTAATTCAATATTCAGATTGGATATTTCTTGGAAGCGCTTTGGTCTATATAACGCTTTGTGGCGTATATCTACTCTGGTACCCGAGGCCACATCATTTAGCTCCAACGGTACCTGTAATTGGCTTAGCGATGGCCATTGCTTATCGACAATATTTCAGCAACACAAGTGAGATTGCCCAAAAGGTTGCTGGAGCGACTATTGCGTTGACACTTTTAACTCTAACTTCTGTGGGCACGTTAAGGCTACTTGAACTTTGGGGTGAGGAGCGAGTATTTAGTAACCACGTTGTTCACAATTGGAACTTACCAAATGGTCAAATTACAAGCACAGGGCAACCTGAACTGATAAGCGAGGGCATAGACCTCATAAGAAAATATGGAGAGCACACATCTGCAAATATATTGTCCCCATGGGAGATCGTTTTGCTGCCATTTGCGGGCAAGTATAAAGCCGGACCGTATATGGTTACTTTTGATTCCTTACTGTCAGAGACTGAAGTGAAGGTGTCCGCAGAGCATATAGTATTATCTCCAGATAGGATGCTGTTCGCCGACACGAGAATCATGCGCGGACAATATGAGTTACCGCTCAGTACGGATGCTTATATGCAAAATAGAATAACTGCGTCAATTTCCAGATTGGGATCAAATGTTGGGCTGCGCAAAGTTTTTGAGCTGATTCGACCATGTTACGAACTTGTAGAAGAAGGGCACCTTATTTCAGTTTATAAGAGAAAAGCTTCTGTAATATGGAATAAGAGCGTATGCATACCTAACTAAAATTGCTGCATTGGGTTATCAAAGAAAATGGCCTATACAAGGCGCTTATCCCGCCAAACCAACTGCAGGGGGGGCTAGATTTAGGGTTTGAGCTGCCAGACGTAATCTCACAATCCCTGTTGTGCTGGGAATGCAGATGCGGACTATGGTTACTAAATTGCCGATTGCAGGTAATTAGCAATAAAGTCAGCCTTGGTATTTTTATGTGAATGCTATGCGAAATTATGTTGCTGCAATTATTATTTGGCTGTCTATGGAACATATTGAAATGATTGCTACGCTGTAGGCTGGCGATGGTGCGCAAACCTCAGCTAGACTACGAAAATATTTGATGAGCGACTCAATAGGAACAACGCATGAAGTATCAGAGCATTTTTATTACGGGGGCTTCTTCAGGCATAGGGGAGGCTTTAAGTGTTTTGTATGCCAAAGAGGGCATTATTTTGGGGCTATTGTCGACTGATACTTCGAATACTCTTGAAGATGTTGCAGATAGATGCAGAGCCAAAGGAGCAAAGGTACTAACATATCTTACTGATGTGTCCGAAAATTTAGCCATGGAGGAATGCGTATCAGATTTCCAAACAAGAGTAGGTAACATAGATCTCGTTATAGCTAATGCAGGCGTAGCATTTGTGGAAGATAGTGATTTTTCTGAAACCGATATACCTATGCGTAATATGAAGGTGAATTACTTTGGGGTAATAAATACAATTCTGCCATTTATAGCACACATGAAGAAAAGCAAATCAGGACACCTTGTAATCATTTCCAGTATATCTTCACTTAGGTCAACACATAACTCTGGGGCCTATTCAGCTTCAAAGGCAGCAATTAATCTATGGTCAGAAGGATTAAGGCTGCGTTTAAGGCCATACGGAATCCCTGTAACCACACTGTGCGTTGGTTTCGTAGACACGGCAATGACGAAGAACAATCCCTTCTGGATGCCGGGTTTAATAAGCGCACCCAAAGCGGCGCAATTAATTGCAAACGCTATTTCCAAACAAAAAAGGATGGTAGCTCTTCCATGGCAGTCTGGTGGACTTTGGACTATTTTTCACCTCATGCCCGGAGAATTTTACGATTGGCTCATCGACTGGGTAAAGAACAGAACCCAAAAAAAATCTAACTTGGCACAGGAACAATCAAATGAAATTTGAAGATTACTCGCGAAATTTTTTGTTTTTTCATGATGAAGCTATACCAGAGCTTCTGGAAAGGAATTTGCCAAAAAATAATTATAGCCTTGCCGATCTGGGCGCGGGGGATGGTGTGCTATTGGCAGCTCTTCAGCAAGCAGGGTATCTAGGGAAAGCCAAACCAATAGTGGCCGTCGATTTATCAGAAGATCGTTGCGCCAGATTGCGCCAATGCACTGATGTCACAGTCATCTGCTCTGATGTAACCACAATACCTCAACTAGAAAATTCCAAATTTGACTTTATCATGAGTACCCAAGTAATTGAGCATGTCGATGAAGACAAATTCCTGCATGAAATAAAGCGCCTATTAAACGACAACGGCAAACTATACATAGCCTCACTGGTGAGCGAGTATGGTTCAGACAAAAACTACATGCTTAAATATGGCTGGCGCTATGGCTGGCGCTTCTATAGGAAGCCCGATGGGAGTTGTTTAGTTGACCCTACGCACTTGCGCGAATATGAATCGAAAGAACACTTTGTAAAAGTAATTGAAAAGGCCGGATTCAAAGTCATAGAGTCAAAATTAAGCCCTCTCAAATTATCAGTACTAGAATTTCTCATGAGAAGAGTGATCGTGCCAATCCTTAAGCCTAAAGATCCAAACGGTTTTTTCATGAAGAACAAAGCGCTGGATTACCTGAGAAAGAACATTAAGCTGCAGCCCCCCGGTTACTATCTTGTTGAAGCCATTGCGGTAAAGAAAATAGATTGATGCGAGTTATATGACTTTCCGTTCCGAAAATTCTGAATCCTCTCTAACCGCTAAATTCTACCGCCACCGATTCGTTCTGGCTTGGATATTAGTATCGCTCGCTGTATGCGCATACATGTGGCAATGGCGTGTCATGCCTTTGTTTTCGGATGAAGTTGCTTTCATGGTTCGCAACGCCCGATTCTTTGCTGATGGCGGAGAATTGCACGGAAGGTTCGCGATTTGCCAATCTTCTACGAGCTCAATACCACTGATTTTTTATCCCGCTGCAATATTCGTTACAGAAATTAATTCGGTATCTGATTGGGCGCTGGTCAGGATTGTGCCCATAATTTCATTGGTGGCGTTGTTGTTGGCTGTCTTTGCATTTAGCTGGAAATCCGGCAAATCAATTGGCGCGGCACTACTTCTTACTGCGGGATTTATAGGGGTTGCAGGTTCTGGATTCGCATTATCCAGGCCTGAAATATATCTGGTATTTAATGGAGCCACATGCCTTTTTATCTACTCGTACTGTGATAAAAGAAGCCTTACGAAAAGCACGGCAATACTATTGCTAGTATTACTTGCTGCCGTGAGTAATGTTTCAATTTTTGTTCATCCGCAGGGCCTGATATTTGCCCCTATTGCCTTAATGCTGATGTACCGGATATCCCAATCATTTGATAAATTAACTGCAAGGCTTATTTTCATATCATCAACCGTATACCTTGCTTTATCAGTCTGGTATTGGTTCAAATTGACCCAGTTTTTTCGATGCACTGAGAGTCCAGCAATTACCGATTTTATTCATTCCATGACACTTCCTGGATGGGTAAAAACAGAAGCCAGCGGAGTATCCAGCCGACTAAAAGGAGAGTTTTTCGTCAGGTTTGGATACTTCGATAAATTCGAATTTGCACCAAACTCCCAAGTAGACTACTTGCCGCCACTGAGCCCCCAGGAATTGAATTCCGACGTGCTTATGTACCCATTAAATATCGCAATTACCCTGCTTACGGGAGTGATATTGCTCGCGTTCATGCTCTTAAGTGCTTATTTGTTGGTTCGCGTGTGCATCAAACTGTATGGCCTGCGTCAGGAGCCATTTCCATGGCTAACAAAGCTAGTGCCTTTCGCCACTTCTAATGAGGTCATGTTTTGCACAATTTGTTGGGCTCATTTGGGTTTGTTGTTCGTTGTTACCCAAATTAATTTTTACCGAGCTTTTTACGTTAACTTAGCTATGGTCGTGTTGATGGTCATCGCGCTACATCAGGTAAAAAACCAAACTATAAAAAGGCTCGCACTGATTATTGGGATGATATCTCTGTCTTTATGTGCTTTGAGTACAGTTAAAGCCAGAGACCATATTTATCCAAGGTTGGCGGCCGGGTATACCGGGCCATCAATACCGCTAGCCAGTAATTGGCCAAAAATCGAACAAGACGTTAATGCGTTAAAGAACATGTGTGGAGTTTCAGATGACGACACCCGGATTATTGTCGATGACATGACTTATGATGCGCTCAAACAGCATAAGCGAGTTCTCCCAATAACGTACATGGCCTTATCCAGCGAGATTATCGGCGTCCCGCTGAAGAACATTATCAAGGACGTAAAGGCCACATCTGCCATAGCACGATGCGGGTATTTTGAGGGTTATGATTTGCCCTACAAAGGAAGACTGAACGGACTGTGTTGTTCCACATATAAGTCAGGCGTAGCTCCCGAAGTTCTCCATGCGCCTGACTAACCAGCAAATCCAAACTATTCGCCAACTCGCTCGCCAAGTGGCTGGAGACCAGTCACGCGTGCGAGTTTTCGGTTCAAGGCTTGATGATACGGCTCACGGAGGAGATATTGACCTCATGCTTGAATTAACTGAGTCCGTGGACAACCCTGCGCTTATAGCCGCGCAATTGGCTGGGCTCGTTTCGCGAGCCATGAGTGGCAGAAAGGTAGATGTGTTAGTAAGCGCACCTAACCTCTTGCGTCTGCCTATTCACAACATTGCGTTTCAGGAAGGACAATTGCTATGACACTGCAACCCAAGATTGCGCTTCGTCTACAATTTCTGGTCAGGGTCGTGCGCAAAGAATGCCAGCATCTCACCACCACAGACCAGCGTTTATTTGGAAGTTTGTTCACTCTGGAACTCGCAATTCGACTCGAATCAGACCCCGATTTTGCAGAGCGGGTGGAAGCTTTTGTCAGCAGGTTTGGCCGCCTGCAAGACACGGTGGGCGACAAACTATTGCCCTTGCTCTTGGATCCCTGGGTGAAAGAACATCCTCTGCCATCGACAATCTTGAACGGGCGGAGCGATTGGAGTGGCTCCAATCTGTTGACGAGTGGATGACCATGCGCAACCTCAGAAACAAGATGGTGCATGAATACGTTGAAGATCCGGTCATTCTTACCGATGCTCTCCAAACTGGTCATATTTTTGTGCCTGTACTTATTGCCTCAGCCCACAAAATGATTGATGAAATCGAGCGACGAGGCTGGGCGTAGATAAATTTAATTGTTTAACACGCAAAGCAATGTGTGTTCAAATTTAGGGAAACACAGATTTATTCGATTTGTCGTTTCCGCGAGGAGGGAATCCAGTTCAATAAAGGCACCGGATCCCCGCCTGCGCGAGGATGACTAATTAATCCGCGTTTCCTTGGAGTAACGAAATTCAGATAAGGATTTACTTGTGAAATACAGCATCGTAATTCCTGTGTTCAACAGTCGCAATGTAGTGGGCTTGACGATAGACCGCACCGTTGCATTTTTTCGCAAAGAGGCTTTGGACTTTGAGATCATTTTGGTCAACGACGGCAGCCTGGATATGAGCTGGGGGGTGATACAGCAGAAGGCGCGGGAATATCCTGAAGTGGTCGCGGTCGACCTACTACACAACTACGGCCAGCACGTTGCCAACCTATGCGGTTTTTCGCAAGCGACCGGAGATTACGTCATCACCATGGATGACGACCTGCAAAACCCGCCGGAAGAGATCCGCAAATTGATCGACAAAGCGGCGGAAGGCTACGACCTTGTCATCGGTCGCTTCATAGAAAAGAAACACTCGATGGTCCGCCGGCTGGGAAGTCGTATGATCGGGCTCATAAACAGAAAGGTGTTCAACGCACCGAAAGGCCTTGTGTTGAGCAACTTCCGGATCATCCAGAAAAACGTGGTGCAAAGAGTGTGCGCCTACAAAACCAGTTATCCCTACATACCCGGCATGGTGGTCATGTTCTCGTCACGGCGTGCGAACGTGTTAGTGGAGCATAATCGACGCGAAGTAGGGCAGAGCAACTACAATATCTGGCGCATCGCGAAACTGGTCTCCGAGATACTGTTCAATTATTCATCCTACCCATTGCGGCTGGTTGCAGTGATAGGGTTGGTCACCGCGCTGGCCAGCTTCACGCTCAGTGTGTTTTATCTGGCGGTGCATGTCTTTTCCGGAACCAGCGTGCCCGGATGGGCCACTGTGGTCGTACTGCTCTCTTTCTTTAACGGCATGACCTTGTTCGTGTTGGGAATGGTGGGCGAGTACCTGGTGCGCTTGATCAACCAGACCAGCCGTGCAGATTCATATCATATCAAAGAGATCGTCCGTGACTAAACATCTGTTCATCGTTGGCGCGCAGCGTTCCGGAACCACTTACCTTTACAAGGCGTTGGATGCTCATCCCGAAGTGTGCATGGCTAAACCGGTCAAACCGGAGCCGAAATATTTCATGAATCCTGACAATGCGGCCGCAGGTTATGAGAGCTATTTCAACAGATATTTTTCGGATGCCGGTGACGTCACATGGCTGGGTGAGAAAAGCGCTTCCTATATCGAGAGTGAGGAAGCGGCACTTGCGATCAAGCGAACCGTACCCGACGCGACGATCCTGGTGATGTTGCGCGACCCGGTGGAGAGGGCCATCTCGCATTACAGCTTCACCAAGGATCACGGCCTTGAGCCTTATGACATCGAACGAGCCATCCGGGAAGAGCCATTACGCATGCACACATGGCACACCGCCGGAACCTCGGTTAACCCCTATGCTTACACCGAGCGAGGCAAATATGTTCAATACCTGGAGCGCTGGGAACGCCTGTTCGCAAAGGATCGGCGGATACTGCTCGTAGCAGAGCAATTCATCGGCAATCAAGCGGCGATAGCCGAGCTATATGAACGGCTCGGGATAGACCCGCAGTTTGTCTTGCCCAGCCTGAAAGAGCGGGTGAACACAGGCTCTTCCGGACGAGCCAAGTGCAAACTATCCGACGAGTTCAGGGCATCTCTGCAAGAGATGTTCCGCCCCTGGAACCGTGAATTGGAAAAACGCTACGGGTTGGACCTGTCGTGCTGGGAGAAAAAAGCGTGAGCCAGCGCATGCGTCTCATCCTGTTGGTCAGTGTGGCGGTTGGGCTGAATCTCGTCAGTGCCGTCGTGCTGAAAGAAGCGGCTGATATGGGGCGGGCATCCCTGCTGGTGGTCACCGCGCTCATCTTCCTGGTCGTCCTCATCAACCTGCTACGCGTGGCTTTTTGGGCGGCGATCCACAAGCGCTTTCGGCTGTCGGATTCCTATCCGTTGACCAGCCTGTTCTTCCCGATGATCATGGTGCTGTCCGCCCTGTACGGCGAAGAAATCGGGTTTGCCAAATTGATCGGCACTGTACTCATCACACTGGGAGTTCTGGTATTGATGAACGGCGAAAAGCCTGTGGCGGACGCAGACGGATCTGCGCGGAACGCCCCATGATTACTCTTCATTCATCATTCGTATCTTTGCTGTTTGCCCTGCTATCCACGTCCGTCGGGCAGTTGTTGTTCAGAATGTATTACGTGCGCACGAAAAAAATATATCTGGCGGCTGCGCTGGGTACATTTTTGGCAGTGCCGTTCTTCAGCTATCTTGCGCTGCTCAATCTCACACTGGCATTCGTGTACATGAGCACGGCGCTGGTTCACGTATTGGTGCTGATCATGGCGCACATGTTCCTTAAAGAACACCTCACCAGAAAACAATACATATCGATGTCGCTTATCGTCATCGGGATAATCGTATTCAATTTTTGATGGGAGCACTGATGCGGCCAATAAAAGAACTGCTGTTCGCGAACCAAGTGCGCATGCGAATCTTCAACCAGATATTCGTTTACTTCAGCCACCTTGTGCAGAGTTTCCTGAACCTGATGCCGCCGTTCATCCGGAATCTCGGGTTCAGGCTCATGTTGGGCCGTTGCGGGGCGAACGTGTTTTTCGATTACAATATTTACATCAAATTTCCATGGCTGGTCGAAGCGGGCAACGATGTGGCGATTAATCGAGGTGTGCAATTTTTCCCAGCCTACCATGGCAACCACCGCATTATTTTGGGCAATGATGTCTATCTCGCGCCCAATGTTTGTTTCTTCGCGTCCGGCCATGACATAAACGATCTGAGCCAGCTCGTCGGTGGCGACATCGTCATCGGTGACCACGTCTGGATAGGTGCGAACGTGATAGTGCTACCCGGTGTGGAGGTCGGGGCTGGTAGTGTGATAGGCGCGGGTAGCGTGGTGACGAAGAGCATTCCGCCGAATTCGATTGCGGTTGGAAGCCCTGCGCGCGTGATCAAAACGAAAGAACAATGATTGCGGGCTTTGAAAAAATGCCTCGAAAATATTATGGGCAAGCTCGTTTCAATGACAGATAGTTAAGCATTTAAAAACGAAACAAAAGTCTACATTTGGTTCTGGTAATCCAATTCAGGTTCGGAGTGCAAAAAATGGTCGAAAACAGCAAAGTGCAAAGTGTGAATACCTCCACATGCCCGGACAGCAGATCATGCCCTGCGTGGCTAATTGCACACCTGTAACGATGGAGCATTGCCCAAGCGGTTTGGTAGGAACCAAAGCCAAGAATTCGATGAAGCGTCTTGGCGGAAACCCCATTTTTTGCCGCCGTCATGTGCCAAGCCGCAGCAAACCATACGGTAAGTGGCGTTCTGGCATGATGAAATATCGTACCCGCCGTGGCGGAAACCCGATTGCGGCACGCATCGCACCACCAGCGGCCATTCTTCATGCGCCAGCCCTTAACGTCAGCACATGTAGGACAGGTGAACCCGTCCTTCCATCGTATCCAGTCAAGGTAATCAAGGCAGGCAGCATCATCCGGAAACCAAGCGATAAACTCAGCGTAGTTGCGCGGGTAATCCGTCCCAGCTTTGGGTGGGTTGGATTGCGCTTTGGTTTTTGTTGATTCCATTGCATAATTGTACTGTTACCGTAAATAGCTGGATACCCTACTAAAATTAACTCCAACATAGTGTGGCATCACGCAACCGTTACGCGTGCGCGCCGGGAAAAACAGAATGTGCACAAGGGCGCAGTCCTCTGGTTCACCGGTTTGTCTGGCTCTGGCAAATCCACTGTGGCGCATGCCGTGGAAGAAGAGTTGCATCAACTGGGATGCCGCACGCTGGTGTTGGATGGGGATAATGTGCGTCACGGATTGTGCGGCGACCTCGGATTCTCGGATGCGGATCGTAAAGAGAATATCCGTCGGGTGGGGGAGGTATCGAAGCTCTTTGTCGAAGCGGGATTGATTGTACTGACGGCATTTATTTCTCCATTCCGGGATGATCGTTCGCGCGTTCGCGCGCTGATTGGTGAGGATGATTTCATCGAGATATATTGCCGCAGCCCTATCGAGGTTTGCGAAGCGCGCGATGTGAAAGGGCTTTATAAAAAAGCACGGGCAGGTGTGATCAAAGATTTTACCGGTGTCTCATCCCCTTATGAGGAACCGACGGCCTCGAATCTGATGATCGATACTGCGAATAGCTCGGTAGAGGATGAGGTTCGCCAGATCATCGCATACCTGAAACAGAGGTTGCCCCTGAGTCCAAGGGCTTCGATGTAGATCGAAGTCAGATGAATGATAGAAAAAAGTAAACTGCAGGGCGTGATCATCCCTTTTAACAAGCCATATATGACGGGCAACGAGTTGCCTTATATCACTCAGGCTCATGCCAATCGGCATTTGGCTGGGAATGGTGCATTCACGCAAAAATGCTGTGATTGGCTAGAGGCAAGCATCGGTTCTCATAGAGCGTTGTTGACGCACTCGTGTACGGCGGCATTGGAGATGGCCGCCATGCTTATTGATGTGCAGCCAGGTGATGAGATCATAATGCCGTCTTACACGTTTGTTTCAACGGCTAATGCGTTTGTCTTGCGTGGCGGAGTTCCTGTATTTGTTGATATCCGTTCTGATACATTGAACATCGACGAATCAAAGATCGAGGCGGCGATCACTTCCCGAACCAAAGCCATAGTACCTGTGCATTACGCTGGAGTGGCTTGCGAGATGGATGCGATCATGGATATTGCTCGTCGCCATAATTTACTTGTCATCGAGGATGCGGCCCAAGGCGTCATGTCGACTTACAAGGGGCGCCCACTTGGAAGTATCGGCCATCTAGCTGCGATGAGTTTTCACGAAACAAAGAATATTATTTCCGGCGAGGGGGGGGCGTTGTTGGTGAATGCCCCCGAGTATGCGGAGCGCGCCGAGATCATTTTGGAAAAGGGAACTAACCGGAGCCGGTTCTTCCGGGGGCAGGTGGATAAATATACTTGGGTAGATATCGGTTCTTCCTATTTGCCGGGTGAGCTTACGGCTGCATTCCTTTTGGCGCAAATGGAAAAGGCAGAATCTATTACTGCTCGCCGATTGGCTATTTGGGAGCAGTACCATGAGGCACTGGAATCGTTGGAAGTTGCTGGCAAATTAAGGCGCCCCATCGTTCCTTTAAACTGCCAACACAATGCCCACATGTACTATGTCCTGCTGGACTCTTTGGATACAAGGAAGAGGGTAATTGATGGGTTGAAGCAACAGGGTATTAATTCGGTATTTCACTATGTTCCCCTTCATGCTTCGCCGGCAGGCCAGAAATTTGGCCGGGTGAATGGTTTGATGAAGAATACTGAAGTACTTTCCGACCAGTTGCTGCGCTTGCCTTTGTGGCTGGGCGTTGAAGGGGAAGTAAAAAAGATAACAGCAAGCCTATTGGCCTTGTTATAAGATGCCCAGAAATCGACCCACTCAGGTGAAATCAGTCAGGCGCACATCTTCGTTGCAGTCCTTGGCGCATCCAAAATCGTGACCGATTGAGGTAGGATTAACCCTCGCACAACATCCTTCAAGCAGCGGTCACGATAGACAGAAACAGCTGGTCACGTTAACTGGCTTTGTTTCATTACAATGCAAATCCGTAACTACTCAGGTAGCAGCTGACTGATCGATTGTCATTCAGCCGAAACGAGGTTGAGGCGGAACGCCTTGGAAGGTCAGGGGTAAGTGTGTTGAACAGATTGGCAATCTATCGTTCTTTGTGGACGATGTGACCAAACCGCAGTCCGAATATACGCTCACCCCGGTGTATGACATGCTACCCATGTCATTGGCTCCACGCCCTTCTGGACAGATTCCCGATGCTTTGCCGATGCCAAAGATAGGCATCAACCCACCGCTGGACGTTTGGAAAGAAATGTTGCCGCTGGCGATTTATTACTGGCGCCTAGTAGCCGAGCATCCCGGTATGGCAGAAGATGTGAAACAAATTGCGCAGAGTCAGGCAGACATCTTGTCTCGCTCCTTAATCTGAACGAGCATGAACAAATCCAAACTCAAAGCTGACGCCCCGCTAGTATTTGGATAACGGTACCAGATGCAGTCATTTTCTGATTATTACGTCGCAATGCGAATAGATATGTTTGAAGTTTGCGAAATTCATGATGATAAAACCCCGCTCACCGCATGCTGAATTAACACACCCCAAATATCGCGCTGACATAGACGGTTTACGTGCAATTGCAGTTCTCTCTGTAGTTAGCTACCACGCATTTCCAGGGTGGGCTCAGGGCGGTTTTATTGGGGTAGATATATTTTTTGTTATTTCTGGCTTTCTCATTTCGACTATTATTTTTGAAAATCTACAGCGCGGTAGCTTTAGTTTTGTAGAGTTTTACAGTCGCCGAATTAAACGCATATTTCCCGCACTCATAGTTGTGTTTATTGCATGCTTTGCAATCGGTTGGTTTGTATTACTACCTGGCGAATTCAAGCAGTTAGGTAAACATACTGCTGGTGGCGCGGGCTTTATTTCTAATTTTGTTTTATGGCGTGAAATCGGCTATTTTGATAATGCCGCCGATACAAAACCACTCTTGCATTTGTGGAGTTTGGGAATAGAGGAGCAATTTTATATTGTGTGGCCGTTGTTATTGTGGGTTGCATGGAAACAAAAATTTAATTGGCTAACAATTGCTGCCATCATTGCAGTCATTTCATTTGCATTAAATATACAAGGCATGCGAACAGCTGCTGTTGCTACTTTTTACTTGCCTCAAACGCGCTTTTGGGAGCTGTTAATTGGCTCATTGCTAGCCTATGTAACCCTGTATTGGCGGAATGTATTCACAACGATTAGGAATAAATTGATTGGCTGGTTAGGGAATATTGTTTATGCACAAAAATTAGTGGTTAATGAAAATACATTACGTAATGCAGTTTCGTTAACGGGGTTTTTGGCAATTGCTGTTGCTTTGGCTCTTATTACTAAAGACAAGCCTTTTCCTGGCACATGGGCATTGCTGCCTACAATAGGGGCGGCATTCATTATTGCGGCTGGTTCACAAGCGTGGATAAACAGAGCGATCTTATCAAATCGCATACTGGTTTGGTTTGGATTAATCAGTTTTCCATTGTACTTGTGGCACTGGCCCTTACTATCGTTTGTACGAATAGTTGAAGGTGAAACGCCTACAGAAAATATTCGTATTGCGGCGGTACTGATTTCAATTGTGTTTGCATGGCTAACCTACAAATTAATAGAAAAGCCAATTCGTTTCGGCAAGTATAGCAAAGCAAGAATGATCATGTTAATTTTACCAATGTGTATTGTTTTTGGTGCTGGCGTTGCGGTAGATAAGAAATATTTTTTTCCAAGCTCTCAAAGTCTTGTGGTTTTGCAGCATTTTGATTTCAGAGGCTACCCTGAACCAGAAGGTGAGTATATTGACGAAAAATATAAATTTGGTGCGCTGGGGTATAACGAAAAAAATAAGGTTTTATTGTTGGGTGATAGCCACTCGCAGCAATATAGAAATACGTTTGCCAAATTAATAAACAGTCAAGTTTCAAAAAACCGCTCTCTACCCCAAGTGATGTATAGCTTGGAATATTTAGGCCCTGATGACTTGTTACGAGTGTCTAATGAAGTTCTCACAGATAGCACAATAAAAACCGTAGTTTTTTCTAATTTCTGGGCGCTTACTTACGGCAGCGATAAAATTAACTATTCAATCCGTTGCTGTGGCAATGCGCTTGGGGGCTCAGTAGGTGGCGATGCCAAACATACACCACTAACGACTGAGCAAATGAATGAGATTGATAACAAATTAAAAAGTGCCGCATCATCTCTAATAGAATCAGGTAAGGAGGTATATTTCATATTGGATAATCCATTTGGTGAAGAATTGGCACCCAAGGGCATGGTAAGTCGAAGTATTTTCGATGGAGTTCAAATCAAATTAACTCCGTTGCCAAAACATAAAGCCATTCTAAGAGATGAGCCCATACGCACCCGAATCCTGAATATTGCAAAAAAAAGTGGTGCTAACGTTATAGATCCGTATGAGTATCTATGTAACCGGGAAGATTGCCCATCATTATCAGAAAATGGTAAACCTATTTATAAAGATTACGATCACTTATCGCTATATACCGTTACACATCTTGTTCATTACCTTGATTTCCTTATCCTTAGATGAGTCAACGTAATATTTCGATTTGGATTGCGCTATTTGCTAATAAGTTGTTCTCTGCCACCCGAGGGAAATTGGATTTGATCTTGAAAGATAGTGGATCTGTTATGGTGCTCGCCCAGCGGGCATGGCAAGCCATAGCCGGTGTGGCTACCTTGGCTTTCGTGGTCCATTTTCTGACTCCGGCCGAACAGGGATATTTCTATACATTGGCGAGTATCGCAGCGCTGTATATGGTGCTCGATATGGGGCTGTCTGCGGTGCTTGTTCAGTTTGCGGCACGGGAATTCATCGGGCTTTCCTGGGGGGGGGGTGGAAGAGTCGAGGGAGCCGAGCCGTCCCGCTTTCTTTCACTTGTTCAGTTGTCACTCAGGTGGTATGGCGTAGCGGCAGTCGTATTTCTGCTTGCTTATCCGGCCGGAGTCGCTTTTCTCGCTAATGGCCATGGTGACCTTGGTTATGACTGGCGCGGATCTTGGGCGTTGCTTGTGGGTGCAACTGCCGCTGGTTTGGTATTTCTTCCCGCTTTGGCATTGACCGAGGGAAGTGGCAACGTGGCGGAGGCGTATGCGGTTCGTCTCGCTCAAGGGGTGCTGGGTGCGTTGGCAGCTTGGTTAGTGCTGACTATGGGCGGCGGGCTTTATGCGGTTGCGATGATACCAGCGGTAAGTGTGCTGGTTGCGTGTGTCTGGTTATTTGCGCGCCGTCGCCGCATGGTTATGCAAGCGTTTCAGGAAAAGATTGGTAATTTTCATTGGGGCATCGAGGTGTGGCCGCTCCAATGGCGGATCGGGGCCAGTTGGCTTGCTGGATATGCGTTGGTGCTAATGCACGTTCCCTTGTTGTTCCGCACCCAAGGGCCAGTAGTGGCGGGCCAAATGGGGGTGACCATGACCGTAGCCAATATGTTGAGTTTGCTGGCTTTATCTTGGATGACGGCACGTATTCCTGCTATGACGCGAGCTATATCGATGAAGGATTGGGTACATCTCGATCACCTATTCTGGCAAGCATTTCGTAAGTCGTGTCTGGCTTTTGTTTCAGGCGCGATTCTGTTTTTTATCATAAGACTAGCTCTCGAGTGGACTCCATATGGCGGGAGATTTCTCCCAGTGGCGGAAACGGCGGGGTTGTTATTAGCGATGGGGTTTTATCATGTCTCAGGGTTGTTTGCTGCGTATTTGCGGGCACATTTGCGGGAGCCTTTTTTATGGCTGTCACTGACCGGGGCGCTGTTGACCGCAGCTGCCGCCATTTGGGCCGCACTGCAATGGGGATCAGCAGGCATCGTCACCGTTCTTGTCGTCATCAATGCTATTTTCTTTTTCCCCATTGCGCTGTGGTTGTGGATACGTTTGCGAAGGAAGTGGCATTGTGAGGCAGTATGACTGACAGTATCATCTTTCCGCTCCTGACTATCGCTATTCCAACCTGGAATAGGGCAGCATACCTTCGGCAGAACCTTGAGCAACTTGTGCCTCAACTAATGGAGGTGGCAACAAATCAGGTTGAAATTCTGATTTCCGATAATTGTTCTACCGATGAATCACCTGAAGTGGTGGCTGGTTTTATGCAAAGGGGGATGCCTATACGTTATATCAAAAACGCTGAAAATATTGGTTCGGATTGCAATGTTGCTCAGTGCTTCAATGAGGCGGCAGGGCGATATGTATTGATTCTTGGGGACGACGATTTGCTGGTGGATGGGGCACTGCCGTGGCTGGTCAAACGCCTTGAGTGCCAGGAATTTGGTGTTCTGTGTATGCGACCTTATGGATACGACGATGATTTTCGCAAGGAGTATCCGGGCGGTTCAGGCAGGGAAATGGTGTTTGAGGATGGAGGTAAGTTCCTGTCAAAGATAGGACCCTTGGTTACGTTGATTTCTGCTTGCGTTATTAATAAGAAGCTTTTGGACAAAGTCGATGCTCGTGATTTTTGTGGGGGTAATCTAGTGCAGGTGCACTTGGTGATTCGTGCTGCACTGGCGGCCAAGCCGTCATTATTCCTCAAACGCTATCTGATTGCTTGCAAGCGGAACAACTCGGGGGGCTATGATTTTTCTCGCGTGTTCGTCGAGGAGCTTGGGCGTATTCTGGATCAGTATCGTTCCATGGGACTGAAGCCTTCGGCTATATGGGCTTTTGAAACTCGAATGCTATTGGGGTATTACCCGTTTTATCTATTGCGCCAACGGTTGGCACAAACCGGCGATGATGAGAGTGTCTATGTATGTTTTAAGGCACGGTTTGGGGAGCGCTGGTTATTTCGCCTGCTACTTACCCCTATTCTGAGATTGCCGCACCCCTTGGGTGTGGTTTGGGGGGGTGGTGCGACCTTGCTTGGTCGCATAGCCACAGGAGATTTACAACGTGGCGTGGTATTCGCTTGGCATCGTTTAGTTCGGACGGTGCATAAATGATAACTGAGTGAGGCTCAGATCGTCGGCAGATATCTTGCGCGGCGCGGATTTTTGTGGCCATTCGTTAAATAGGAAATGGCAGTGGATCAGGTCAAACAATCCAACATTTCAGCCAGCGTAGTGTGTACAGAAGTTTTATCGACTTGCATTGAATGCGCGCCCCAGTTAGACTTGTCCAACTTAATGAACAAGTGAGGCAAATATGAAAGTCGTTACCTATTCCCATGCACGCAATGCGCTCAAGTCCATATTGGATGGCGTAGTCCAGGACGCGGACGTAACCATTATCAGCCGCCGCGATGCGGAAGGTGATGCAGTGGTGATGTCGCTGGACAGTTACAACAGCATCATGGAGACGTTACACCTGACAAGCAACCCGGCAAATGCGGCGGCATTGGCTCGGGCAATTGCACAAGATAAAGCCGGACAAGCGCAAGACCGACAACTGTTCCCCACTGATTAATCATGCGCGCCATTCGCTTTGTGCCCGATGCGTGGGACGCGTACCTCTACTGGCAAGATCAAGATAAGAAGACCCTCAAGCGGATAAATTTGCTGGTTACTGCCGCCGCGCGCGACCCGTTCGCTGGGATCGGCAAGCCCGAACCGCTGCGTGGCGAATTATCAGGCTACTGGTCCCGGCGCATTGATGACGCGAACCGACTGGTGTATCGGGCAACCGATGCGGATCTGGTGATTATCGCTTGCCGTTTCCACTACGACGGCTAACCCCTTCGGTCAGATTGATAGGGGTAGAGAAGATCCTGAAAATTGTTAACCAAACGCGCCTAATGGCTGAGGTCACTGCATTACCGCCAGCCCCGCCGCTCGATTTCAGCAATCATTTTGTTGGCTGCGGCAATAAGTGCTGGCACAAAAGCATGGCCGGTTTGCAGCGCGCTGGTAAGTATGACCGGGTCTTCAACGTATTCGTGGATCATCTGGTTTCTGAGGTTGCGCATGGTCATCCATTCGTCAGCAGACTGGAGCAACTCCAATCGTTCCGCCCGGTCAAGATTGTCGATGGCGGCGGATGATTTTTCACCCAAGGCATCCAGGAGTAAGGGCAATAGTTTGTCGCCCACTGTGTCTTGCAGGCGGCCAAACCTGCCGACAAAGGCTTCCACCCGTTCTGCCAGGTCGGGGTCTGCTTCGAGCCGGGTTGCTTGTTCCAGGGTGAACATGCTTTTAAACAAGCGCTGGTCTGTGCTGGTGAGGTGCTGACATTCCTTGCGCACGACCCGGGCTAAAAATTGCAGACGTAGTGCGGTCCTGGGTTCCAGTGTCATAACAATTGCCCTTCCTTGAATGCAATATCGTGGATAGGCAAGCGCATGAGGTTGGGTGCGCTGAGCAGCACATCCACTTTGCGGCCATTCATGGCGCGCGACACCAGCCCGGACAACTGCGCGGCCATGAGTGCAGGATTGTCCACAGATTCCGTTAGTTCGAGCATGAGGTCAAGGTCTCCCCCGTGCGCAGTGTCATCAAGCCTTGAGCCGAAAACCCGCACGCGAGTTTGGTTTCCCGCCACTTGGCGGGTGATCTGGCGAATAACCTGGATTTGATGGTTAGTCAGGCGCATGATTTTTTGAAATTAACTGGGGAAACAAATCCGCGTGCAACAATGTAGGCATATTCCAAGGTGTCTCGACGTGAGGACTCAACATATAAATCGACGTCGCCACCACGCTTGAAATCATCGGCACGCGACCCAAAGAGCCACACTGACGCATCGGCTTCAAAATTTTGGCGTGCCACTTGGTGGATGGTTTCAATTTGAGCAGCAGTTAGTCTCATTTGGATTGGTTCCCAAGTATCGGGGATGGCATTTTAGTCACTTATCGGTTAAATCATTGCAATTTGTGACAAGAATGTATCGTAAATCAAACACTGGCGCGGTTTTCCAAGTGAAGCTGAAACAGGTTAATGTAGGGTGGAAAAAGCGTAGCGTTTCCACCAATGGATGGTCCCGGCAGATTGGTGGATACACGCTGCGCGCTTTATCCACCCTACATCTTTTGGTTCCGGCTCGTCCGGCTTAGGGAGCAGGAAATTACAAATATACCCGTTTATTTAGCCTCACCGTAGGAGCGTGCCCTGCACGCGATTGCGCCCTGTTCGCGTGCAGGGCACGCTCCTACATCGGCCAGTTTTTTTTGTAAACGGTACTTTGGCAATTTCCAACTCCCTTAAAGCATTTAGACATCATGTATTGACCTACCGCACCTCAAGCGACGCGGATTAAACTTGAGGTTCCGTAAAACCACAGGCTCAGAGCCGAAGTTGAGGGATAGGTCATGAAAGAGTTTAGCAAATATGTTGGGCTGGATGTAAACAAAGAAACGATAGCGGTATCAGTGGCAGAAGCCGATGGTGGGGAGGTTCGCCACATCGGAGAGATAGCCAATACGCCGGAGGCGATTGATAAACTGGTCAAGCAGCTCAGAAAAGGCGGCGCCAAGCCAAGCAGCGGTTGCTGGTGTTCCTGCTACGGCATGGCAAGTCATCGTTGAAGGTGAATCGGTGTCGCCACACTGCGTGATTGATTATTGGAAACGCACGAACTATAATAAATCGTCTTTTTCTATGATTGAACACGCCATGAAAACCTTTACCATTGAACAGGCACGTGCCGCCGCCGCCGCCGGTGGTGTTTTGTCGGCTAATTTGCGACCTGTCGGTAGCGTGTTTGCCTTGGAGTTTGAGACACGCAACGGATCGGCGATGCTCATTGCTTCGGTGTCCAAAGAGGTGCGCCGATTCATTAATCCGGTTAAGGCATTTGAGATCGTCCGCGAGCTGGGGCTGGAAGGCGGCCACTATTCAGTGGCGCAGTGGCGGCCAGATGAGCGTGATATGGATCGACAAGCGCGGCCAGATCGCTCCAAAGCCATGAAATTAAAACACGAAGCGGCTGAACTCAAGCGCGTACTGGATGAACGGATCATGATGGCAGACGACCCGAAAACCAAGTGGTTGGGCCATGATGAGGTTTTTGCAGAACTTGAAGCCCGTTATGCTGATTGAGTACCTGCCAATGGCCGTGTCGGATTTACACGATATGGGCGATCATTACCGCAAAGTAGGTGGCAATAAGCTGGCACGGCGCATGGTTGGCGGTGTGAAGTCTGAGATTTTGGTATTGCGCGATTTCCCTGAGTTGCCACCCATCTATGAGCTTGCGCCAGGTGTCCGCCGCCTGGTTGTTGCCGGTGGTGCTTTCCTCGTATTCTACCGGCTGCGCGACAATATCGAGGTGTTGCATATCCGCCGTGCCGAGCGTGAGCCGGTTGTGGCAGACGATCCGGGAAAATTTGTTTAGTGCGCCCGGCTACGCCGCGGTTCGTGTTTTTTTTGGGTGCGGGACACAAATGACCTTCCCCTGATTTTTCGTCTTCCAATGGGTGGGCTATCCTTGCAATTAATGGAATCAGTATCCAATGGCACTAACTTAAGCGTAATGATGGCAAACTCCCTCCCCTTCAAGGGGAGGGTCGGGGTGGGGATGGGTTAAGTGTGGCGGAAGAACCCATCCCCATCCTAGTGTTATGTCATGCATGATATGCCGCATTGATATGGGTTGTTTTTCGTAGGGTGGGTTAAGCGCGTAGCGCGAACCCACCGGAAAACTGTGGATACACGCCTTCGGCGTTTTTATCCACCCTACCGATACTCCCTCCCCTTCAAGGGGAAGGGACGGTAGCTTCCCCCGCTTTTTTGGGGTGTTGGAAAGTATGTTGATTCGTGCCGCATCTGGTGTGTAGGAGCGTGCCCTGCACGCGAACCCCTTGTCGCGTGCAGGGCACGCTCCTACAACTGAGTAGTTTCGTAATTAACGGGGCGTGATACTAGTGCGATGTAACACATGAATCTTCGCAAACCAACCCATCCAAATTGGTATGTTTGTAATTTCTTGCTCCCTAAGCCGGACGAGCCGGAACCAAAGTGTAGGTCGGGCATAGCCCGCCCTACGGATGCCACATCAACCTGTTTCAGTTATTCCGCCGCATGAGATTTACATTCTACGACCGGCCTTTCCGAGATAATCGGCGCATCGCGCAAGCCAATAGCTGGCTTGAGGTTCGTGGGTAAGAGGCGGCTGAACTTTGTGGCTAATCAGGATGCGTATTATTGAGTCGGCCATTAATGAAGCGCCCGATTGACCTTGTTCAGGCTCTCTTCATCCAGCGAGCCCACCGCCGCCTTCAGGCGCAGCTGGCTCAGCAAGTAACTGTATTCGGCCTGATACAGGTCGCGGCGGGTCGCATACAACTGTTGCTGCGCATTCAACACATCGAGGTTGGTGCGCACGCCGACTTCCTGGCCAAGTTTGCTGGCTTCCAGGACGCTTTCGCTGGAGACGAGGGCCTGCTGCAACGCCCTGACCTGCGCGATGCCGCTGACTACGCCGAGATAGGCCTGGCGGGTTTGCAGCGCGACGCTGCGGCGGGTGTTTTCCAGTTCTTGCCTGGCGCGCTCGCGGTTGGCTTCCGCTTCGCGCCATTTTGAATTGACTGCGCCGCCCTGGAACAGCGGCAGATTCAACTGTACGCCGACGCTCTTGCTGGTGTTGTCGCTGCCCACGCCGAAGCTGCCGCCGTTGGACTGGTTGTTGGAATAATTCGCCACCAAGTCCACTGTTGGATAGTGACCGCCGCGATTGCGCGCCACTTCTTTCTCGGCGATTTCCGCGCCCGCTTGCGCGATCGCGAGTTGCAGGCTGTTCAACTGGGCATCGTCCACCCACTTTTCCATGTCGGCGGGTTGCGGGGCTTCCAGCTTGAATTCCTTGCCGAGGTGCCTGAGCTCTTTGGGCATCGCATTGATCAGTTGCTGCAACGCACGTTTCCTGATTTCCAGGTCGTTCTGCGCGGCGATTTGCTGCGCGACCGTCAGGTCGTAGCGCGCCTGCGCCTCGTGGGTATCGGTAATGGTGGCGCTGCCCACCTCGAAGTTGCGTTTGGCCTGTTCCAG
>Ga0209211_10001930_pt1 | contig 37292 bp, 33 predicted proteins | sample RifGroA2_FD_183992 | JGI IMG/M metagenome (GOLD analysis project Ga0209211, IMG submission 183992) | Groundwater microbial communities from Rifle, Colorado, USA - Groundwater A2 (SPAdes) (version 2) | ecosystem: Environmental > Aquatic > Deep subsurface > Groundwater | place: Rifle, Colorado... | reverse complement strand
GCTCGGGGAGGGCCGCCACTGGATCCGGTTCATCGACAAGGACGACCGGACCTATGTGGTCTTTGAGTTCAACGGGGAGTTCGACATCCTCTCGGAGATGCGCGTCGACAGCCTCGAATGGGAAGGCGAGGATTTTTTCGGGTCCCGCTGGAGGTAGAAGGGACAAGCCGGAGGCGGGCTGGAGCGGTCCTCCCGGTCACTCTCCGTCTTCGGGGCGGAAAACGCTTGCGGTCTCGAGGGGGAGTGCGAGGCCGACGACGTCTCCTTCCTTCGGGGCCTCTTCGTCCGTGAGAACCGTGAGGATTCCCCCTCCGGTTTCCACGGATACCAGCCTCTCCCGGCCGAGGTTCTCGACGGACGCGACGATCCCGCGGAGGGCGGGAGGGCCGGGGTCCCCCGAAATCCGCATGCACTCGGGGCGCAGGCCCAGAAGGATCCGGCCGGTCCCGAGCCGCCGGACTTCCCGGGCCGTTCCGGGAGGCAGGACGAACCTTTCCTCCCCGATGCGAAGGTACAGATCGCCCTTTTCCTCGAACGCCGCGGCATCCAGGAGGTTCATCGGGACGGGCCCGATGAACGTGGCCGCGAACGGCGTCTCCGGCCTCTCGTAGAGCTCCCGCCTCCGCATCTACGGCCCGGAAAAAACAGTCGCCGACTGCTTCAAGCACCGCAACAAGATAGGGCTCGAGGTCGCTCTGGAAGCTCTTAAGACATATCGTCGACGAAAATCGTTCAACGTAGACAAACTCCTTCACTGCGCTCGAGTTTGTCGGGTGGAAATAATCATGCGTCCGTACCTGGAAGCCCTCCTGTGACCCGGCGACCTGTGGTCGACACGGCGGCATCCGTTCGCCAACGCCTTCTCAACATCGCTCGGGATAAAGACCGGCCGTTCAACGAAGTCCTCCAGTATTTCGCCATGGAACGTTTTCTGTATCGCCTCGGCAAATCGGACCATGGCCGGAAATTCATCCTCAAGGGCGCCTTGATGCTCGTCGCGTGGGAAGCGCCGCTTGCCCGGTCCACGAAGGACATCGACCTGCTCGGGCGCATGAAAAACACCATCGAGGACGTTGTCGATCCGATCAAGGCGGCCTGCTCCCTGGAAGTGATCCCGGACCCGGACGGCCTGCTCTTCGACGTAAAATCCGTAGTTGGTCAGCGGATCGCGGAGGAAGCCGACTACGAAGGGGTGCGCGTCCGCTTCCGTGGAAACCTTGGGAATGCCCGGATCACAATGCAGGTCGACGTCGGCTTCGGGGATGTCATCGTCCCGGGACCAGACGAGGTGGATTACCCGACCCTTCTCGACCTTCCCGCTCCCCGCCTTCTGGGTTACAGTCGGGAGAGCGCGATCGCGGAAAAATTCGAGGCGATGGTTAAGCGCGGGATCCTGAACAGCCGCATGAAGGATTTCTTCGACATCTGGTTGCTCTCCCGGCAGTTCGAATTCAATGGCCGGCCCTGTCGGACGCGATTCGGGAAACCTTCTCCCATCGGGAAACGGAAGTTTCCGTGTCGCCTGTTGCGTTCACTAAAGCATTTTCCGATGATCCCGCGAAGATTTTGCAATGGCGGGCATTTGTCAGGAAATCCCGTATCCCTGCGATCCCGAAATCCCTCGGGGACGTCGTCGCACACATCGCGCTTTTTCGAGGATTTTCAGAAAAGAATGGAATTTCCGTTCCCCGTGGGGAACCGCGGTCGCACTGATGTCCTCGGGGATCAAGACCGCCACGGGACTCCTTTGGGCCAGACGCTGGACGACAGGGAGAAAAACGATTTCCGACATCATATTGGGGATGTCGAATGCGGTCAATTCAATCGTGGGGGCCATCCAGGGCACAGAACGATAATAGGACCTGGAGGCGACAGTCGCTGTCGGGGGGGATCGGGAGGATCGATGGAGATTCTCCATCAATCGTTGAAAATACCCCCCTCCTCTTGACAGAGGTGGGCAATGGGAAACTGGGTCTCGATGAACGTGCGCATGAACATCCTCTCTACCGTGCGGGTTTATGCCAGGACAACCCGTAACCCGGCTTGCGTGGCGGCATCACACTGTCTGGCGTCCGCCGACACGAACAGGTCCACGTTGAGAGCAAGCGCGCTGCCAAGGTGTATTGCATCCATGCCACGCAGCACGTTCTTTTCCAGACTGATAATCGATTGACGGATGACCTCCGGGGTAAGATCGCATATCGCCGCGTCGCTGATGTCAGCCATCAGCATGGTTTTGAGATGACGATACTGGACCGGGGAAACCCGATCTTCCCGCAGCAGCCAGCAGAAGGCCGAGACGATTTCGGGAAGGGCAATGCCGGAAAGACAAAGCTCCGTCGCCTGGTCGCACCACGAGAGGACGATATCTGTCCCTTCCTCGCGAACATAGCGTTTCACAAAGGCGGAAGAATCGAAAAAAACCCTCATCAGCCCCTGGTCTCACGCTCTTCGAGAATGATCCTGCTGATGGAACACCCATCGATGACCAGCGGCTGCGCCAACCTGCGTTTCCAGGACGGGAGATCCTGTGGAAGCGGAACAATATCCGCGATCGGCTTGCCGTTGCGCACGATTCGCACGGATTCCCCCGACTCGACGATGTCGAAATACTGCTTGGCGTGATTCCGCAATTCGGAAAAAGTTGCCTGTTTCATGAAAACACCCCCAATGTACATATCGATGTAATATCAAGTGTACATTGTGCGTCGATGGAAAGTCAACTATCTATTTTTTTACGGCGGTCTCGCTGGCGTGAATCTGCACGTCAGGAAACTCGCCCCAGGCCGCCCTCGGCGGCTTCATACTCCCTGGCACGGAAATTCTCCGACATATCCTTTCTGTGCCGCGAAAGGGTACTTTTTATGTCTTCAAGCGTCTTCACGAGGTCGATGATGCGGTTTGTGGGGAAAAATTGAAAGGGGCTACGGCTTTGGACCGTAACCCCTTTGATTGATTTGGTAGCGGGGCCAGGATTTGAACCTGGGACCTTCGGGGTGGGTTGCCTGACGGTCATTGGAGGTGAGGACCTCCGGGTTATGAGCGGCGAAAAACCGTACGTAACCTACTGATTATAAAAAGGAAAAAGAAACGCGATGAGGAATCGGGTCAAAATTATTCCTTAATGTTTTTGATATGTTGAAGGACTGTGTATGAACGTGAATTCTCGTGGTCACAATTTGGACACAAGATTTGAGCAGCTTTTTTCAGAAATAAAACACCCACTGGGGGTAAAATTTCCGGTGGGTGTTACCTCTCTCCTCTCCAAAATATTAGCACTTGTATTGGCCTTTCACGTCATTTATAGTTCGCCTAATGCGTCCTTTAAATGACATGAGGCTCCCCGGCAACTTCGACGAAGCCTTGCAACTCCTAAACGGCAGGTTGGCCCTGGATGGAGCGCCTCGATACAACCTGGTCGTGTGCGGAGGCACAGCACTGAATGCGACCGGGCTGATTTCCAGGACCACAAAGGATGTGGATATCGTTGCGCTGATGGATGACAGCGAGGTATTGCTCGATCCCGCGCCCCTCCCCCAACCGCTGGTCGATGCTGCCATTGTCGTGGCGGAGAATTTGGGGTTGGCGAACGATTGGTTAAACAACGGACCCAGCAGCGACGATGGAGGCCTGTTCCGGCTCGGGTTGCCGGAAGGAATCGCGAAGCGCCTGGTCTGGAAGACCTATGGAGAGAATCTGCGGGTTGGCTTCATACACCGGTTCGATCAGATCAATTTCAAATTGTATGCGGCTGTCGATCAGCGCGGTGGCTATCATGCCGACGACCTCCACATGTTGCTTCCGACGGATGATGAACTGTTGGAAGCCGCACGATGGACGAAAACCCATGACCCATCAGATGGATTTTTACAAGGCCTGAAGTGGTTCCTTGAGGAGTTTGGCTATGGGCACCTTGTTCCTCGAATTTAGAGCGTACATTCTGGACCGCCTGCTCGACCTCCTTTGGCGCCAGTGGTCCGCCCTGGGCGTCCCCGGGCAAACCACAATCGAAGAACGCCGGGTGGTCGACCCGGAGTCCTTACTGCTGCTCTCCTTGACGGTTGGCCGATACGACGCCCGACTCTTCGATGAAATCCTTGGTTGGCTGGTGGTCAACGGTGCATTCCTGAATGTCCAACGACTCAGGAATCTGATGAAACGATTCAACTTCCAAAGCCAGGCACAGTTGAGTGCCGTCTCGGAACTGCTCATGAAGAAATCGAACGATCCGCTGAAATGGAAGCGACTCGCCTCCCCTCGCTTCCTGCGGAATCCCGAACCGCTTTTCTTCTTGAAGAGTGGCAAACCGATTCCGATGCCGGACGAAAAATCACCCGAGTTCAGCCCCTACGGTTTATTACGCGGGCCGATCAAATTGCGGGAGCATGCTCAACCCTTTCCTACGAAGGGGATGCCATCGCTTCTGCTGCGTTTGAGAGCCCTGCTTGGAGTCAATGCCCGCTGCGAACTGTTCTGTCTGTTGGCTGCGGCGGAAGAGATTCATCCGGCGGAAGTCGCAAGGCAGACCGGGTACTCCCCCCGCACCGTACAGAATACGCTTGCCGAAATGTCTCGTTCCGGCGTCGTCCAAATGCGCAGCGGCAATCGCGATAAATGGTATGCGCTCAATAGCGGTGTGCTCGATTTATTATTGAAACCCGAAGGCAGCCCAACACCATGGGTTAACTGGGCACCACTGTTCCGGGCTTTGGAAATACTGTGGATCGGGATAATCGACCCAAAGCGGCAAAACCTTGACCCGTTGACGCTGGCGTCCGAATTGCGGCGCCTGGGAAAGGAGATGCGACCTTTACTCGCCGATGCCGGATGGGGTTGGCAATTGGAGGACGACAGTTCTTTTCGGGGAGTTGAGTATTCCGTCGTTTTTATTCGGAATATTGAGGGCATTTTGGATCAATTGAACCAATAATGATTTTCCGATCACAAGACGGTCACAGGCCCAGGCAACAAATCGGTTACTCTTCCCGTTAATCCAGTTTGGAGACAGTGACTTTCGGGTGGGTTGCCCGAAGGTCCTGGTCTGAGGTCCAACTGCGAATGTTCAGACTAAGCAGCGGGTTTCCAATTTATTGATAGACGCCGCGCTGTCGCCGCACAATCTCGGAGATACAGATTGATAATGGTTTGATAAGGCATTCCCAACTCATCAGCCATTTTCTTGAAATATTTGATGGTGGCCTCATCCAAACGAATCGTTACCTGTTTTTTGAAATATTTCGCATAAGGATTTTTCGTCGCCTTTGAAAAATCGTACTCTTTTCTCATTTTTCCCACCTCTTGGTGTAGTCGGCGCGTTCGAGCTTGGTTGCTTTGCGTGCCGAAATGATTCGTATGATCTCTTCGCTACGCCGGTAACAGTGACAAACCACAAGCATCCGCAAGGAAGCAGAAAAGCCCATCAGTATGAACCTATCCTCCTCGGTTGAATGTTCAGGATCCGGGAGCAATAGCGCGTGATCGTCTGCAAATACCGTTAATGCCTCTTCGAAAGATATCCGATGCTTTCGCTTGTTCAGCGTATTCTTCCCATCATCCCACTCAAACGCCAGAGGATTCATAACTACAATATAATTATATCGTCGTTATGATGCAATATTATTTCGCGGGAACCGGATCGAGATCAGGCTTCAGCACACTGGTGATAAATCAAATACCCCTGCGCGGGCTGTCAGGTTCAAGCGCTTGTCAAGCAACGCGTCGGGCGGGAACGCAGGCGTATGCGACGAAGCCTCCGAGGGCCAGGACAAGAACCCCCGTGAGACGGACAACGCCTAACCCTTGCTGCAACCACCAATCGATGATGTCGCGAGCGCGCCCGATGGCCAGCAGACCCGTCAGAGCCGTCGTTATCCCAGCGATCAAGATGACGTAGCCCAAAACGCAGACCGCCTTTGGCGCGCGGGATGCGGATGCCGCCGAGATCAGGACGAGACCAAAGGCGACTCGGATCGTAGCGATGAGGTAGAACACACCAGACGTGACGGAGTGTTGGGCGATCCAGACAAGGCCGGACGGCGCGATAATGCCGACACCGCCAACAGTGACGATACAAAGGCCAACCACGAAGGCAAGGTTTTTCAAAACGTCCTCTTAGTGCTGCCTGGCTAGAATTAGACGGCGCGCTAGTTAGCCTAATCTCTCCTACTCTTTCCCGAGCACCGACCATCTATTTCTATATGATTTTGCCTGTTCCAAGGGAAATGAATACCAGGTCGAATTCCTTTGCTTTTCGACTACCATTTCGCGTGCCACAACATCACTGGGAACAACATAGTAATCGATTTGTTCTCCTCCATCCTTGGCTTCGGAAATATTAACGAATACATAGAAGTGAGAGTCAGATGACATTTCGCGAGCGCTCTTGCCGACCAGCCAGAAATTGGCACGTTTTGCATTTGTTTTCACATCTATCGAATGTGCCTTTGCCGTTGATGGCGAAAAAACCATTAGATCTGCGCCTGCGGCGTTTCGAGCAGTAAGGGCGACGCTGTATCCAATCCGGCTGAGTTCCGCTGCCACTAGGAAAACGCCACGCATTCCATTTCGCTGCCTGACTGATAACATTCGGCCTCCTTCGGACTAACGTGTTGGAGATAATCGGCGGGCGGTGAAGCCGACCGTCTGCTTGATCTCTTGGTTAGGTGGCTTCCCCATCGTAGTCGGTGATCAATGACGTGACCTCAACCGCTTCGCCATCGGTAACGATCCGCACATTCGAAATGAAATCGGCGAACTGTGGGGCTGCTTCCGTGTGGATTGGGACCACCGCCTTTGCATGCAGTCGACGGGCGAGATCGGCCAGATCCTCGGGGTGCGCGTGTCCGCCGGAATGGATGATATATGGCTCGATACCTTTCTTGACACAAAAGGTTGGAACCGGGCCACCCTTCTTTAGGTAGCCGCTCCATTGTGACCAGACAATTGTCGGACGCGTCGTACGCGCCAGGGAGCGAAGCAGTTTGACGGTGGCTCCGCTCGACCGAGCGAGGTAGACGAAACCGCTCGGATTCGCGGCCAACTGCTCCAACGACACCTTTCCTGCGCGTGACATCTTACATGCCAAATCCCAGAAGCCGGCGTCCTTCAGCTTGGCAACGTGGTACGGGATGAACTTCACCCGAACCGACGGAGAGTCGAACTGCGGCGCCTCGGGGCAGACGTCCCTAAGCGTCACAAGGACGTAGGCCTGATACGGGTCGATCACCAGTTCCCGGCCGGTTGCGAGTGCTGCGCGATACACCGAAACAGCCCGGTCGATGTTCTGGCCGGAAGCGATGACGACGACCAGGCCGCTGTCGCGCCTCAATAACTCCAAGAGGCGAATCTCAACATCCCCCTCATCTGCGAAACCGTGTGAGCCCTGAGGCTGACCCACGGTGGTCCCTTCAAGAACCAGCACGTCGATCGCTCCCGCTGCATGGGGCAGTTCATCGAACAGGTGCCGCTGGCGACCGTGAGCACGGAGGTCGCCGGAATAGAGCAGTCGCTGCCCGTCAGCTTCCACCAAGAGTGCTCTAGAATCGGGTGCGGCGTGGTCAACCGGAATGCCCCGCACGAAAAAGGACCCAATGGATACCGGGCCGGCGTTCGGCAACTCACGCAGGTCCGCAGGTACGGCGGCATCAGGGACGAACAGCTTCGACGCCCGCAGCATCTTGATCGTGCCCCGACTGCCGTAGACCGGTACGTCAGGATGAACATGATGTGCAAGACCGTGATGGTCAAGATGCGCGTGCGACAGAACCAGGGCCGAGACTTCCGGAGTCGAACCCGCATACAGTCCGTCGATGTCCGGTAGCACGCCTTCGCGGCGTAACTCCTCACCCGGGCGGGTCATGGTCCCGTGCGGCCAATCTCTACCGTCTGGGTGAGTGAGTGGCATTCCGACATCCAGCAGGATTCGGTCACCGCTGGCGGACCGCAGTTCGACGCATGAGCCGCCGATCTGCTTCGATCCGCGATGAATGGTGAGGATCATGTGCCCTTGTCGACGAGCCCCTCTAGTGACACTGTGCCGTCGGCAGTCATGACGTAGTCTTTCTTTGAATCGAGGCACATGAAGCGAACGTGAGCGGCATTGCCGAGCCCGTCTGAGACCGCCCTGACCTCGCCCAACGGCGCCAGCAGTTTAGACACGTTCGGGTCGAGATCTACGAAGACCACAAGCAGTTCCGGAACCGCCGGAGAGAAGCACCTGAAGCCCAGCGACCCGCCTAGCAAGCCGAGTCGCGTCTTCTGGGCGATCACGTTCTCGTACTCCAGTTTGATGTCTCGGACGCGTTGCCCGTCACTTGCCGTGATGATGTCCCGATAGTCGCGGGCGTGGTCGCCCAGCCCGGATTTGCCATAGCACGCGGGGTACTCGCTCTTTACCTCGACGAAGACCAAGTCGGGTTCTGCCCAACCGGTCGCATCCTTCTTAGTCGGCCTGCGCTTGGCCGCAATCATGTCGAGGCGCCGCTGGGCCCATTGATACTCAAGATCCAGCACGAGATAGTCCGCTGGCGGGGGACCGGCCATCCTGGAGTTAGCAGCGGCCATCTCCTGACAGTAGGCACGCTCACCCTTCGGATGCTGTTTCCACCATTTATCCATCCCGGCAATCAGTTCCGGAAACGCTAGAACCCAATCGTCGGCGTCGTCGATACTTGAGAGCTGCGGGGGCAATGTGGGTGGCTTGGGAGTTCCACCCTTGAAGTACTTCTTGTCGAAGTGCAACGCCCAAGGTGACTTGCGTCCGTCAACAAGCATCAGATTGCCGCCACCGTAGTACACGTTGAAGCGACGATCTCGGATGTCTAAGCGCAATCGATCATCCTTAGCAACGGCGACTAGGACAGGATGAAGGTCGCCCTCCGGGCTGAGCGCAGCCTCCATAGGTTCCGCCAGCAGGCGAGGGATCTTCGGGTAGGTGTTGAGGTTAACCTGCTGTTTAGTCGTCATCTGGCCCCCTCGGCTTTGGATCTCTTCGGCTATAAGACGGCGATGTAAAGACCCCGTGCCTTCATCCCTCGAAAATCATACCTACGCCGCCCCTTCCCGAGCGCCGGGTCTAATATGTAAGGGCGAGCACTGTTTGGAACGAAAACGACCCAGTGCCAGCCGCTATCCTGCTTCCTATTGATAGGGACGATCGACAGGCTCTCGATCGACCGCCAATTGCGGAACGCCCTCTTCTCGGTGGGGATCCTTAACTTCCGTAGGGCACGGCGCAGTTGGTAATGGCGGGTGTGCAGTTTCCGGTCTGTCGGTAGAAAAACCTTCTCCAGAAAAAACTTCTTTGCCTGCGGGTATGTCTTCCCCGTAACCATCGCGACGCAGGCAATTCCGCAGCCTTCCTCATCTTTCTGTCCAATGCGCTTTATTCCGTCGGTATGAACCCCCACCAATCAGACACCGAGCGGCAGAGTGTAATTTCGGCCGCTTGATTTCTTTCCTGACCATCTCTGGACGGTTATAGTCTTCCCTTCGAGCTTTACCCATGGAAACACGACCGCATAGACTTCATCCTTTGATTTTCTGAGTCCTTGGTAGGCCTTAACATGTCTGTCTATCAGTCTTTGTAGCTCTTCGGTTTTCTTCTCGGCACAAAGAGCAAAGAATATCCGGAGCGGTGAGGGAACTTGGAGTAACTTGAACAGGTCCCACAAGTAATCGCAATCGTCAGACGTAGCAGACCTTCTAACCTCACCGGAATATCCAGCGAACCCTTCACACTCCATCGTTATCAACGGAACATAGGGATCTTTGCCTCCGCGACAGCAATAAATGTCCACCATACACTCGAAGGGTTCTACCTTCGCGATCTTCTCGATCTCGGCTTTTACCTTGCGGCGACCACGCCCCTTTTTCAGACCATTGGCACAAACCCATACACTTTCCCTCTTCGTTGCTCCGGCCTTCTTCAAGAGTAATTTGGCAAAGTACGCGGCGGTTGGCAGAAGGTCTTTCTGATCAAACCCCTGCTTGTAAACGCCATACCACTTCATCGCCTCGACAAGGCATTCCTTGAACTCCCGGGGACCGATGGAAGAGTTTATGCTCGAGCTCTCGATCATAATTGCGAACCCCTCTGGTTATTTGTAGACACTCCGCGAAAGTGTTCGTCAAGCATCTTCCATTGTTCATTTACATCGAAAATATTCGGCAACCTCCCATATTCCTTCCACCTCTTTGGAAGGACATGTCGGTACTTTTTGTCCTCCTCCTGCAAAAAGGGAAACAGCAGCGGAACGTGATAGATACCGCCTTTGATTCTCGCTCTACTAGCAACCGCCCGGACAAACGGGGCCACCTCCTTTACCGCAGGAATCAGATGGTGAGGATGGGCCGGGACTCGAAAGAGAACCCATTTCCCCAAAAGGTTACATTCCGCGACGGCCGCCGCAAGAGCGAGAAAATACGCCCGTGGGTTCACAAGAGCGATCACATTATCGATGCCTAATCCCGAGACCCTGCGAACTCCCCTGATAACTGCATCGGTAAGCATATCCAGATTTTTCCAACAGCCGGCTCTTGTCGGGCGATACCATCTCCAGGAAGGCGCTCCCCAATCTTCTCCCGTCGGGTTGATTACGCGGCGCATTTCCGTTTCCAGGACAATTGCGCCAAGAGGGTCATCGTGGCGGATTTCAATGGTGGAACTGTCGATGGCCGCAAACCTGACGATCCCCTTTTCCCTGAGATCTCTCAGTTGGGAATCGGCCTCTCGCCAAGTGTTCCAGTTCCTCATGCTGTAGACTTCCGCGGAAAAATAGTTCCCTACACACGCAGCAGCGTTGCATGGAAGAATGAACAGGACCTTACAATCGCGGAAATCGGCTGGTCGATCCTGCTTGCTCACGGTGAAGGTACCTCCGCCTGACCTACCCCCTGTTTTTTACCAGCAGGACGAGGGGATTTTCTCCTACGCGAAACCGGTAATCCGGTCACAAGATAGTCACAGATCCGGCTTATGGATCGCATACTCTTTCAAATAGGACAACTTGAAGAGATCGATCTTCGAGGTGCGCAATCGACAGTCATTCGTTATGCACACCCTGCTAATCCGGACCTTCTCCAGCAGATTCCCTTCCCCGGATCTTACGGTCCAGTAATCATTGAGACAAACGGAAACTAGATTGCAGTTTAATTTAATTACTGTATATTTTCGATATGATAATTGCCGTATCCTGAATTACTTGGCAGGCCTCTATTTCATTGGTAGAATTATTATGAATAGCTTTGTTTCCAATCTTGCGGATATTGTTGGCCAATAATGCATTCTCCCTGTTTAATATAAGTGCCATTTCCGCAATAGAAATTAGTCTTTCAATATATCCTTCATTACCTACTGGCAATATAATACATTTTTTCTTTTTTAATGCCTCTTCAAGTGTGAACTGTAATACAGTTCGGGATAATGTCGCAACAGCATCATACAAACCATAAATATAACAATTTGTTGCCTGTCTAAAGTAATTCTCAACTTTTTTTCCAGGAGCCCTGCCAACCTTTAAAGTACTTAATTTCCTCAATCTATTGACGTACTTAGGTACTTCACTGAGAGATTTTTCTGTGAAATACGTATTTAAGTAATCCTCATCCGCTGCTTCAGAAAATTCATCTATCAATTCCCCTAACTCATCAATCCCAGAAATATCACTTAATAATTCTTTTAACTCCTCTACAGATTCGATTATCGGTGCGGATTTTGATTTAAAATATTTAGATATTATTTTCCTTATCATTAATCTAATAGCTATGTACCTTTCTAATCCATCTTTTTCTTTTTCTTCAAGATCAATTAGCATATCTTGAATATATTCTGAATCAAATGTTAATTTATTAGAGTCTAGCCAGTGCAGAAAACTCAATATTTCCTTCGATAATTCCATGTCCCCTCCAAATAAGTAATATTCCCTAAATAAGTAATCCGATCACTTCGTGCCCAGTCTGGTGTTCGCCACCCTTCCGACAATTGCCGCTCCGCGGCTTGATACTGTGAGACCTTCGTTTCGTGTCGCCACCTGCGTGGCCAGCCCCCGGATAAAATCCCGGTACCTCGCCGGTTCCAGCACCCGGAAGAACGGCATCCACCGGGCAATGTGTTCCCGGAAGTCCATGTCGTTGTGGACGTCAAAAGAGACGACGATCTTCCCGTCCTTCCCTTTCCGCACGATCTCCTGGCGGGGGAAGATGCTCTTCCGCTCGAAGAAGTGGGCGACATTCGCGTCGAACTCAACCGTCACCCGGTCCGGCGCCTTGTCCTGGAACCAGATGCTTTGCGCGTCCGACAAGGTCTTCCGGACGGACTCCGGGATCTCCCCGCAGGCCCGCCCCGTGGCGCGGATCCCCTCGATGAAGTCGAGGAGGAACTTCTTAACGATCCCGTCGTGCATCGCCACCAGGTACCAAAACCCACCGTGGTAGAGGATCTTGCACGGCTCCACCGTGTACCGCTTCCCGGACCGCCGGTAGAGGAAGGAGATCGCCTCGCGGGCCTTGATGTGCCGCTCCACCGCCAATTGGACGGCCGCCACCTTCTCCATGTCGATCGCCTCGTCCTTGACGATCTGGTAGACGTCGGGCATCCGGAAGATCCGGTTTTTCAGCCCCGCCAGGAACTTCGAGTGCTCCTTGCCGAAGATGTGGGTCGCGTAGTCGATCAGGGCGCAGACCAGGGACATCTCGGAGGTGTTCAGGATCTTGTCGGTGATGACGTAGTCCGAGGTAAGAGCGTAGGTGTGCTTCTCCTCGTCGACCACCACGCACGGCAGGTCGGAGAGGTACAGGAGGTACCGCTGCGCGGTGCGGATGTTGACGTCGAACTCCTCCGCCACGATCCGGGAATTGAGCACCTTGCGCTCGTTCAGGAGACGAAGCAGCCGAAGCGCCCAGTCCATCATCGCGGGCTTGTTCATCGAACGCGGAGCCACGGTGCGCTTCCCTGGCGTCCCCTTCCCGTTCCTGCTACCCTTTGGCATCCACCGCCTCCATGGATCGCAGTTTTTCCAGCAGCCGGACGAGTCCCAGCGTGTCCTGCCCGCAATACTCCAGCAACGCCTTGCGCAACTTCGCCAGTTCCGCAGGATCGGAAATCTCCCCCATCCTGAAATAGGCTTCGGACGCCATCTCCCCGTCGCTGATCTCCAGCCCTTCGTAGGCCATCTCCGGGACCAGCGTCGGCAACACATTCTTTAGGGAATACGACCCGTTCATCTCCCAGTGGTAGATGTCCCTGCGCCGGAACGGCTCCATAAGGTCGATCAAACCATCGGCGATGGCCGAAAGCCGTTTCCGTAACTTCGGAAAAAGCGCACCCATTTCATTAAGAACCCTTTTCTCGAACCCCATGTTGTAGGCGACTACGCACGCCCCTTCCGGGATCTCGTTGACCAGCCTCTGCGCGATCTCCTTCCGCGGGTCCCCTCCCGGCCCGATCAGGCACTCGAAATGCCGCGCCTTCTCCCCCACCGCGTCGATCCGGTGCAGGGAGTACTGGAACGGTATCTGTTGGTACGGCCGGGTCCCATCAAACAGCGGGATGCCCGAGTTGAACGTCTCAAAGTCGAGAAAGCACAACGGGTAACTGAGTTGATCGAGGAACTCCCGGACCTTTCCGGAATCCGCATGCTCCTTCCGCCCTAGGAAATATTCCACCTGCATCCGCTGCGCCGCATTCAGTGCGCTGAGCGGGACGTCGGCAAGATTGACGACCCCCTTCCGGTACAGCTCCCACTTGTCGATACCCCTCCCCCGGATGTCGAAGATCGACGGCTCGGGAACGTGCTGCCAGCAGTGGCTCTTGAAGTCGCACTCGTATGGGGATTCGCAATGGGGCCCAATGTCGATGTCGGGCTCCTTCCCGCGTAGCATCTCCCGCATCCCCGCCAACGTCTCAGGAATGGACGCCTGCTTCTCCCGCACCTCCGCGGTGAGGTCCTGGAGAACGAACAGCTCCTCGGTGACGATCTCCCCCTTGCGGACATAGCTGTTATCGAGGTGGACGAGAAATGCCTTGTGGAGAGGGAGGCCGCATCCCGCAAGGACGTAATACTGGATCGCCACGTCGTCCAGGTGCTGCTCCTTGACCGACGTGGTGCTCTTCACCTCGTACAGGTTCCAGTAGCCCCGCGAACAGACGAGGATGTCGGCCTTCACAAAGACGCCGTCGAAGGCGAACGTCCCCTCGTAGATCACCTTGGTCCCGCGTTCGATCTCCTCCTGCGTTTTGGCGAGCTGTTGCTCCCCGGTCAGCCCGTCGAAAGGGACGATCACCCCCCCGGGAAACAGATGCTGGGCATAGTCGCCGACCTCGTGGCCGCTCTTCCAAAGCGCCTCGAGCGCCGCTGACGGCTCGCTGCGCAGCTCCGGCCGGTATTTATGGAGATAAAGGGACTTGTGGCACTGCAGACCGCGCGTATAGAGGGTCTTGCTCAGGTTTACGGCCTTGTTCTGCGGGGACATCTACCCTCCATCGACCAGGATGGTGTGCGGATCTCCGTGGCCCCATTGTATTTCCTAAGCAAGAGGGAGTGGGTCGAAATCCCGACCCACCCCCGAGAATTACTGTTTATTTTCCGAACGCGGAAAAGTGGATCAGGTCCGCGCCGTAATGCAGCGCCTTCCCGAACGACCGCTTCCCGTCGTACCGCCAGTCCTCGCCCATCCCCACCGGCTCGAACTTCTCGAAGAGCGACTTCGACACCTCGGCCAGGATCCGGCGTACGTACTTCATCGTTTCTTCCGGCGTCTTCGCCCGCCGGGCGGAAAGCTTTTGCCCCTGCGCCATCATCGCCTCGACGGCGACTCCGGAGAGAAGCTTGGGGAACATCTTCCCGAACGTCGCCTCCCGGTCAAACAGCTCGATCCCCTGGAAGATCCCGTTGACGAAGAACGCCGCCCCGGTCCCGGCCCCGTCCAGGGAGATCCCCTTCCGGTACTCCTCGATGGAGCCCTCCCGCTGCTCGAGGACGTCGTTCATCGCGCCGGTCATCGTGGGCGCCGCCATCTGGTGGGACATGTCCGCCACATGCGCCCAGACCTTCCCCTGCTCGGTGGCGTACCCGCGGTTCTGCTTGAGGGTGGTCTTGTGGAACTCAGCGTTATCCCGCCGGATCCTGTGCGGCGAGAAGTGCTTGCTCGCGCCGAACTCCCGCCCCTTGTAGCCCCACCGCCCCTGCTCCACGCAGGAGACGGGGATCCTCGTCACCGATTCGGGCGGGATGAGGAACGACGCGTTTACGATCCGATTCTGCTTGGCACCGACCAACTCCGTGCCGTCGACGATCAGGACGCACTTGTTCGCGAAGTTGGTCATCCTCAGCTCCGGGACCGAGCCACCCTCGCTAATCTCCTCGACGATCACCTTCTTTGTCTCAAGGGCCTTGTCGATCAGCAGATAGTCGAGCGTGGAGGCAGGATTCCCCGAGAGGGGCACCGCCGTGAGGTTCAGAACCGTCTTCGGGTTGCCGATCTCCAGGTCCGCCAGCGTGGTCATGCGATTCGTCGTCTTCATCTACCCTCCCCTTCGAGTGGTTCGTTGCCGCTCCAGCCGATCCGTCTCCCCTGGCATTCGAAGCATTCCCAGAGGTACTTACCCGGCGCCATCCCCCGCTCCCGGGGAATCAGGATTTCCCGCTCCGAGAGGCACCCGAAACATCGGAGCGTGATGGGCACCCGGTCTTCCGCATTCATGGAAAGAACATACGGGACCGATGCGACAGTTCCTGTCGCCAGGGGGAGGGGTTTTTCGTTGGAATATTTATTGATTATTAACGAGAGAGATTATGGTCAGAAGGTCTACAGCACTACGATCTAGCAACGGATTCTAATGCGTTGTTGCCACAAGGTATTCGAAGGTCATCGATCGTCATTTGCGTGAGGCGGTAGAGTAACTTGAAATACCCAGCTCGCTCGATGTTCACGACAAATCTCCTGTCACAAACGCTTAGGTTCAGATGCTTGCTTGGATGCCACTTCCACGAATCAGTCTATAAATGGAGCTGCCATATCCAGTTGCAATAATTGCGACAGGCCTTCCGTATCGTTCGCGGGTAGATGTATCAACAGATATTCAACCAGGTCCTCCTGCCGAGATTGCCCGAATGCCATCCGGTAGACGGCCAAGGAGCGGCGGAGCGCCGCCAGCTTGAGTCGATCGCGACTGAATTGGAGCGCGGGAACATGTCTTTCCACTCTTGCACCGCCCTCTACCGGGAAGTTCCAATATGGAACCATTCCCCTGCTACGTTCTCCGTGATCGCCCATGGCGGCGGAGAACATGGCTTCCCACGGGTCACGGCAATCGTTTTCCCCGATGACGCCGGCGTAAACCTTGGCGACATTTTTCCGGATAGCGTGCCCCTTGTACCGGTGTACCCGGCCTTCTCGCTGTTCCATGTCCACCGGATTATTGGGAAGATTCCAATGAACAATGGCATGGCAGTAGGGGTGAAAATCGAGTCCTTCCTGACCGACCGAAGTTGATGCAAGGACAAATGGCCAGAATGGGGAATTGAACGACTGCCGCACCCGATCCTCGCGCGTCGGTTCACTCCCCTCCTCCGATTCCTGCACTCCGAACCGCAATGCAAAATGCCCCCGCATCGACTCTTTTCTGGGAGGCCGGTTCTCTCCAGAAAGGGAGAAATGCTCAATCTCAATTCTGGATGTCATCAACTGGAGGGAACTGGACACCGCCTCCGAGACTCCGGCAACCGTCTTCGCCGCGTCCTCGTCCATCAGTCCCAGGTACTCTTTGAGCACATGTACATATTCATCGAGGACCGCCTGTAGCCCTCCCTCAGCGCAGTACTCGATGATCCGCATCCAATAGGGGTTCTTGCCGCTAAGACCGCGCAATAGGCAGGTAACCTCAGGGCGATTGAACAAACTTCGAAATCCCCACGCCATGCGTGCTGCTGCGTTCTGATTCGACAGATCGGCAAATGCGCTTTCCCTTCCGGCGATCCGGCAGAGGCTTCTCAGGGCAGCCACGGCGGGGCCACCGATTGCGTTGAGGGCCAGGACATGTGAAAGGTCCGCAGGTCGAGCGCCTATAGACACCCGACGATCGAGAACTTCCCGCGCCTTTCGAACATGATCGGTCCAACGCGATTCATGATCCTTATTTTCGGATGCATCTCCGCCGCTCCAGATCCGGTCCAATCCCTCCTGCCGCCACCACGCCTCCGTTGATAGGCGATCCTGTTGCAAATCCAGCAGGATCGGGGCGACCCAGTACCAATTCTCATCCTTGGCCGAAGACGCTTGCGGAATATCCAAGGTCTTGAGTCGTTCTTCGATGGCGGAGGATACGGAATTAACGATTTCGCCCAATGACGGTCGCGGTTGGTTGGACGCAATACTTGCTTGATAAAACGCTAGCGGATCGCCACAGGTCGCCAACGCGAAGCTTGGGTATAAGACTCCGAGAGCGTTCATCCCGGTCGGCTTGCCGTCCCTTTCCGCAAACTTCAGGAGATTACCCTGCTTCTTACGCCAATCGGACGAATACTCCGGTTGCTCCTCAAAAAGGGAAAACATCCGCCGCTCCGCCTCATAACTCATCATCGCGGCGATCTGTTTCGGCACGACATTCCAGGACGAAAACACCAATCGCTTCGTAAGCTTTTCCCCACCGGCAATCGCAAAGGGTCCACTGCGCTCGTAATAAGGAAGAGATGGCGGCAGCCAAAGTAGCTGCCACATGCCCATACCGATGGTCTCTCCCATCAATTGTTGTAGCCGTGCGTTGGACAGTTCGATTTCGCCATATCGCCGCACCTGCCTCCAGGGAAGTAGCATCCCGGGATATTTACGGAGCACTCCCATGACCTCGATCCATTTTTCCCCGTCGAAGGATTTTTGGAGCAACTCCTTGATCTTGTACCCGTCCATGAAGTTCAGGAGATAGGACGACGATTTCCAATATTCGAGCATGTCGCCGTGGTCGAGGCATCGGGCGACCTTTTGCAGCCCCAGATAATTATCGATCTCACCTGGCGTCAGCAGCGGTGGATTCTCTGCCGACCTGTCCTCTAACATGTCATCCTGATCCCCCGACACCACGACCCGCTCCTTTCTTACCATGACCTTTCGCAGTCCTTCCTCCAGTTGCGATTTGATTTCCTTCAGCCGATCAAAGGAACCCCGATGACACCGGAACAATTCCTGCCTGTATTCCTTGAGTAGAGCTTCGTGACTTCCGGCCCTTTGGTCCTCGAGGAAGGACAGCGTGGTGAGGAAATCCTTATAGTGGTCGTCCTCCTCGCATTCTTCGTAAAGCGTATACATCTTATAAGGCGTAGCCGAAAGCAGGAGCGTCCTAACTTCGGAGTGCTCGCTGGAATAGGAAAATAGCACTTGAGCAAGCTGCCCGGCCTCGTCCTCGTTGGAAAGCAGGTGCTTGAACCGCTGGAACTCGTCCATGATGACGATATCGGGTTCCAACATTCTGAGGCATGACTTGGCCAAGAGTTGCCGGATCCGTCCGATGACCTGGTTCCGTTCCCGGGCCATCTCCGGTGTAATGATCCGATCTGCCCGGGAGAAAAAGTCGCAGAGACCTTCGAATCGTTCCTGCATTCCGGGTTTACCCGCCTTGCGCTCCTCCCGGCTAAAAGCCTTCAACTCTCGCTCAAAATCTTTCTGAATGAGAGGATCAATATCCTGACTGAACTCGGAAATGTAGTATCTCCACCAATCCGTGTCCCTGACGTTACCTTGCAAGACATTCTTTGGATTCAACCTGTCTTCAAAACCCCAAGAATCGCGGAGCATCCAGTAGATCAATCTCCTTTCCTCTGCCACGCCAAGGTTCGACTTCAGGTCGAAGGAAGTCCCGGGGGTAAAGGAGACGAAATTGAGGTCCGGCTTGAGATGATCAAGACGCACCGGAAGCAAAGTAATCCGGGAGGCGTGCTCGAAATCGGCACTACCGGTAATATTTAGGCGGGTGATGTTCTGTCGAGCGATATCCGAATTCGAACAGATATAGACCACATCAATCTGCTCCACCGTATCCCAGAGATGATCAATGGCCTTAGCAAGAAGCCCCTTGGCGACCAAAGTCTTCCCTAATCCTACTTCATCGGCTATCAGGAAACGGCGCTGCGAATCCCCGTCTTTGTATAATCGCTGAAAAACATACTCGACGGTGTCACGCTGGAATTGCTTGAGACGGGAAAGGACCAACTCGACGTTGGGGCGCTTTAACTTCTTTGCCCTCATCGCCGGCGCTCCCTTGCCTCACGGATTGCCGGCCAAATCTCGAGGAAGCCGTCCGGGAGCAGGCGTACTCCTTCGGGATCTTTCGATAAATCATCCACAAGGCGGGATACGCGGTCGATTTTTTCCGGCTGACGATCCAGAGCTCTCAGCAACGACTCGAGGAGCGGAATCCCCGGCAATCCCCCACTTCCGGTGCCATCCTCGCCGAAAAGAACTCGGCTGCCATTTCCCCCGTCGCCTGGTTCGATTTCATGATCCGCCAGTAACAATAGGAGCAACCGGAGGACTTGCCCCTTGTTCTCGAGCAATATCCGGAGCAATCTCGCGAAGCGCCCCTCCGGTTCCCCTTTCAATGGGACCTGTATAACAAAACGGCTTGAAGATTTTCTTCCATCCCGGGCCAGAGATAAATCAAACACCAAGAACTCCGTTAGCGTATCCAATGTCACCCGATCAAAACGGGCTATTACCGGAGCATCAAGACAACATCGCACAGCCAGATGTTCCTTGAATGTGACTGGCCAACACCTGATCTGCATGTCCGAAGGAAGAGAGGGTGTATCACGGAGACAATGAACCTCCACGATATAACCATTTTCTTCCGGCACAGAAACGACAATTGCGGCAAGACCTGCAGTCGCCAGTCGCCGACGCACAAGACTTACCTCATAATCCAACATCTGCTGGTGAGCATCAGGGACCGGGGGGAGGACGGGAAGGACAAATTCCTTCAATAAATCGCGAAATAATATGGTTCCTTTTTCCTGACGTAAAAATGAGTCAATGCCGTATCGGCTCTTGGGGCCGATCAACTCGACCAGAAACTCAACATTGCCTTTCGCCCGATCTTCCGGTTTGCGCGGATCCGGAAACGCAGCATTGGTCGCATTGGCGGAGCCTGTCCATAGCCTGGCGTTCCACCCATCGTCCATCAAGTAAAGCTTCGCATGAAGCCCGGACAGCAAGTCGCTGCTCTCTTCTTCGGCCCCTTCGCCCTGTTCTGGCGAAGCCTCTTGGCAGAGGGTATAAACTGAGCGGAAATGTTGGATGGTCTCAGGGGTCAGTTTTTCTGCTTCATCATCTCTACTTATCAGCAAGCAGTCAGGACGACCATTGGATATTCTCTTTAAAAAGCTGTCTTTTACGAAAGGAGATACAATTAGCATCCGCCGTTGGTTTTCAGGAAACGGCCACTCTGGCTTATCCGTAATTCCAATTGGCCAGAAACGATATTCGTCAAATCCTTCGGGTCGACTGAATTGGACCCGACGAACTTCATCCTGGAGGACCTGGATCCTTTCCCGCGTTTCTTTTGACAGAGGGAGTATTGCCAGATCAGGCAGTATTTTGACAAAGTCTCCGAGCGGATGGTTTACTGCAATAGCATTTGTGCGATCTGTCAGGTTCCCGTCCAAGACAAGGATCGTATCCCATGAACGATCGAAGGTCAGGTTACGACTCAGGCAGATGAAACGATATTGGACAGAAATGCCTTCTCGCTCCACGTATCGCAACAGCCAGACTTTTGGGTGAAAGACACCGAATTCCTTTCGGCCCCTTACCGGATGGACCGATTTCTCAAGATAGGCGAACAAGCGCTCCTGCCGATTCGGAGCGAGAATCTGGCCTGCCTGATAAAAGATGCTGATCCGTTCCGCATTACGCTTAACCGCTTCCAGGAGTGCGAGCGGATTTGCCGTGGGGTTCCCTTCCCTGTCTTCCCAGTTCGAAAACGTAAAAGCCAGGGGAACCGACAACAGCGCAATCAGGTCCAGGGAAAACGTCGTTCCAATGGCTTGATCAAGCTGAAACCCGTCCGGGGGGCGCAATGCGTTCATAAAGAGGTGACGGGACTGGGGCTCAAGCACGGCTATCTTCCTGAACGGTAAAAATGTCGGTCAGAATCCGCTGAGATACGCCCCATCGAAAATCGAGTTGAGAAGCTCCTGCCGCACCACTCCATTGACGAAGAGCATTCTCGTTGCAGAGACGTGCGAGCCCTTTCTTTAGATATCGTTCGCGATCACGGATGAGAGCCTGCGCAGTCGGATCATCGGAAATTGTTGCGGGGTCGGCTTTTGCAAACACGATGTTCAGCCAGGTGTTGATAAATTTTTCTGTAGGGAGCGGAATCCCGCCCCCCTCGGATCGTACCGTCCGCCAAAATTGCACAATGTCCCAAGTTGCGTAGATTCCACGCCGCGCCGTTACCCTCTCGGCCCACTCGCGGACTTCCTTTTGATAGAAATCTACCTTATCTTCCCAGCACGAAAATTTCTGATTGTATTGCCAAGCAAGCATGAGGTTGTATAGCAGCGCAGCCCCATGCATCAATTCGGAAAAGTTGCGTGCATGGAACAGAGCCCAAGATATTTCAGTAGGGAGTTGCTTGTCGATGGAGGTTGGATGAAGCCAAGCATATGGCACCGATTCCCAAAAGGTTCCTCGATCCACGAGGAATGCCAAGAAAGAACTGGGGAACCGTCCCTTAATTCGCTCCTTTAGATAATCGGATTCATCATGCGTCAGCTTAAAAGATACGTTATTTGGAAAATCATCCGGACGAGGGGGTAATCCCGAATGCCAGTTCAGAGCGACACGATTTGGATTCTCCTCTTCTTCCCTTTTCTGCAAAGTAGGCGGCCCCAAGCGTAGTAACATCCGGTGATAATCTTCCTGAGAGCCTTGGAACGGGCGGATACCCCAAAGCCCAAGACCATACCAGTAGATGTTGCTCGGCAGTCGTTTGAGGTTCCTTCCTGCTTCTATTCCGATGGTTCCACCCGGATCGTCTGACATTTTTAGAGTTTCGATTAGGAGCGTTTCCTCATCTCGGGCCCACTTCGTATGCTGCTCTCTGCTTTCGAAAGCCCGTCGGCGGGCCCTCTGTTCAAGACCGAGATATGTCCATGGAACGAAGAGGAAATATCTTGCGCGGGTCTGGATTGTTGTGGTGCCAGGAAAGAAGATATTGGCAAAAGCGTCACGAACAGTGCCTATTCCTAACTCGTCGCGCGTATCCCGATTCTTGAAAGAATCGACAACGTCGAGCGCTCTGCGGCGTTCCGCTTCCGAATATGCAAGCCAAGAAAAACTGGAGGCCACTTCTCTCCACCCTCCACAGAAGTTACTACACGGACGAAAAGCGAAAGTTCAAATGCCTTGGACGCGAATCTACAACAAGCCCGTAATAATGGGTTATTCCCTGTGACCTGCCCCCCTAATCCTCTTTAACATTAGATGGGGATTCCCCTGTTCAACAGGTGCCCCATGTATCTCGCTGGCCAAGCGTTCGAGGCGTTCCACGCCCACTTCGCATTCCCAGATGACGAATACCCTCCATCCAAGCAGGGTAAGCTCTTGCTGGTGAGATTTGTCCCGTGCGACGTTTCCAGCAAGTTTTTTTCTCCAATAGCTCCTGTTGCTCCGAGGAATCCCAAAGTCTTGACACCCCGGGTGTTGGTGCCAAAAACAGCCTTGCACGAAGATCACAGCTTTGTACTTTGGAAGGGTTATATCGGGCTTTCCGGGTAGATCTTTCTTGTGGATTCTGAACCGGAATCCTTTGGAATGGAAGAATGAGCGCACCGCAAGCTCCACAGACGTGTCCTTGCTGCGGATACGGCTCATCATACGGCTTCTGACCTTTGGTGTGACAGAGTCCATCAATTCCCCAAGACATGCTCAATAGCAAAGATGGATCCAGGTAAGTTTTACTGCGCTCAGCCTGTCGATGACACTATTGATCACCTCAGGCGAGAACCGGAAGGTCGTCAATTTTTGCCCCGAGGGTCCGGATTGTGGGAATCAAGATACCGTCGGTCCGGACACGAAGCCCCATGATTCGAACACGATCATCTTTGCCAACTGTGGCAAGGAATTGATGGGTAGAGGATGAAAGGGGTGTGAGATCAATCTGCCTTGGTGCCTGCGATCCTCTAAGGATCCCCATGGAAACCGAAAATGCTTCTCCCCCATGGATCCTGCGGGGTTCTTCAACGATATTGCATTCGACGGCATCTCCGTCCAACATCCCTGACCAACTTGCGTTCGCCGTATTCCAAAAGGCCGGACACAATATCTTGAACTGGCACCATTTGCACGAATCTACTGATGCCGATGCCAGATGCTCCGCGCTCTTTGTGTGGATAGCAGTGTTATAGGTGTCTAGCAATGCCACGGCCTCTTCTGCCTCTCTCGTACACGAATCGGGATCCAACATGATTTCCGCGCGGCCGCCGGACATTGGGAGAAGAACCCCGCGCTCAGGCCAAACCCCGAAAACCTCTTTCACCAGATAACCGTATATATAGAGTTGCCGCGCGTATGATTCCTTGACCTCACAGTCCGGCAAATCGTCCGAGGTCTCGAATACCCCTCCCGTCTTGTAGTCTCGAATTTCCTTGCCGATCACGACATCTGGTCGTCCGACCAGCCTTCCCGCAAACGACCTGAATTCCCTCTCGAAGAGGACACCCTCAACAGCCTTATGCTCAACAGAATGCTCGCCGTGCATGAGGTATTCCTCGCGTAAGTTCTGTGCGCGCGCTCGCAGGCTTGCAAGTACGAGGTTATACCCAGGCCAAGTAGGAGGATTGCCAAATCGTTGGTCCAGGGGGTGGCGCTTCATCCTGTCGTGTTGTTTTTTAACAGCATCGTGCCAATACACATTTAGATTTGATAAAAAAACATCTTCGGGGAGGTGTGTTCTAGACAAGATCTCCAATACCTCATGATATGCATTGCCGAGCCAAGCTTTAGGGTTTCCTAGAATAAAGGTCGACAGATCCCTGCTTCGCGATAACCCTCCTCGCAAGAGGCACATACGCATTGTCTCGGAAAGGCTCGGGCTTATTGATTCAATAGGTGCCAAACGGATACAAAATCCCATCCGACTTGCCATGCCACCGACAGGCAATTAGTACGGCCTCCGGAGAACTTCAAAAATTGACTTGAAGATTACATCGCAGCCCATTCCCTGGGCCTGCACATAGGCGTCGGCCATCTGGGCGCAGAAGTGGTTCGGGCTCCAATCCCAAAGGGAATGAGTGACAATTTCGATCTTGTTTCCTCGCCGGGCCGCGTGCAGGCCTGCAAGCGGCGTAGGTACCCAACCCGTCATTGCCGCATGGTAAGGCCTGACGGCGGTGTCGTATAGGTGTTGCCAATACGAAACCCCGAAGTCGATGGGAGCGTTAGGATCGAGGGCCAGGCGGGCCAGGTCTAACCCTAACCGCCAATCGAGGATATTGTGGTAGGCAAGATTGCTGAAATCACGAATGCAATCGGGGCAGGAGGTCTGGCACGCATCTGCATGCTGTGAACCAACGAGGGGGCCGTAGAACTCATCACCCTTCACCGGATGAATTCCTGTGACAAATCGAAGGAGGCTCTCCATCTCTTCCTGATTGCCGAAATGGCGGCTGTAGCCCGCTCCGTTTTCGAGGCTGTCTGATATGAAGATCTGTCCAACCACTTGCCCATTTTTTGGCATCAAACGCAGCCCAACTTTCAGCTCACGTTCGTGAATGTCAAGCAGCACCGCAGCGGCGCGCCTGAGCAGAAACCCGAAAGAGTATAGGGCAGACCGGCCCTCGACTCCCGATCGGTCGCCAAAAGGAACAGGAATGGCGTGGCACCCGACGGGCCAAGACCTGATGCCCAGAACAAGGACGTCCGTCGGCTTGACCGACGCGAGTGCCCTGCGGTCTATAGCGTTGCCGGGATCGAGTTGGACATTGTTGACGTCAATCTTATCGAGGGCCTCTTGCGTCACCCAGGTTTCCCCCCGCGCTGTCTTCTCAAAATTAAACAACCGCCCTTCGTTGTCGTTTACCACGTAGACTGTGTCTATATCGCTCCAGATTTCCACGTTTGCCACCGACGCCATCTCAATGGGATTCACCCCGACCTTCGGTCGAGATGCCCGTGGTGTCCATTCGAATATGCCGTCGAAGTCGCGCGTTCCGGCTCCATACTCCGTCCGGAAGCCCCGGGGTTGGGAGAGACGAACATTGGGATCATAATCCGGTGGAGCCGTCCCGCAGATCGGGCAAGCCGGTGCGGGCGGCTGGTGGGCGTCTACCGCTTGACAACTCCTGCACATGCCGATTACAAGCACTGGCCCTAAGGGATTTGGCTGCTCCCTGGGTATGGTGCCTTCCGGCTGGTAGTCGACGACGCCAACGGAAGTGTGTATAAGCCCGTCCTTGACCGTTTCGGAACATGGGGCGAACTGGCTGATCGCGATGTCCAGTTCACGGTCGATGACGTATTCCGGCGGCCATTCGTGAGAGGGAGTTGGCCTCTTGTGGAACAGGTACCGTACGCGGGTGGGGAATCCGAACATAGGAAGAAGGCCGACATTCGCCAACCTCTCGCTTAAGGATCTCTGGGGTAACGTGGGATCCCCGGCAGCAGCAGTGACCCGGCCGGTTAGTTCGCGCTTAATGAAATTGATGAAAGCGGCGCGTTGCTCCTGGAGGCCGGGCGTTGTGTACGCCAGGAGTACGTCGCATATCCTCTCGATCGCTGCGCCGTTGGCCTGTATCCATTGATCCACCAACAGGGCCCCGGTTGCGCCAGCCGGAGTCCCTGGTGGGGGCTGTTGGGGCGCCTGTCTCCAATCCACTGCTTTTCCGAATTCGCCGTGGACGTTATCACCCCCCTGCGCAACGAAGAGGTTGAGGGCGGTGAATGCCTGGCGAAGAACCTCCTTGGCCAGAACCCTCTGGAGGATAGCTCCTCGGCGCATGTCGACGTACGGTTGTGGCGGTGGCTCGGAGGTGATGCGCGCTGGGCGCAAGAAATAGTAATCGTCGTGGCTACGGCCGCGGCAAAGCGTCATTGCAACCGATAGGCCTGTGCCGCGCCTGCCTGAGCGGCCCACACGCTGTTGGTAATTGAAACGCATCGGCGGCATGTTTGCCATCATGACCGCCAGTAGGGACCCAATATCAACGCCGGCCTCCATGGTGGTCGTGACACTCAATAGGTCAATGCAGTCTGCAAGATCTATCTCGCCGGGGGGCGGCAAGCATACGTCCTGAAACAACCGTTGCCTACGCCTCCCCTCGGTTTTGTTCGTCTGGCCCGTCAGTTCCTCACAGTTGAGCCGGAATATCGGGCCAGCCAGTGTTGTCAAATAGCTGTAATAATCGGGAGGTTCCTGGCCTGCCGCAATCGCCTGCGGCGGGCCAAGGGGCGAGAGGCAGTCGGTACAGACACCGCCTGCAGGGTGGAGGTGAATGCGCCGACAATCCCTACACTCGTAATACATTTCTCCAGCGTGCATCAGACATAGGCCCTGATCGACCAGGACGTGCTGGTTGAGACAGCCAGCACCGTCCAGGTAACCGATAACATCATTGAGAAAGGAGTTCTCATCCAACCCCTGTTGTCTGGCGACAGCACGAAGATAGTTTCTGACATAGGCCCGCGGCTGGGGTTGTCCGATTGCTCCACTGCTTACCAGGCGCCGCCTTGCACCCAATAGCCGGATGGTGCCATCTGCCGCCTCCTGTACCAAGTCACTCGGTGCAGGATAGGTGATGCGGTCTGTCGTGACATACGCTATCCGTAAGGACTCTAAGCTTCGCCTGCCGGAGGCGAAAATAATGCCGATGGCCTCCTTGAGCGACAAATTCTCGATTGTCCGTTGGTGTGCATGTTGGCGCGGAGAAAGAAGTGCCGGGTCCTTCGCCAACGGCAGCGAACCTGCATTCCACGTGTAAAGATCGCGCCATCTATCTTGTTGGTTGCTCGGATCACTCCAAAGCGCCTCTTGCGTGAAGCCGCCAGGGTTCATTCCGCGTGAGAGCAGATTCGCCGAGGCGTCGGCAATGAGCGGGCCGATGTGATAAGGGCCTTCCGCTGCGCGGCGAAGTATGCGTTGAGCTGCCTGACGGTACGTACGGCCGGGTTGCGATGGGCAGGCCATACCCGCCATAGCCGGGACTGATGATGTAGACAAAACGGCGGCATCCGCTGGGTGTGCTGTCATGTATGCCGTGGCTAGAGCTGTCTGCTCGGGCAGAAGCGGCTGGCCGCTCAGTTGGGCGGCGAATGCCTGTGCCCCCGCCCCTTGTGTCACGACGGATTCCGTAATCGCTTGCCGGAGGGCATCCCTGTAATGGGAGAAACGCATTCCGGCGGAAAGCTTCGCCGCATCAGACCGGCTGTCGGAAAACACGACGAGCTTCCTTTTCCCGGATTCGTTCTGAGTGACGATCTGCCGCAAGAGGGCGTCCGACAACACCTGAGATATCTTCTGGAACCCGGTTCGCAGGGTACGGATGGGCGATGCGATTATCCGCGATGAACCTGTATAATCCGCGTCGCAACGAGGGCATTTTGATGGATATGCCTTCCTCGCGCTTTCCACGTCCGGCGGATTGGGGCGATGCATAGCGGGAACGTGGTAGAGGTAACCGGGGCCTCCAAGTTCAAGGCGGCCGTCGCCGGTGTGCAAACGGGCATTCCTCCAATGCCGGTCTACACGATCCTGATTCCAGACGGGATCAGCCGGAACCATTCCTCGGGCGGCAGGCCAATAGACTGCGTAACGCAGGTAGTCGCGGTCCAAAGAGGCAAGATCCGGGGCAGCCTCCAGGTCGGGATGGTCGGGGCTGAGATACCATTCATTACCGTTCTCCGTTATCCTGCGGTATCCGCCGAAGAACACCTCGCCGCATGCCTCGCAATACAGGAGTTCGAGGATCCTGGAGCCGCAGCCGCAGGTGAGCGCAGGCACATAGTGGAGCGCCCCGACAGGGACGTTTTCCGTCCGTGCAGGTGCTTGGGTACATTGAGGGTTCGTACAGGCCCAGAGGCCTTGTAGGTTGCGGAAGAAGAGATGTGCTCTGATGGGGAGGGGCGCCACCCCATCGCTCCCACTGGCAGAGCAAAGCCCGGAGAGAAGGCCTTCTGCGGCCTCAAGCCCGTTTGGCTCTGGTGCGCCGGGAAACATCGCTTCCGCAATCTGCCGGGGGAATTTCGGTTCGGGTTGGCCGCCGGATGCCGAACAAGCGAGACGTAGCGCGTCGCCCGCAGCGATGTGACCGAGAGCGGACTCCAATATCTGCTCCGGGGGGGTGTTCTCCGGGGGGGCCGGTGCTCCCACTGCCGCGTGGAATCGCGCCGCGGCGTCCGGTGTCGGAGCGGGAGCGTTGCGCAGTGCGCGGCGAAGCTCACGGAGAGAACCGATGTGTGGTGCAACCCGTGTAATCGCAGACGGATCAGGGGGCCGAATATTCCCGGCGGCAACGTGAAAGCGGCCGCGGTCACGGCCGAAAAACTCTTCAAGGTAACGGAGGCCTGTTGGACCGCTTTCGAGGGAGGCGCTGGATGCGATTATTCGGAGCTTATCGGAATCGCGGGGTATGCCCAGCCGGTCGAGCAGAACCCTGATGAGGTAGGCCACCTCCGTTCCCGGGGTGCCGCGGTACGTGTGCAACTCGTCGACCACAAGATGGAAGACATTTGCCGGATCCGAATGGATCCATTGCCTCGTCTGCTCGAATATCGGGGCCTCGATCCCCCGCATGAGCATGATGTTCAGCATGGAGTAGTTAGTTATCAGTATGTCTGGCGGGTGGCTCTGCATGTCCCACCTCGACCACATTTCCCCGCCGTCCAGCCTCTGGAAGAACGACTCGGCCTGGCGTCCAGCGACGAGTCTTGCATCGCGTTCCATCTCGAACAATTGATCCCGCAATCGGGTTGTCGCTTGCAATGTCTCGCGACCGGAAACATGTGTTCGGCCGGTGTACCGCCCGAAGTAAAGCCGGTTGCCGGGCCTGCAGCTTGTTAGCCAGGCCCTTGCATTATCTCCGTCGAAAGCCCTTCTGAGTCGCGCGAGCTGGTCCTCGACAAGCGCATTTAGGGGATAAAGAATAAGGGCGCGCATGGCCGGGGGCCTTGACGCAGGGTTCTCGTTGGCTCGCTGCGGGATGCGGGGAGGATGGGTCCGGCCGGTCCTGTGCGCGGGGTTCCACCAGTCCCACTGGGGTGAGCGCGGGCCGGGCGGGCCCCATCTGGCCGATTCCTGGATGACCGCCGCCGCAATCGGCAGCAAAAAGCACTCGGTCTTTCCGGAGCCAGTGCCGGTTGTCACCACTACGTCCCGCCCGTGGACTACGGATTGCTCGAAGACATCCCGTTGATGATTGAAGAGCTCCCGAGCCGGGGGGAAAAGGCCCTGCGAAACGAATCCGATAAGATCCTCTTTGATAGTTTGTGGCCACAAGCCGTCAAGTAGGGAGTGAACCGTTTGCGCAAACGTATTTCCGCAGAGTTGGTAGGCGGGGACGGGTTCGATCAGGGGGAACCGGTAAAGCCTGCCGTCGGCATCGAGAAGTTGTCGGCGTTCCTCAATTAGGTCGGAGTACCGGAGATCGAACGGACTGTCGAGGTAACGTACGTATGTGTCGCGCAAGCTGTCAAAGATTTCGATCGGATTCTTCATGTCACCCCTGCCTCAGCAAGGCCGACGCGAGGTCGGCGATATCTCCGGGAACGTTCGCGTAATGAAGGAGGGCTTTCCCCTTGGCTCCCGCCTCAACAGATGGCAGTGACCCCGAACACAAGATAAGCGCCCGTTCGACCAGAAACGGCGGGCGGCAACTTATGGGGACCGTAAGGCGCAAGGCGCCGGGATCGTACCGGAGGACTTTCTTCCGCCGCATGTGGCGCAGCGCGAGGTATTTCCCGACCTGGCCCGGGACCGCAAACACAGATCTGTTTGTGCAAAGGAACACGTGCCAGCGATAGCGCCATGAAAACCGGAATACGCCCCATCGGGCTCGCTCAGCGTCCGCGCGGACAGCCGGGCGCCAACCTAATTCAGGAACGGAGAATTGCTCGATCCGCCAGTCAGACCCTATGGGGAGTTCATCCGGTTGACGGACTGCCGGATCGTCAACCGAGGGTAGATTCATCAAGATCATGGCAGGTGCGTCCCGCTGGACGGCCAGACCCGTTTTCCGTCCAATCAGTTCGAGGTCGCCTGTGTTTTTGGCATGGATGCGCAGAAAATCCGGACATGCGTTTGCTTCTGCCACTTCAAGGAATTGCCCTGCTGTGCTCGTTAGCCTTCCCAAGAGATTTCGGGAGCGGGCTCCCGTGACAACACCGAGCGACCCCCGTGATTGTTGAGAAATTGCGAGGCAGGGCGGTGTTACGCGCCAACCCATCTCCCCGGCGCCGGAGAAGAATTCCGCATGTCCCAGTCTTTGAAGATTGAACCGGAGATCTTGATGAAGTTCATATCGGCCATCCCTGCCTTCCCGCTCTTCGACCTCGCTCTCAATCTCGCTTTCGGGTAAATGCAGTTCTTCCACGGCCGCGCGGAACTGTTGCCATGTTCCTTCCCTACGCGCGGACATCCAGAACAGGAGTGAGTTTGCGCTCATCGCAAACTCCTCCTGATCACATGAGCTTGGCGCTTGTATTCCCTCCACAGAGCGGCTGCTGCGGGATCCGAGGGGTCGGTCCGGAGCCCTTTCCGGCATGCGTTCAGCACGGCCGCCGTCCAGGATCGCATCCGGGTAGTTTGTTTCCTCGCCGGGATTTGACTGACGGGCTTTGGGTGAAGGGCCTCGCCAACCCGCAGGATACTGACACTATCCCTGTCGCACCCGAGTGGATCAGCGGGTAACGCCCAGACAGGTTGAAAAGGTGGGTCGCCAGTACAATACCGCGCCGCTAGTTCGAGCCGGGTACTGCAGGTGTAGATTTCCCCGGGAGCTGCCCCAAGGAGGACGCAGTTGGACTTTGGCACCAGGACGGAAATACTGCGGCCACGGAATATTTTTGCGGGCAGGACCAGCGTCCCGCAAATCACTGAGTGGGGCTTTCCATCTTCACTGCTGGTTTCACCATGGGACCACGAATAAGCATCCCACGCCAACCATTCCTCGGCACCCTCTTGGATCCGGTATGTCTTTTGGCCTGCATTACACCAAACGTTGTGTTCCCCTGGAGTGTCCCACCCCGGTGTCGTATAGAACCCGTTATCGGCTGAAGATGCCAGTCGCCCGTCGATCAGGACTTCGTCGGCGGCGGAGATGTCACCCCGCAACCGGATGTTGGGCGGGAATCCCGAAAGCCACGCCGACCGCCTTATCCGGATCCCCCCGGTCATGATGATTTCCACTTCAGCCAAGGGCCGAAGGGCATCCAGAATTTGACCTTCGGCGCTGGATGTTACGGCAGACCGTGGCACAACACTTTTCAACCCGGCCCATCCGGCGGGAATCCCATCTGATACCCCAAGCATGACGGGGGAAGGACTTCCTGCAAGAAGAATTGCTTCCTGAACTTCCCGCAAGATTCCATCTGCGCATAGGACAATGTGCTCTTCACCTAGGACAAGCCGCGAAGTGCTTATGAATCCACTTAGCGAATCACTTCGTGAAAGGACGAACAGATCCCGCCCGCGCAGTGACCATTGGATCTTCTGTCCTTCTTCATCTGCTGCCTCCCATTCAACTCCCTGCTGCAACAATGTCCCGAGGTTGGGATGCACAACGTCTTGATACCATTCCTCCTGCAATGCAACGAGTTCCTCCGGATTTCCCGTACCAGATGCCAGCACTGTTTCTGGCAAGCTATCGTTGCGCCTCGGCAGAAGGGAGACCCGGCAATGCCCTCCGCGTTCGATAACAACGCGGACCTCGATAGATAGGGCCCGGTCCCTCACCCCGGGGTCTACAGGGCCACTCTTTGTCTTATCCCCGGGCCCGGCCTGAGCTGGTGGACGCCCTGTCGGGCGGAATCTGCGCGGAACCCTGGGACGTTTTTTTCGGGTAACAAGTGCAATTCCACCCCCTTCTGGTTCTGCTTCATCGGTCCCTGCGCCGCCGCCTTCTACCGTTTCCTCCTCCTCTGTATCGATTTCGCCGTTTGCTTCTGCGTTCACCGGCTCTGACAGGACCGGTTCCTCGTGTACACGCTGCATACCCGGTTTGTCGGGTTCAGATTCATTTAATTCAAGGGCGGTGGCCAGCGACGTGTCATCCCCCTCCTTCTCGGTTTCCGCCAAAGGCTCAACAGAAACAGGGGGGATATTCTCAGCCTGGCCTGGAGAAGCAGATTCTGGCGCGCCATCAGCGCTCTGGGCACTTGCAGCCGCATATTCTTGCGGTCCGTCTGAAGTTATTTCTATGGTGGCTGGTTCCCCCTGGATGGATTCATCGGGGGATGGCTCGGGACTGTCTTGCTCCTCGGCTACGGTATCTTGCCCAATGTGCTGTATTTCGAGGAAGTGCGCTTCGATGGAAACTACATCCAACTCTTGCTGATCGACTGCGTCCACCGGTGTTGGACTGGACCCGGAAGTATCTTGTCCACCGAAGTCGCGCTCCGGTTTGTGTTCCGGCAAAGTCGGTTCCGCGATAGGTATTTCATGCTTGGCATCTCGGGCGGGCTCAATCGTCAGCGGCTGTTCGTACTCTCCCCCTTGTTTTCCACTTGGCGGTGGTGACACCTGGGCCAATCCACTTCTCCGTTTCGCCAGTAACCGTTTACCGGCGAAATAGGCGGCGCCAGCGGCGATTAAGACCGTGATGGCTATGAAATACAAGCGCACGGGATTACCAGCCTCCCGCTGGAATAAACTTCTTCCCATCGAGTGAAAGGACCGATCCAAGGACTCCCTGAATTAAAAGGGGCGGGACAGCGTTGCCAATCATTTCGTAGGCACTTCGCCTGCACACAAGAGATTCCGGGAAGTCAATGTGATCAGGAATCCCCTGGAGGCGGGCATACTCTCGAACCGAGAGAGACCTTTCATGCTCGTAGTGGTAGACACAGTCGTACTTGGTCGAAAGGGCAGTCGAAGGAACGTCGGGATGTAGGCGCCGATATGCAGAACCGAACCGGCGCGAAAGACCGTTCAGGTATTTTGCCGGGATGTGGCGCGCGCATCCGCCAGGTTTTATGTGCCGAAGGCGAGACCTCGTTTCCGCCCGAATCTCAGGGGTTCTGGTGCCGCTGACCAACGGTTGCCCTGCCCCTCGCATGAGCCGTTGGAATGCGGACGCGGGCTCGGACCTGTAAAGCCTTGGTTCTTCATGTTGGGCTTCCCCGAGTTCCGGCAGATCGGAAAGAGCTTGTCTTGCCGAGGTGAGCGAAAAATCCTCTGGATCCTTCAGCATACCCACGAAACTGCTGAGTTCGGCTGGCATGGCGCCGCCGTGCCGGAGAGCAGTGTACAGCGGGCGAAGGTCCGGGCCAGGGCTGGGAAGGTGCTCCTTCCCTGAGCCGTGTCTCACAGCAAGAATAAGTATCCGACGCCTGGTTTGCGGGACGCCAAACAAAGCTGTGTCGTAAACCTCGTACCCCACTCGATAGCGAAGTCCTCGGGGGCCGGGGCTTTCAAGCCGCTCTAATACGCTGCGAAGTGTCGTTCCGCCTTGGTGGAAGGCAAGGGTTGGGACGTTTTCTATGAGGACCAGCCTGGGACGAAATAGGGCAACGTAGTCCGGCATGGCCGCAAGAACCTTATTGTGAGGGTTATCCACGTTGTTTCGACCATTACGTAATATGCTAAATCCCTGGCACGGGGGGCCTGCAGCGAGAAGCTCGATCTCCCCATCACGCCGGAAATCGTCTGCCACTTTCTGCCGGCCTTCCCGGCTGAGAAGGTCGCACACGCTTGCGATGGGATCGGAAGAGTTGTGGTTATAAATCCTGACGGCCTTATCCCAGGAGTCATAGGCCCGCTGGATCCCGAATCCCAACTCGCGAAGGCCGAGACTGATCCCGCCGAGCCCGCAACAGAGCTCGATTGCTTGAAGGGTTGTGGCCGCAGGTGTTCCAATTTTCCTCATCAACGCCTCATTATCTGCGCTATAGACTATAGATCAGCCAGCGCTCTGCGCTTTTCGGTTCCTCGTTCAGTGTAGGCATTCAACATTCCTGCAACTTGCCCAAATCCGCCAACTGCCAGACACATCGATCACCCCTGTGTCCAACCGGCTTGATCATCTCCGGTGGATTCTACCTTTGGGGGATAATCTTACATCATTCGATGCAACTATCTATTTCAACAAAACATTTCTGGCATCTATCCAGTGCCATTGAATTTTGCATCAACGATCTCCTGGCCCTTGATGAGTCAATATTACCAGTCGCTCCCTTGCCCTCGTGCAACCGACGAAAAGAAGATTCCGGCGCTTTCTGGCCGCATCATCTGCTAGGCCACTCTTCGATGGTGGCCCGACTGGATTGCCGGTTGCATCAATCAGGTACACAACTTCAAAGTCCAATCCCTTGGCGCTGTGGATGGTGCCGATCTTGACCGTTGCCTCGTGAAGGTCGAACGACTGCTTCGCCGCGCTGCTCTCCGTGAACCAGTTCACCGGGATTCCGGCACCTTTCAGGGAAGAAGCAATCCGGTCGGGCAGGGATTTCTCCTCCACCGCGGGCGTCATGACTCCCCTGAGCTGTTCGAACGATTGAAGAGTTCTTTTCCCGCCCGGGCTTGCGGCACCCACGGCTGACTCGGCAACCCTTCTCTTCGATAGGTACAAAATCCCGATCTCTGCGGGTGAAATCTTCTCCGCCTGGATGTGATGCCGGACCTCCGTCACCAGGTGATTGACGAGTCGATCCGGATCCGGGAACGTTTCGACGACGGGGGCCGAACCTGTCCTTCCGACATATTGGGGGAAGACCATCATCTGCCCGGTCTCCCGGTCCACCGACGGAGGAAGCTCCTTCCCCGCCAACCGGTGGGCGAATTCGAAGATCTGCTGCGTGGAGCGATACGAGGAAGGAAGCATGTGGGTCCGGCCACGGAAATCGATCCCCATCTCCTTCAGGGAGAACCGGCCGTAGAGGTCTTGTTCGGCGTCCATGGCGATCATGACGTCGTCGCGCTCCGGGCGGCGAAGCGACAGGACGACGCGGAACATCGCAGGGGAAAAGTCTTGCCCCTCGTCCAGGAGGATGACGTCGTACTTCTCCTTTTCCGGGACATCCCCCACGCGGGCACCGGCGCGGGAAACGATGTCGTCGTAATACTCCGTATTTTTCCCTTCCTGCTCCACGGTCTCGCCGAGGATATCCCCGCACAGGTCGAAAAACGGCTTCACGGCGATGCGGGCGCGACGGTCCTCCGGCACGTTGTGCCCGACCATATCTCGAACGTGGTTCGCCAGCGACAGGTTGTAGCAGGTGAAGAGGATCCGTTTGACGGAGGGATCGTACTTCGCCTTGTAGATCGCCCTCTGGAGGAGGACCAGGGTCTTTCCGCTGCCTGCGACCCCTTTCAACAGACGGGGGCCCCCGCCGATCTCCCGGGCGTACTTCTCCTGAAGATGGTCCATCGCCACTTCGCCCACCTTGCGGGAGTGCCTGCGCTGGGTGGGATCGGCCATCTTGATGACGCTGTCGGAGAAAACTCTCTTCTTGAGCGCCTCGGTTTGCGCGCCGGACAAGGGCGGGGCGGGAAAGGTTACCTGAAGCGCGCGCCGCGCGAATTCAAGGAATGTCTTGAACCCCTCCTTCGGGTTCGCAAGGTACGGACCGTTGTTGGCAAGATCCTCCTCGAAAAGCGTCGTCTGCGGGTCGAGACGGGCGGCATGCGGGCCGGCCTGGGCCGTCTTGCGCGGGATATTGGCGAAGACGACGACATGCCCGACCGGAAGAATCGGTTTTCCTTTATTCGGGCCGGAGGAATGGCAAAGGAGCGGTTCCCGCTGGATCTCCTCCCGGACCTTGTACCCGCACTCCCGGGCCTGGACGTATGGGCTGGTCTTCGTCCCCTCCCCTTGCTCCGTGCGGAGGGTGAAGTCGGCCGGGCCGGTCGAAAGGATATGTCCGTGCTTCCAGCCCTTCACCTCGATGACGAAGAGGCCGATGCCGGGGAGAAGCAGGGCGAAGTCGATCTCTTTTCCGCAGACGCGGACGGAGTGCCAACCGATGACGTCGGGGCGGGATTCGAAGAGGATTTTCAGGAAAGAATGGAATTTCCGTTCCCCGGGGGGAACCGCCGTCGCGCTAATGTCCTCGGGGATTAAGATCGTCACGAACCTCCTCTTATTAGGAGTTGGACGACAAGTGAAAGAACGAACCATCTCATCATATTGGTTCTGCTCAATGAGATCAATTCATTCATCGGCAGAATAATCATCGAACTTTAGGGCGACAGTTGCTGTCGTGGTTAAGACACAATTGACAAATGACAAAGTGTACGAGATTTAAATCTTTGACCTTCGGGATGGTTACCCGAAGATTAACCAGAGACCAGGCATCACTCTACAGATGGCCCCCCGGCGGATAATGGAACTGGTAGGCGACAGTATCTGTCGTGACGGAAGAAGACGACTATCTATTCGAGGGCACGAAGCATCTCGGAGAAGATCGGGCCCAGGAGAGGAATTTCATCGGTTGCTACTTGCCACAGTATCGCCTTGTCGACTCCGAAATATTCGTGGATCAGTTTGTTCCGCATGCCGCGCATCTGCTTCCATGGAATGGCCGGGTATTGGTCGGATATTTCTGAAGGGATCTTGGTTGAGGCCTCACCGATGACCTCAAGGCTTCGAATGACTGCATTGATGGTTTTCTTATCGCCGCAAAAAGCATTGAAGTCCATGTTCGAGACGAAGGATTTGATATCGTTCACCGACTCGACGATGTCCTGGATGTAATCGAGATACTGCCGTTCCGTCATACGTAAACGACTTCCTTCAGAATTCTGGCGCCGATCCGGGGCTTCAATGCATCCTTGGAGACAAGGTCTACCTTGAGACCGAGCAATCCTTCAATGTGTTCTTCAAGGGACAAAAACTTCAATAGGCCGATCGGTGCGCTGAAGGTAACGATGATGTCGACGTCGCTGTCCTCCTTCGCCTCTCCCCTGACGAACGAGCCGAACACACCCATATCCTTGACCCGGAATTCCTCCGAGATATCCTTTCTGTGCTGCGAAAGGGTGCTCTTTATGTCTTCAAGCGACTTCATGATGTCGATGATACGGTTTGTAGGAAAAAATTGAAAGGGGCTACGGTATTACGCCGTAACCCCTGATTTTATGGTGGCGGAGCTAG
>Ga0209211_10001929_pt1 | contig 37305 bp, 29 predicted proteins | sample RifGroA2_FD_183992 | JGI IMG/M metagenome (GOLD analysis project Ga0209211, IMG submission 183992) | Groundwater microbial communities from Rifle, Colorado, USA - Groundwater A2 (SPAdes) (version 2) | ecosystem: Environmental > Aquatic > Deep subsurface > Groundwater | place: Rifle, Colorado... | reverse complement strand
AAGATTACGCCATTGATTAAGAATCAGAAGCGACCCTGCTCTCAGACGCGGCTTTGACCAAACTGATGAAAGGCGAAACGGTACAGGTGTCCGATGAATATAACAACAACTACGAACCGACTTTCTCGGTTAAATTCAAAAAACCCGGCTAAAAAAATCTTCCGACCCGCCTTGACTTTTGCCTTTTTTCCAGATAGTATACGGAAACTTATGTCAGGGTAGCTCAGCTGGTTAGAGCGTAGCATTCATAACGCTAAGGTCGCGGGTTCGACTCCCGCCCTTGACACTAAAAAAAAATATAGTATACTATTGCCAGTTCAAAAGCCTGGATCCAATTTCTGGGTTCAGCAAAGCGCAGGGAGACAACCATGCCGGTTCCAAACGCAACTGTCAATGCCATTCGCGCGCTGGAGAGGCGCCGCCCGCCGGTACCTCTGCCGCCTGAAGGAAGATACTTCATCGGAAACACGCCCGCTCACCCGGTGTTGATTGTCCCTGGAATGGCGGATGCACCCATTCTGGTCCTCGCCTTGAGCGAGCACAGAAGCCAAATGCCTCCGCTTCGTTGTCAGCCGGAGAACCGTCCGCACCGCGTCATGCTCGTCCGCCCGGCAACAAACGAAGAGAAAGCGAGCTGGAGAAGAAACCCCGGAGCGCCCAATCCAGATCGTCTCATGACCCTTGAAACGCTGGCCACTGCGGGCGGGCGCGGCCGATTCGCGCTCGACACTCCCATGCAATTCGTCAGCTACCTTCCGTCAATCTAACGGCAGACAACAACCACCCGACCGCGTTGCTCTCAAAATAGTCCTCATTAGGACATATTGGCCCGAGAGCGTAAAAATCAGGGCCTGCTTCACCAGAGGACAGGAACACTGTTCATTTCTTCTGGAAAAACCCCGAAACCTCGGGGTTTTTAGTTGCAAAAAACCAAAATAATGCTAAAATACTGCCACTATGTACATACTTGGAATTGAATCATCCTGCGACGACACCTCCGTGGCTCTGCTTAAATGTTCGCCCCAAGGCCATATTATCATCTCCGAAAAAACCGCTTCGCAAATTGATATCCACAAAAAATATGGCGGCGTGGTTCCGGAAATTGCCGGCCGCTTGCATGCGGAAAAAATTATTCCACTCGTTGAAGAGACGCTTAAAAAACAGCCCAAACCCGACGCCATTGCCGTTACCACCGGTCCCGGGCTCGTAACCGGCCTTTTGGTGGGTGCTACCGCCGCCCAAACGCTCTCCTACGCTACTAACATCCCTCTTGTTGGCGTCAACCACCTTGAGGGGCACATTCACTCGGTAGAGCTTGCGCCAGAGGGCGCCCTCGGCGAACCTATAGCCAATTTCCCCGCCATGGCTTTGGTAGTTTCCGGCGGCCACACCGAGCTTATTCTGATGGAAGACCGCGGTAATTATAAAATTCTCGGCTCTACCAAGGATGACGCCGCCGGCGAATGTTTTGATAAAGTCGCGAAACTCCTCGGCCTCCCCTACCCGGGCGGACCGCAAATTTCCAAATTAGGCAGAACCGGCAACCCGCAAGCAATAAATTTCCCCCGACCGATGATTGAACAAGAAAACTGTGACTTCAGCTTTTCCGGGTTGAAAACCGCCGCCCTCTATTGGCTCCGCGATCACCCTGTCATCCTGAGTGAAACGAAGGATCCCTTAACATTGCCAAGCAAAGGGATTCTTCGCTCCGCTCAGAATGACAAAATCGTGACCATTAATGATTTCTGCGCCAGCGTGGAACAAGCGATCGTTGATATCTTGATAATTAAAACACTGCGGGCGATTGAAAACTACCGGCCAAAGACAACTATTCTCGCCGGCGGCGTCGCCGCCAACCAGAAACTCCGTAAAACTCTCGCTCAAAAAATGTCCTCAAAATATCCGCTATCCGCTATCCGAGTTCCGGAGCTCGCCTATTGTATGGATAACGGCGCCATGATCGCCGCCGCCGGGTATTATCACGCCCGCAATAAAAAATTCACTCCGTGGAGCGAACTCGCCGTAAATCCAAATTGGAAAATTAACCAAAACAAAAACTAATTATCGCATCCGGAAATTTTTTCCACGCCAGCTGACGCCTTCAACGCCTGTCTAAGATCGCTCCCGCCGTTCACCGCGTAGGATGTTTTAATTCTATTACCGGCTATCTTCAAATACACAATTTTCTCACCGGGAAATTGCTTAAAAATCAATTTAATGACGTCAGCCTTGGCTTTTAGTTCTTCAGCCGTCAGCGTTATCTCTACGCCGCCGGCGGTTAGAGCCTCCACCACCTCGGGTTTTACGTACTGGCGGATAGAAGACTCGCCTTTGTTCACCGCCAATTGAGAAAGCATAGCCTGAGCATTTTCCTTGGTTATCACATACGCCCGCTCTACGAACAATTTATCATCGCCTTCTTCTTCAGAAGTGCGGCCGACCACGCACACCGAACGCCCCTCCATCCAAATATCTTTGGTCGTTTCATATGTTTTCGGGAAAACCAGCAATTCTAAACTGCCAGTGACATCCTGAATTGTTATAAACATCATCGCCGCCCCCTTGCGGGTAATTTTTTTCTTTGTGCTGTCAATCACCCCGCCCACCACCACCCACTGCTTGCGCCTCTGCGCGGGCAAATCGTTCACCGTGGTCAAAACCGGCTCCAAAATCTTCTGAAAATAAGCGAATGGATGCGCTGTCACATAAAGCCCCAGCAGCTCTTTTTCCCATGTCAATTTTTCCTCAGCCGTCGCGTTGGGCGCCGAAGCAAGCCGCAACCTCACGCGCGTATCAATAGTACTGCCGGCAAATAATGAATGCTGTTTGGTATCTTTCTCTTCTTGATCGGCGCGCGCGAACGAAAGAATCGCCTCAATATTGGCAAGCAACGCCCCGCGGTCATACCCCAAACTGTCAAGCGCTCCACACTCCACCAGGCTCTCCAACGATTTTTTATTCAAATCCTTATCATCAACGCGCGTCAGGAAATCTTCCAAACTTTTATACTGCCCGTTCTCTTTTCGCTCCCGATAAATGACATCGGCTATGTGCTCACCCAAATTTTTAATGCCATTCAGACCGAACCGAATATGCGCCGGATTCTCGCCGGCGGCGCTAATCATGGCGAAACTCTTGTAACTCTGGTTAATATCGGGCGGCAAAACTTTAATACCCAAACGGGCGCATTCATGTATAATCGGAGGCACTTTATCAATATCGCCGCTCTCGGCGATTAAGACCGCTGCCATGTACTGAATAGGAAAATTCGCTTTAAGATAAGCGGTTTGGTAGGCAACGATAGCATAGCTCGCGGCGTGCGCCTTACCGAATCCGTAGCCGGCAAACGGCTCAATCAGCTCCCATAGCCGATGAATTTTAAGATCGGAAACACGCCCAAATTCGCGACAGCCTTTAAAAAATTTTTCTTTCTGTTTGCTCATCTCCTCGGGAATTTTTTTGCCCATCGCTTTCCTAAACTTATCCGCTTCTTCCCAATTATACCCGGCCAAATGAATGGCGGTTAAGAGCACATCGTCTTGATACACAATCAGCCCCAGCGATTGATCTAGATACTCTTTCATGCGCTGGTCAAGGTACTCAATCATCTCCGGATTATTCTTGCGCCGGATATACTCTGGTATAGACTCCATCGGACCAGGCCGGAAAAGCGCCACCATGGCCATAATATCAAAAATATTTGTCGGCTTAAGCTCTTTCAAATAGCGGGTCATTCCTGAACCGGCCAGTTGAAACACGCCGACGGTTTCGCCGCGCGCGAGCATGTCATAAGTTTTTTTGTCATCCCACGGGTCAAGATTGTAAATATCAATTTTCCGGCCGGTCGTTTTTTCAATAATCTCCACCGCGTGCCCCAAGATAGACAGGTTGCGAATGCCTAAAAAATCCATTTTCAAAAGACCGGCCGCCTCCACCGCGTGCATTTCGTACTGGGTGACAATTTTTTCTCCGCCCGATTCGTATTGAATCGGGGTAAAATCGGTTAACGGGGATGGCGCGATCACCACTCCGGCCGCGTGAATAGAGGTATGGCGGGCGCACCCTTCAATCTTTTGCGCCAAATCAATCAGCCGCTTGACCTGCGAGTTGGTGGCGTAGAGAGTCTTCAGCTCCGGCTCCAAATCAAGCGCTTTAGCAATAGTCATCTGAAAACCCTGGGCGCCGAAAGGAATGAGTTTGGAAACATGATCGCAGAAAGAATAGCTGAAACCGAGAGCCCGGCCGACATCGCGGATACTCCCGCGCGCCGCCATCGTCCCAAAAGTAATAATCTGCGCCACTTTGTCCGCGCCGTACTTTTTGGTGACGTAGGCCACCATCTCATCGCGCCGGTCATCGGCAAAATCAGCGTCAACATCAGGCGGGCTGGGGCGAGAAAGCGTTAAAAAACGTTCAAACGGAAGTTTAAAATAGAGCGGATTGACGGTGGTAATGCCCATGGCATAAGCCACGATTGACCCGGCCGCCGATCCGCGAGTAGTTTCAATGATGCCGTGTTCGCGGGCATAACGCACATAATCCGCCACTACCAAAAAATACGGCGCGTAGCCCTTTTTCGCGATAATGCCCAGTTCATAATCCACCCTGGCCCGCACCGCATCGGTAAAATCAGTCATCTCCGGCAACCGGCGCAACACTTCAGCGCGCAAATGCTCATCGGCTGTCTTGCCAACCGGCAAATCAATGGCCGCGAAATGCCACTTATTAAGCTCCAGCTTCAAATCAACGCGCTCGGCGATTTTCACGGTATTCTGAAGCGCTTCCGGCAGATGCCTAAAACGGCCGGCAATTTCACTGCCGCTGGCCATGGAAAAATCCACGGCCGCGGACGTCGGACGGTTCGGCTCGTCCAGCGTGCGTCCGTCACGAATACAGGTTAAAATATCTTGCGCCTCGGCATCATCCGGGTGAAGATAGTGGGCATCGCGAGTAACCACGAGGGGAATATCAAGCTGTCTCCCTAGTTCAACTAAGTCGGCATTCACCTTCATTTGCCCGGATAAATCCGGCAAATCGCCGAGCTCAAGAAAAAAATTATCCGGACCGAATAATTCTTTATATTCAAGCGCTACCCGTTTAGCTTTCTCCCCATTATTTTCTTTTCTAAAAATAGACGCTATCTCGCCGTCAATGCACCCGGACAAACCGATCAGACCGGCGCTATGAGCGCGCAACATCGCTTTATCAATAAACGGTTTACCGCGCCACCCCTCCGTGTGAGCGCGCGACACCAAGAGCAATAAATTTTTATAGCCAACCAAATTTTCAGCCAACAGCACTAGATGATTTTCCTTATATCCAGACTGATCGGCCAAGCTCGGAGTGATATACGCTTCCACGCCGATAATCGGCTTTATCCCTTCTTTCCGACACGCTTCATAAAATTCAATCGCCCCATACAGATTTGCGTGGTCAGTCAAAGCCATGGCCTTAAAACCAAGCTTTTTGGCGGCCTTAACCAGCTCATCAACCTCGGGAAGAGCGTCAAGCAGTGAATAGTGGCTATGGACATGCAGGTGGACGAAATCGGCCATAGGGGTAAGACGAGTTCATCTTATCAGCCAAGAAGAAAGAAAGCAATCGTCCGCCTGACAACTAAAAACCCCGCACCGAAGTGGCACGGGGCTGGTTTTACGGAATTTTTTATCTTTTCACCTTCGCCGCTACTTTCTTCATTTTCTTGGCCGTGGCGGCCACAGCCTGGCGCACGGCGTCTTTGGCGGCGCTATTAAACCGATCCGTCCCGCCGCTCACCCAATCTCCCGCTTTTTTAGCCACTACTTTTTTTATGAGACTGCCCACTCCGCCGCTCGCCAGCGTTAAAAGCCCGGAAATATGTTCTACTTTACCGCGAATATAATTGATCGCTTCGGTGAGCGCCTGCAGACGGACCCGAAATTCCTCCACGATTTGATTGGCGTTGCGCAAAATACGCATCACATAATAAAAAGTCCAACATAGAAACACCGTCACCCACAGCACGCAAAACGAAATTACGAGATACAAAATATCTTTTGTAGTTTCTAACATACCGCTCCTTTAAAAATTAACATGCCTTTAGTATACCACAAAACACGGCCAACGCCTTAAAGCGTATGTGGATAAAAAATTTACTTCCTCATTTCCACCCCGTATTTTTCCTGAAGAATTTTTATAATATACGCTTCAACAGCGTCAACCTCGCCTGAAATTAACGTCCGCTCGGGACTGCCATAGGTCAAATGATATGCCAAACTTTTCTCTCCCGCCCCGACTCCTTTGCCGGCAAAGACATCAAATAATTCTACTTTCCTGATCAGCGGGTCGCTCTTTTGAAGCAAAACAGCGACCTCGCCATGGGTCGCCTCTTTTTTAATGAGAAAAGCGAGGTCGCGCGTCACCTCCGGATATAAAGAAATTGGCTGGTAAAAGGCTTGAGCGGAGGTAGCAACCATAATTTCAGCCAAGGCAGATAAATTCATCGCGCATACCCCCACACGCTCCGCTATGCCGAAAGCCGCGGCTACTCGCGGATGAAGCTCATGCGCTATCCCAGCCGCTTTTCCAGCGCACGATATGAGAGTAAGGCGGGCAGGGTGCTCCCACGGCTGCACCTTGTCTGCGGTAGCGACATCCCAAGCCATGTGTAGATTGCTAAAAATCATTTCTGCCACCCGACGGGCTTCCCGGAAGGGAATATCATTGTTCCGGCGCAGATACAAAGCCGTCAACCAGGTATCTTGGCGAGGCAACAGCTCGTCGCTGTTGCGCTCCGCTCGTGGCCCAAATTTGCCAGCTGAAAAAACACTGCCAATTTCAAAAACCCTAAGTTCCTCGCGGTTAGCCATAGCGACGCTGGCATTCTCTAAAAGATTCGGCAATAAATTTCGCCGGATATACGGCTTTTCTCTGGAAATAGGGTTATCCAATTCTAAATATTTGCCGGCCTCGTCTCCTAGCTTGGCTATCTGCGCTGCGCTGACAAATGAATAATTATAAACTTCGGTGTACGCCAATTCTTTGGCCAAAACATCATGCGCCATTCTAATAAGCGCGAGCAAATCATTTTTCGGTGGCGGACTAATCGGGAAAACCGGCAGTGTCGCCGGAATTTGTTCATAACCATAAATACGCGCCACCTCTTCCACAATATCCTCCGGAAGGGAAATATCTTTAGTGGCGCGCCACGAAGGAATCGTCACCACAAGCACCCCTTTCTTTTCCTGCGCGCCAAAACCCAGCCGCGACAAAATGCCGACGATCGTCTTCGCGGGTAACGCGACACCGATTTTTTGTTCAAAAAAATTAAGGGGAATAACCAATGGACCGGTAAATAAAACCGGTTTGCCAACTTCCGCTATCTGGCTCGTTACCCGGGCTGTCGGGCAAAGCTCGCGCACCAGCGCGACCATGCGCTCCAAAGCTAATGAACACAAATTGTGATCAAGGCTTTTTTCAAACCGCGCCGACGAATCACTGCGCAGGCCCAAACGGGTAGAGGTCCGGCGAATGCTCCCCGCGTCAAAATTGGCGGCTTCAATAATAATCTCCGCAGTCTGGCTACTGATGCCGCTATCCAGCCCGCCCATGATACCGGCGATGGCGATCGCCTTCTCGGGCGTGGCGATGACCAGCATATCTTCCGTGAGCTGTCTTTCTTTCTCGTCAAGCGTCGTGATGCTTTCCCCCGACCGGGCGCTCCGCGCCACAATTTCATCGCCGATAATTTTTCTGTCAAAAGCGTGCATAGGCTGGCCCAAATCAAACATCACAAAATTAGTGGCATCCACGATATTATTGATGGAACGCACACCGACCGCGGCCAATTTTTCCTTGAGCCAGACCGGCGATGGCCCCACTTTGACGCCGCTCATGGCCACGGCCATATATTTAGGGCAGGCCGCCTGATTTTCCACGCGCACTCTCAAATTAACGCCGCTTCCCTTTTTTACGCCCGCGGCGATAATTTTTTTCGTCTGATACGGCTGGATGGCGCGGTTGGTCAAAGCCGCCACTTCGCGAGCCAGACCATAATGCCCCCAGAGATCAGGGCGGTTGGAAAGCGACTTGTTATCAATTTCTAAAATAACATCGTCCAATTTTAAAGCCTCCGCTAGCGGCGCGCCGGCCTTTAGCTTAAGCGCAGACAAATCAACAATTTCTTTTTCTTCTTTCTTGGGAAAACGATCCAAAAGGCCAATCTCATCGGCGCCGCAAATCATTCCAAATGATTCCACACCGCGAATTTTTACTGGAGAAAGCTCCACGAGGTCGCCCTCGCCATGCCATTTCACTTTTGCCCCCACTTTGGCCGCCGCTACCATCATCCCCGCCGCCACATTTGACCCGCCGCAGACGATCTGGACGGTTTCGCTGCCGATATCAACACGGCAAACTTTAAGCTTGTCGGCATTGGGGTGTTTTTCACACGCTGTTACTTTGCCCGCCACAACATTTCTAAGACTCGCCCCGAGTTCAATTAATCCTTCCACTTCCACTGTGCTAAATTTTAATTTCTCCGCGACTTCCGAAGCCGTGACGGAATCCGGCAAACGAACAAATTCTTTAAGCCAATTGAAACTTATAAGCATACGCTATCTCTATATATTTTATTTCTTGCCGCCGCGGCAAAATGATAAAAATACTTTTCCAAATCTTCCGGAGTCGTTTGATATTCTTGATGGCCATAAAAGGTATCGACGCAGACTTCTCGCGAACGGCAGATCTCCCGCAACCGGCCACCGCGCCAACGGCTGTCGCTCAAAGTCAAATCCAGAAGTTCAAAGGCCCTCTCCAGCGCTTTTACCTTGCGCTCCGCGTTTCCTTGTCGCCAGGCCTCCGCCGCCCGTCCCACTTCACTGCCAATGTTTCCCAGCTGTTCCATCAGCGATAAGCCAAACCACCGTCCAGCCGCCATTCCAGCGTGCAGTGTACTCGGCATATATTAGCTGACTAACCGGCGCACGATCGCCAAAATTTTTTTCCGTTTGCTCTCGTCCTCAACCCCGCGCGAACGATTGCCCTGCCGTGGGCGGATATTAATCATTGAATCAAACTCCACTCGTTCCGGCTCGAGCGCGTCCGGGTAAATATTTATTCCCCAGAGATTCGCCTGTTCAGAACCGCGCTCCAAAAGCCAGGCCTCGGCATCGGCATGCATTTCGGCGCCAATGGCCATTACGCCCTTTTCTATATCAACCACGGCTTTGACCATATCGCCAAAGCCATTGATGGCTATTTCTTTTAAATCCGCCAGAGTTATTTTTTCAGAAACTAATCTGATGGAGGTATCCATACTAAAACTGTTCAAGAAAACGCAGGTCGCCGCTTTCCAAAAGTCGGACATCATCAATGCCATATTTAAGCATCGCCAGGCGGGTGAGGCCAAAACCAAACGCAAAACCTTGGTACACCTTGTGGTCAACGCCGCCTTCCTTTAAAACATTGGGGTGCACTAGCCCGGCGCCAAAAATTTCCAGCCAGCCGGTATTTTTACAGACGCGGCAACCCTGACCGCGGCACAATAAACAGGTTACTTCTCCGCGCACGCCAGGTTCCACGAAGGGATAAAATTTTGGCATTAAACGAATTTTGGTATCTGGACCATACAAACTTTGGGCGACTGCTTCTAACGTCGCTTTTAGATGTGAAAAATTGATGCCTTTGTCTACTGCAAAACCTTCCAGCTGATAAAACGTGTGCTCATGGCGCGCGTCCGTAGCTTCATTGCGGAAACATTTACCGGGGACAACGGCGCGAATCGGCGCTCCATATTTTTGCATGGCGCGTACTTGCACCGGCGAAGTTTGCGTGCGCATCAGCCAGTCCTTATGCCCTTTGATATACAGCGTATCCTGCATATCGCGCGCCGGGTGTGTTTCGGGAATATTCAAAGCGGTGAAATTGTAATAATCGCTTTCCAGTTCAGGCCCGTCTAACACCATGTAACCCAGGGAAGTAAATAAATCTTCCAACGAACGCTGAATTACGGTAACGGGGTGCGAATGACCGCGTTTAATTATTGGCAAAGCTGGTTCGGTAATATCAATACGCTCAGTTTCCGCGGCGGCTTCCCAGGCGATATTTTCTAAAACATCGCGTTTTTTAATAATGGCCGCGCCCAAAACACTCTTCACCTGGTTCAACCTCTCTCCCGAGGCTTGGCGTTCCTCGAGAGAGATGTTTTTCAGCCCCTTCATAAGCTTGGTTATTTCGCCCTGGGCCCGTCCAAAAAATTTATTCTCCAGCTCATCAAGCCGAGATGCACTCTCCGCGGATTGAATCGCGCCGAGCGCTTCATTTTTAAATTGCTCCAAATTTGATCGCATATATTATCAAAATATTTTATCCCACACCGAAGAAAAAACACCGGTAAAAACGCTTAGGTCTTTCACTGTTACCGCCACTACCAATAACATCAGAAAAACAAAACTCGCCGCATGAATAAAATGCTCCACTCGGGGAGCGACCGGGCGCCGCCGCAAACTGTTAAAAATTACGAACAGCAATCGCCCGCCGTCCAGCGCCGGAATCGGTAAAATATTCAACACTGCCAAATTGAGCGACAACAGCGCCGCGAACTGCAGTAAATAAACAATGCCCATACGGGCCGCTTCCCCGGTCATGACCGCCACTCCTACCGGCCCGGACACCGCTCCAGTCACGCCGGCGCCAATAACGATGCCCTTAATCAAATACCCAAAAGCAAAAACTATTTCCTTGATATATAGACCGGCTGTCATCACCCCCTGATAGATAGCTTGCGGCCAAGGATACTTTACCAAACCGGTTTCCACCAGCGCCACGCCAATGCCGCCGCGGCCGGTGTCGGCATATATAGCCGGATGAATTTTTTTAACAATCCGCTCGCCGTTTCTTTCCACCGCGACCGGCACCTCTTCATCGCGATGCGCGTCAATATATTTTTGAAGATCGGCCAGACGCGGATGCTCTAAAGCGCCAACACCGACAATGACATCGCCGACGGCCACGCCGGCTACTGAAGCCGGTTTGCCTGCCAGCACCTGAATAACTCGCAAATCCGTCGCCCCGGAAACCGGAGCGCCCGGCTCCACTACCGAAGGAAACCCGACCATGAACCCGACAGATAAAAGAATCACCGCCAAAACCGCGTTCATCGCCACGCCAGCCAAGAGCACGATAGCTTTCTGCCAGGCTTTTTTCGCGCTGAAACTGTCCGAATCCAGCGCTTCGCCGGAATCAGCGTTCTCGCCTTTAATGCGCACAAAACCGCCAAGAGGAATAAGATTGATAGAATACAAAGTAGATGCGGCTTCGCCTTCCGCTGGCGCGCCGCGCCCCCAAACAATCTTCCATCGCTTAACGCCGCCCGGCAAACGGCGGATGCCAAAAAGCCGCGGCGGGAAGCCAAATCCAAATTCCTGCACCGTTATTCCCTGCGATCGGGCAACTATAAAATGCCCCCATTCATGGGACAAAACCAAAGCGGCCAAAACTGCTAAAAAAACCAATAATGTAAACATGCCTCTTGCTATTTTTTACTTACTCATTATATACTACTTATGCTAAAAAGCAAGGTTATTATTTTATATAGTCTAATATACTATGAATACCACTGCCATCATCGTCAGCGTCGCGGCCATCATCGTTTTATGGCTTATCTTCACTTACAACGGGCTCATTCGCTCCAAAAATCGGGTAGATGAAGCCATAAGCGACATTGATGTCCAGCTCAAACGGCGCTACGACCTTATTCCAAATCTTGTTGAAACCGTAAAAGGCTACATGACGCATGAACGAGAAACTCTGGTTAAGCTAACGGAAGCCCGCACCGCCGCCATGGCCGTACACGACAATAAGGATGCCACGCTTGCCCAAAAAGAGCAGGCGGAAAATATGTTAAGCGGCACGCTCAAAACGCTCTTTGCCGTTTCAGAAAATTATCCGGAACTCAAAGCCAGCCAAAACTTTTTACAATTACAAAGCGAGGTTACAGACACCGAAGACAAAATTCAGGCCTCCCGCCGCTTCTACAACGGCAACGTGCGCGATTTCAACACAAAGATTCAGGTATTCCCAACCAATACGATTGTCGGCCTGTTGCATTTCGTCAAATACGATTTCTTCCAGGTCGCCGAAGGCGAACGTCAAAATGTACAAGTAAAATTCTAAAAATGGCTCTCGCCTACACTGAAATCAATTCCAACAAACGCCACTCCGTTATTTTAATGACGATCTCAATCGCCGTTATTATTGGCCTCGGTTATATTTTCAGCCGGGCAACGCAGGACAATACCTATACCATGGTATGGATCGCTATAATTATTTCTCTTTTCAGCACGCTCATTTCTTACTACCAAGGCGACAAAATCGCTCTTTGGAGCAGTGGCGCCAAACTAATTGAAAAAAATGACAATCCGGAAATTTACCGTTTAGTGGAAAACCTGGCCATCACTGCCGGGCTTCCCGGCCCCAAAATCTATATCATTAATGATCCGGCCATCAACGCCTTCGCCACCGGCCGCAAACCAGAGCTGGCCTCTGTCGCCATCACCACCGGTGCTATCCAAAAATTAGAAAAAACCGAACTGGAAGGCGTTCTGGCTCATGAATTATCACACATTGGAAATTACGATATCCGCTTTGAAACTCTAGTCGCGGTCATGGTCGGCGCCATCGTCATTATGGCCAACATTTTCCTGCGCAGTCGTTTTTTATTTGGCGACCGGCGCAGTCGCGACAATAGCGGCGGTCAAATCGCCATGATCTTTATGATCGCCGGCATTGTGCTCGCCATCATCTCCCCGCTTATTGCCGAGCTCATCAAACTGGCCGTTTCGCGCCGCCGCGAATATTTGGCCGATGCTTCCGGCGCGCTCCTCACCCGCTACCCAGCCGGCCTCGCGAACGCATTACAAAAAATCGCCGAGGACAACCTGGCGACTACCACCGCCTCCACCGCCACCGCGCACCTTTACTTCGCCAACCCGTTTAAATCCGGCGGCGTGCGCAATTTATTTTCAACACATCCACCTATTAACGAGCGTATTAAAAAATTGAATGAGATGGCAGGATAAAAAAGGGCACCACCATGGCTCTTTTGTTTTGTGTCTTATTTTATCAACGCGCTCACTTCGGCCACTTTTTCTTTCATCGCTTTTTCTGTCGGAGCCTCCAAATTCAAACGCAACATCGGCTCGGTGTTGCTCACCCGGACATTAAACCAGCCCCAATCAAACTGCATCCAAAGGCCGTCTAAATGAAAAACTTTGACTGCCTCTTCGCTGTATTTTTCTTCAACTCGCTTCATAATCTCTGTCTGATCAAAAAACTCCCCGCCAAAGGCGTGCCCGCCTTTGGCGGAAAAATTAATCTCGCCGGAATGCCAATATTTTTGGAACGGTTCAACAAGCCTGCTTAAAGTTTTTTTCTGGCGGGAAAGAGCCTGTAATATATAAAGAAAAGATAAATCGGACGATTCCAAATCGTACATATCATGATAATACAGATGAAGAGAAAGCTCGCTCCCGAAAACCGCGCCGTTTTCTTTCATCCGTTTTTTAATATTGGCATGGCCGACCATTGACATCTCCACTGTTCCTTCGGCTTCGCGCCAAACCTCTGGAACAATCTGACTGGAGCGCAAATCGTAGAGCATATGCGCCTGCGGGTGCGCTCGAAGCACCTCCAAACCAACCAAAGCGCCAACAAATGAAGCATCAACCACTCTCCCCCGCTCATCCACCAAACCGATTCTGTCGGCATCGCCATCCAACGCGAACCCAAAATCGGCGCCGACCGCCGTCACGCGGCGTTGCAGAGCCGCGAGCGTTTCCACTTTGAGCGGATTAGCTTCGTGATTGGGAAAAGTGCCGTCTGGCTCCAAAAAAAGATACTCTACATTCACCGGCAATGACTCAATAAGTTTAGGGAAAGTGGTCTTGGCCATTCCATTTCCGGCATCAATAACCACCTTGAGCGGACGAATGGTTTGCGGTGAAATAATGGAAAAAATTTTTTTAAGATACTCCGGCAAAACATCAAACATTTTAACGGCACCCGAGTGGGGAATATCTAAAAATTGCCCGCGCTCCACCAGTTCGCGCATTTCCCCCATGCCGCTTTGCCCACCCACCGGCAGACCGTTCCCTAATGTCAACTTGAAACCATTATATTGCGCCGGATTATGGCTCGCGGTCACCATAATACCGCCGGCATGTTCCGAATAATGAGCGCAGGCAAAATTAAACAAGGGAGTTGACACCAACCCCACGTCTACCACGTCAACTCCTTCCGCTTCAATACCTTGGATAATCGCTTTCGCAAAAAAAGGACTCGTCTGGCGCATATCTCTTCCCACTACCACCGCCTGGCCGTCTTTGAGGAGCGCGCGCCGACGCAAAAATACGACAAAAGCGCGCCCCAATCTATAGGCAAACTCCGTGGAAATCTCTGTGTCCGCTAAACCGCGGATATCATATGCTTTAAAAATGTGGCTGGGAAAGGCCATAAAAAACTCTTCTTATTTTTGACGAAAAAGCATTTTCATTATATAATGAAAACATAGAAACAGCAATAAGCCAAGCAAACCCTTCCGCTTGCTTAATTTGCTTACAAACTTACTCTGCCCACCCGCAACGACTTCGTCGTAGCGAAGTCGGGCGGGTTTAATTTGCTTCAATTATGAATTTACTTGATCGTTTCTCCGCCCACCTGCGCGACATTTTGGCTCAAAGCATCCATTTAAGCGTGGAATTACATCACATGGAAGTAGAGCCGATTCATCTATTTTTCAACCTTCTAAACCAAAAGGGGTCGGTAGCCGCGGAAATAATGCATCGTTTTAAAATTACCTCGTCCTTGGTTGAAAAAATCATTATTACCTTGCCGGCACGCGCCGAAAGGCCTAATACCGCCTCGCGCAACCCCGTCGAATTAGTTTTAACCCCGCTCGGGAACGGAGCCAAAATTACGCTTGAAAAAGCCATCACCATCGCCGAAGAAAATCATCACAACTACATCGGCACCGAACATCTGCTCGCCGCCCTTATTTTTTTAAATGATCGGCGCATTAACGATATTTTAACCGCCCAAGCCATTGACCGCAACGATCTAAACCGGCAAATTGAAACCGTGCTGGCCAATGCCGGCCATTTCCCTCGTTTAGGCGACATCCGCGATATGGTTGAACATTTTGAAGAACATAACCCCATTGACTCCGCGCTAGATCAATTGGAGCCGGCGAAAGAAGGAAAGAGAGGGCGGAAAAAAGACAGCGCGCTGGATTTTTTTGCCACCGACCTTACCGACCAAAAAACGCAGAAAACCATTGACCCAGTCATCGGGCGGGAACGTGAAATAGAACGAGTCATCCAAATTCTCTGCCGCCGCACCAAAAACAACCCGCTCCTTTTGGGCGAACCGGGTGTCGGCAAAACTGCCATTGTAGAGGGGCTGGCCAAAAAAATCCTCGCGGGTGATGTCCCCGATTTATTGCTCAACAAAAAAATTTACTCGCTTGACCTGGGTCTCCTCATAGCCGGCACCATCTACCGCGGCGAATTTGAGGCGCGTTTGCGCCAAGTTATTGAGGAAGTCGTGAATAACCAGAATATCATCATCTTCATTGACGAACTGCACAACATCGTCGGCGCCGGGTCCAACCAAGGGGCGATGGACGCGGCTAATTTGCTGAAACCGGCCCTCTCCCGCGGTCAAATTCGCTGTATTGGCGCCACCACGCCCGCTGAATATAAAAAATACATTGAAAACGATGCCGCGCTAGAGCGGCGCTTCCAGACGGTTATTGCCAAAGAGCCGAGCGCCGAAGATGCCGTAAAAATCCTCAACGGCCTCAAAGAAAATTACGAACTCTACCACCGCATTACTATCACCCAACCGGCGATTGCCGCGGCGGTAAAACTCTCCGAGCGCTACATCACCAATAAATTTCTGCCGGACAAAGCCATTGATCTGCTGGATGAAACCGCCGCGGCCAAACGGCTATCAGTAAAACGGACTGCCGCCTCAACCAAGCTCTTCCGTCTGGAAAGAGAACTAGAAAAAACGACCCTGGCCAAAGAGGCGGCGGCCGGCAACGACCGTTTTAACGAGGCGGTAGAATTAAAAAATAAAGAAGAAAAATTGCGCGCCGAAATCAAACAGGCTGTCCTAAAATCCAAGAACGAAAAAATAATCCGGTTTGGCGCCATCACCGAACGCGATATCGCCGAACAAGTGGCTAAGATCACCGGCACACCACCTGCCGAGCTTATGCTTGATTCTGCCAATGCCTTAACTGCGCTGGCCGACCGCCTAAAACACTATGTTATCGGCCAAGATGCAGTTATCACCCAAGTTAGCCAGCTCATTCGCCAAGCCAAGCTCGGCCTCGGGAACCCGGACCGGCCGCTGGCGTCGTTCTTGTTTGTCGGTGAGAGCGGTGTGGGCAAAACCGAACTTGCCAAAGCCGTGGCGCTTGCGCTGTACGGCAGCCCGGACGCGCTCATTAAGCTAGATATGAGTGAATTCAACGAAAGTTTCGGTGTGTCAAAACTCCTTGGTTCCCCGGCCGGGTATGTGGGCTACAAAGAAACCAACCATTTCACCGACAAATTAAAAATGAACCCCCATTCCGTGGTGGTGTTTGATGAAATAGACAAGGCACACCGTGATATCGTTAAACTACTGCTACAAATTTTGGAAAATGGGGTGATCACTGATTCCACCGGTAAAAAAATATCTCTAAAACATGCTATACTAATACTTACCACCTCGCTCGGAGCCGCCGATATGAAAAAAGGCTTGCTCGGCTTCGGCGGCGGCGCCACCAAAACTGAAACACACTCCCATGCGTTGGAAAAACTGAAAGACTACTTCTCGGTTGAGGTCATCAATCGTCTGGACCAAATCTGCTTTTTTGAATCGCTGAAAAAGCCGGAACTGGTGGCGATCGCCGCGCTGGAGCTAGAAAGTTTCAACAACCGCCTCAAGACCTACCACACCACTCTCTCTTCCGACAAAAAAGTGCTGGAATGGATAGTGGCCCAACTGCCACCCAACCAAATGGGCGCCCGAGCCGTGCGGCAATATATCCGAAATCAAATTGAGGCCTTAATATCGGAAATTATTCTCCAAGGAAAAATCAAGAAAAAATACACTCTAACCGTCGGAGAAAAAACACTCGCGCTTAAATAACTAGCCGCGCTCATATGGCGGAAAAACCACCGACGCTCGACCGTTTTGAGCAGGGGCGCGCCGCCGCCGAGGTTGGTCGGGACCAACAAAAACAATTCCAGCCATACGGAGAGAATGAAGAAGCCGGACCGGGCAATCTGATGAAAGGAGACATCGGCGAACCGACGCCGACCGGCCAACCGGCTGGATCTCCAGAAACTGGACCAAATCAACAAACTCCCGAACAGCTTAAAGATGACAATGCCCAACGCCGGGCGGCGGAAAAAATGGAGCGGGATCGCCAGCGCTCTAATGCCCGCCGAAACGAGCTCAATCAATCTCTGCGGCCAGCGGGGGCGCTAAAAGGGTTTTTGAACCAAAAAAAAATAAAACAACTGACTAAAGAAAAAAAAGAAAAGGACGAAGAATTGACTAAAAAAAAGAAAAAAATAAATAAACTCAAAGTCAAATGGTGGCAGTGGCTGATCCTGCTCTTCAAATTACTTCTCTCTATTTTTGGAATCGGCGTACCGCTTACCGCCTTACAATTAGAAGAAATGAGCCGAAAATCGCTGGAAGTAAAATTGCTGAAAAAACAGGCGAAGGAATTAAAAAAAGACATTGATAATATCAACATTAAAATATACAATCTGCAAAATGTGATAAAACTGCAGGCGCAGAAAGACATACAAGAAGCTCAAACATCGGCGCCTCCGGCTTGAAAATACCAATAGCATATAAATTCGCTCTATGAACTCCACGCTCAAACGTATCTTACTCATCCTCGGCCTGACCATAGTAACTGCTCTGATTGGTTTCGGTTTATACCTCGCTTTCAAAAAAGCTCAGGTGCCTCTGGCCCCTCCTTCAACAGGGCCTGCCGCCCCCGGGGGCCAACTTCCCACGGCCGGTGGCCGCCCGGCGCCCGGTGCTGAAGGACAACCAACGCCCGCTGGCGGCTTGCCCACGGCCGCAGTAACTACTCCCGGTGTCGCCGCCCCGGGTTACTATCGGCCCGAACCTATCACCAAAATAACCACCGACCAGACACTTTATGCCTCAATGAATGAAGGCGGCAATTTACGTTACAACAACGCCGCTGATGGCAAATTTTACACGGTAAAAGATGGGGTGGCAACGCCGCTTTCCGACCAGGTTTTTTATAACGTAAAAAATGTCACCTGGGCCAAAAATAAAGACAAGGCCGTCATTGAATACCCTGACTCTTCAAAAATCGTTTACAATTTTGAGACAAAAAAACAAATCAGCTTGCCAAAACATTGGGAAGATTTTTCCTTTTCCAATGATGGTAATGAAATTGCCGCCAAGAGCATCGGCCTCGCCCCGGAAAATCGCTGGCTGGTTACAACTCAAGACGACGGCACCGGCACCAAACTCATTGAGCCGCTCGGCGACAATGCCGATAAGGTTATTGTGGACTGGTCACCCAGCCGTCAAACTGTCGCCTTCTCCAACACCGGGTACCCGCTCGGAGCAGACCGGCGGGAAATACTGCTCATCGGTCTTAACCATGAAAATTTCAAAGGGCTGGTGGTGGAGGGCTTGGATTTCCAACCCCAGTGGTCGCCTAACGGCCAACAACTACTCTATAGCGTGGATAGCGCTCGCAGTGACTTCAAACCGGAGTTATGGGTGGCAAACGCCTATGGCGACGCGATTGGCAGTAACCGCCAAACGCTGGGAATCAATACCTGGGCCAAAAAATGCGCTTTTGCCGATGAAAGTACGCTCTTTTGCGCCGTGCCAAGAAATTTGCCCACCGGAGCCGGAATGTCCCCGGCGGTGGCGGCCGATGAACCAGATGATTTATATAAAATTGATTTGAAAACCGGGTTAAAAACACCAGTGGCGCTGGATCAAGATTATACTTTTGACTCCATCTCATATGACGCCACAAAAAATAAAATCCTCTTCACCGACCATCGCCAAACCGGGGCTTTCCAAGTGAATTTATAAGCCAAGCGCCCTATGCTCCTTTCATCTAATAAAAAACTATTCCTCGGCCTGGCGCTGGCTATCCTTTTGGCCGCCGGGCTTTTGGCGCGTCAAATCAAAACTGCCCGTTCCATCACCGTCAAGACAGTGGACAGACCGCTCGTGAGCCCGTTCGCCATTGAATTACCCACGACACTCGCCGATCCGCTGTTGGGGAATCCCGGCGCGCCGCTTACTCTTGTTGTCTTCGGCGACCTCTCCGACACCGGCACGCGCGCGCTCCTTGCTACTACCATCAATTTCGTCAATAAACACCCCACTGCCGTTCGTTTGATTTTTAAACCAACCTTCGGCGAGCATCTCTGGGGCGGAGCGCTTCTAGCTCATAAAGCTCTCTGGTGCTCTGCTTCCGACCGCGGATTCTGGCCCTTGTTGCAAATTTTAATAACCGAACCAAACATCAGCGAAAATGCTCTAGCCATTGCCGCCAAATCACTGAAATTGAACGATAATCAGTTGATAAATTGCACTAAACTACCAGCCACCAAACAAGCCGTTTTGAATGCCGCCGCGACAACCCGTGACAGCGGCATTGCCGTTTCTCCGGCTCTATTCGTGAATAATAAACAAATCAATCTGGAGGAGGGAGTGGAAATTGAACAAATGCTTACGGCGTTTATTCAGCCCTAGCGAATAATCATGGCCGCTAAAAAAAAACCAATCGCCATTGCTGCTATATTTTGGCTAACGTCATTATTTTTTATTTTTCCTCAAGCGACTCTGACGGCCGACAGCGGCGGCATGTGTGTCTGCGAAATTACTGTGCCGGGTTATGCTGACGAATTGGGAGGGGCCATCACGGCCGCCGAGTGCCAAAAAGATATTTCAACCGCCGAAGCCTGTAAAAAACCCGGTTGCCACTTTTTTACCGGCGCGGTCTGCGGCGTGAACGAGTCATACTTGTCGTCACAAAAAAAAATGTTGATCAAAACCACCGTTCCCTGCCGCACCGATAACGCCTGCAACCCCGCCAGGGCGGTGGGGGGCGAGGGGTTGTGCCGAAATGTTGACCAAAAGGTGTGTTGGATGAACGACGCCGCCTACAACAAATGGCGCGAGAACGAAAACCCCGATAAAGCGGCTTTTTCGGCGATAGCGGCAGATTTGGGGATTAAAAAACCGCTTTTAGAATTTCATATCCCCGGTCTTTCCTTTACGGATGTCCAAAATACCCTGGACAGCGAAGGTTATATTCATTTGCCCTATATCGGCGAGCTGGTGGCGGCAATTTATAAATTCGGCCTGGCGGTAGGCAGTATCATGGCCGCCGTGATGATTATCATGAGCGGAGTCCGAATTATTCTCTCCGCCGGCGGCGAAGGAAAGGTGGAAGGATATAAACGAATCGGCCAAATAGTTGTCGGCCTCGTCATTATGTGGGGCTCCTACGCCATTCTCTACACCATCAACCCCGACCTGGTAAATTTCAAAGCCTTAAAAATACTATATATTGAAAAAAAGGATTTTGATGGTTCGGAAGCCGGTTCAGAAAAACCAAGCGGCATTGCCGGCAACTGCGGCGGGGCGGTGGCCGGACGGACGCAAACTCTCGCCGATGACCTCGGCCTTTCCGGCGACGTATTCCCCTACGCGCGCTATAGCGTCAAATTTGGCGACACCTGTAAAAAACCGGTTGCCATCAAAGGCATCGCCTTGCACTACACTGTCACCGGCTCTTCCGCCTCGCCGCGCGGCATAGTGAAAGATTGGTCTGGCTCCCAATCGCGAGGCAGTATTTGCCAAATCATTGTTGACCTCGCCGGCCAAGCCCACCAAGTAACGGAAAAATTGGAAGAGCACGTTATTTGCCAAGGAGGCAGCTCCGGTTTTAACCTCAACGATGGCGGCATCGGCATTGAAATTATGGGAATGAACGAAAGCGAACTGCTCGCCAATGGCGCGCAAAAAAGAGCGGTGATTGAATTGGTGAAAAAACTTTCAGCCAAATACGGCATAGAAAAAACAAATAAAGTTGACAGTCTTCTCAGCGGCGGCAACGGAATTTTTACGCATCACCAAATTACGCGCTGTGAAGGCGCGCCCAACCAAAAAGACGATCCGGGAGAAACGTACGCCAAACAGATTATTGAGGGCGCCGGCGGCGCCTACTCCGATTGGCAGGCAGACGCGCGCTGTAAAAAATAATCTTCCGCGCTTACTCTAGATGTATTACCCTCTTTTCCGGGCCGATATGCCGGGCAATGGCCGGGTATTTTTGTATTTCGGGAGCGATATTCTCCGCCGCCGTTCGGGCGCTTTTAATCAGTTCCTGGTCAGCCAGCGTGGAAAGCCGGAGCTGCATCATTCCGCTCTGTTCCGTGCCATACACCTCGCCGGGCCCGCGCAGTTCTAAATCTTTTTCCGCGAGCGCGAAACCGTCATTGTGTTGTTCAAAATACTTTAACCGCTCTAGGGCGGCCTGGGAAGCGTCTTCCGTAAAAAGCAAACAATACGACTGGTGGCTGGAACGGCCGACCCGGCCACGAAACTGGTGCAATTGAGCCAAACCAAATCGCTCCGCCCCTTCCACCATCATGACGCTCGCGTTAGGCATATCAATACCCACTTCAATCACGGATGTCGCGACCAAAATATCCGCTTGACGATTTTTAAAATCAGCCAAAGCAACCTCCTTCTCCGCCGCTTTTAACTTGCCGTGAAGAAAACGAACGCGCAGATCCGGAAAAATTTTCTGCGCCAGCTTAACGTATTCGGACAAGACTGATTTTTTTTCTACGCTCTCCGGGTTGGTGTCTTCAATCAGCGGACACACCACGAATGCCTGCCTTCCTCGACGAATTTGGTCGCGAATAAACTGGTAGGCTTTATTGCGATTCACCGGGTCAACTAAACGCGTGATAACAGGCTTTCTTCCCGGCGGCAATTCCCGAATCTGCGACACATCCAAATCGCCATATAAGAGAAGCGCGAGCGACCGCGGAATGGGAGTGGCGGTCATACTCAAAAAATGTGCTCCCCGTCCCTTAGTTTTAATGATATTTCTCTGCATCACCCCGAAACGATGCTGTTCGTCAACAATAACGAGCGCTAAATTCCGAAAATCAACAGCGTCTTCCAGCAGCGCCTGGGTGCCGACGACAATATCAATTTCTCCAGATTTAATGGCTTTAATAAATGCGCGTTTCTGCGCCGCTTTTGTTTTGCCAAGCAAATCGCCGCGCGATACGCGTTGGGACGATTGGACGAGCAGGCCTAGACGCGCTCGGGAGTTAAGCAGGCCATTGAGCGAAGCGTAATGCTGTTCGGCTAGCACTTCCGTCGGAGCCATCAAGACCGCCTGATATTTATTCAATACGGCCGTGTACAACGCGATCGCCGCCACCACGGTTTTACCAGAGCCGACGTCTCCGGAAAGCAGACGATTCATCGGCGCGTCTCTATCCAAACCTTTCAAAATTTCCCAAGCCGCTACTTTCTGCGATTTAGTCAACGCAAAAGGCAGTGACTTCACTAACGACTGTATTTCCGCTTCAAAAAAAACCAGCCGAGCCGCTCGCCGTTCAGAGAATTCCCGGCGCGCTAACGCGGCTTGGAGCTGAAGAGTAAAAAGCTCATCAAATTTCAAACGCTTAGTGGCAGTCTGAATGTCATTAGTATCAGAAGGAAAGTGGACCAGCGCCAGCGCCCGCGGGAGCGAGATAAGACGATTATCGCGCTGGAACTTTTCCGGCAACCACTCCGGTAAAGATGCCGCGAGCGGGAGAGCCTGTTTAACGAGAAAACGCAACTGTTTTTGAGTTACTCCGCCAGTGAGCGGATAAATTGGCACAAGCCTGGCCGTATGCGTCGGTTCGCCGCCGGTTTTCTTCTCATATACCGGACCAGCGAACTGCGGCCCCAGCGCGTCAACCTTCACTACACCGGAAATAAAAAGCTCGTCGCCGGTATTAAGCGTATCCGCCAAAAACGGCTGATTAAACCACACCACCCTGACGCTGCCGGTGTCATCGGCCACCAGCGCTTCAGTCACAATCTTGCGCGTTCTAAAACTGCGCCGATTCGCGATCAGTTCAAGCTTACCCGACACCGTCACCGCCGCTCCCTCTTGAAGGTTGGCAATCGGCACGATCTGGCGAAAATCTTCGTAACGAAAAGGAAAATAATAAAGCAAATCTTTGGCTGTTCTGACCCCTAATCGCTCCAGATATTTAGCCGTAGTTTTACCCACTCGGGAAAATTGGCTGATCGGAGTCAAAAACTGCATAGAACCGTAAGAAATAATCACTTAATGAGCATGGCATCGCCAAAACTGTAAAACCGGTAACGCTCGCGAATGGCGCGCTCATAACACTCTAAAGTGAACTTGCGATCACCGATGAAAGCGGACGCCAGCATAAGAAGTGTTGATTCGGGAATATGAAAATTGGTAATGAGAGCGTCAATAATTTTAAATTCAAAACCGGGGATGATAAAAATGTTAATGTCACCGCTATATGCCCTAAGGCTTCCATCAAACAGCCGCGCCAGCCCCTCCAACGTCCGAACGGTGGTGGTGCCCACTGCCACCACCCGCCGCCCCTCGGCTTTGGCCTGATTTATCAAGTCAGCATTCTTGGCCGTGAGCTCCACCCATTCACTGTGCATATGATGATCCTCAACCTTGGCCGTTTTTACAGGTAAAAAAGTGCCCAAACCAACATGGAGTGTTACCTCGGCAAACCGCACACCCTTTTTCTCCAGCTTCTCAATCAATTCCGGCGTAAAGTGAAACCCGGCGGTGGGCGCCGCCACCGACCCTTCGTGCTTCGCGTATACCGTCTGGTACCGTTCGCTCGTTTGTTCATTATGTATATACAGCGGAGTTGGCACTTCGCCGTATTTATTCGCCTTCGCCCGTACAGCCAGGTCGTCTTCTCCAAACTGTATGAGAATAACCCCATCTTCCTCTTTTAAAAGCACCTCACCCATAAAATCAGGAGCGAATTGCACTTTCATGCCCAGCCGAAGTTTACGACCGGGCTTCGCGAGCGTCTTCCACACTCCCTTGTTTTCCATCGGTCTGACCAAAAAAATTTCCACCTCCGGGGCGTTCAATATCTTTCCGGTTGGTTCAAACTCCTCTTCAATGCCATCCGCTGGATTGTTGAGTATCACCCGCCCATGAAGACGCGCTTTAAACACTTTTGAATTATTCCACACCACCAAATCGCCTTCCCGCAAATATTCAGTAATCTCAAAAAAATGTTTATCTTGAAAAGTCTGCCGCCTCCGATCAACCGCCAGCAAGCGCGAACTGTCCCTTGGCACAGCCGGTGTCTGGGCAATCAAATCCGGAGGTAAATTGTAATTAAAATCGCTGGTTAGCATATTGTGACTGTCATTCAGAGGCCGTAGCCGAAGAATCTTCCTATTTCTCAATCACAGCATGCGATTGAGCCGGACGAATATTCGGAAGATCCTTCGCTTCGCTCTGGATGACAATTTAATTTTTATCGTAGATACTTCATTCTATTCAAATTATGCTCTTCCAGTGTTTTCGCGTAACGCATCTGGCCGTCGTTCCCGCTCAAAAAATACCAATACTCATTTTTTTCTGGATACAAAGCCGCCTGAATTGACTCAATGCTGGGCATACAAATGGGGCCGGGCGGCAAGCCCGAATATTTATAAGTATTCCACGGAGAATCAACCGCGCGCTCTCGGTCCGTGGTAAACACATCTCCGTTCTTGCCTGTCGCGTAATGCACGCTGGAATCAACTTGCAAAGCCCAATTTTTCATTTTTCTACGCCACAAAATATCCGCCACTTTCGCCCGATCTTCGTCGCGCTTCGTTTCTTTTTCCACAATGCTCGCCATAGTCAAAAGTTCCAAATACGTAATGCGCCGACGTTCCATTTCCGCCCGCGTCTCTTGAGTTAACTGCTTCACGCGAACATCATAAAATGCCTTGATTACTTCCTTAACCGGCGCCCCTTTGAAAAATCGGATTGTCTCCGGAGCTAAACTGCCCTCGGCGCTGTTAATATCTTTGCCGGGAACACCGGTTACCGCGTAGACGTCGCCGGTTGACGAAACAACACCCCGCATTACCAAGTACGCCGCCACATCGCGCAAATCCCAGCCGGGGATGATGGTCAAAGTTATTTCCTCACGCGGCGGCAAAGGCGCGTACACCGGATGGGTGTACCGGTACAACTTCCAAATTCCTAACAGCGCCGCCGCGATCAAAAGAATGGCCGCCAAAAATCTGCTCATAAAAAAACTTGTTTACAAAAGTGGTAAAAAATCACTGTCGGCTTTTTGGTATTTTTCCAAAGTATCTGTCGGATACCACTGGCCGCTGTGATGAAAGGCAGAGACGACGCCGCTCGGCGCCAACTTGGCAAAACAATCTTTTTCAACAGAACACTGGCCATCGGGCAACATAGCGAGAACAGTATGCTCAAAAATATAGCCACCGGCATTGTTCAGGTTAGTCGGCGCCGCCTCGCGGGCCGGTTTTTCAATAAACTCTAAAATTTTGGAGCCGTCTAAACGAGCAATGCCATATTGGGTCACATCTTCTACTGGAAAAAGCGCCAACGTAATCTGCGCTCCGCTGTCCCGATGGGCGCTCAACATCCGGGTCCAATCAAAATCCGCTAAATTGTCCCCGTTAATCGCCAAAAATGTGCCTGCAAGCCCCTCAGCCGCTTTTTTAAGCGCGCCGCCGGTGCCCAGCGGTTCGGTTTCTATGGCATAGTCTATATTCACCCCCCATTTATCGCCCTGGCCAAAATAGTCGCGGATTTTTCCAGCGTGATACCCCACCGACAAAATAACATCTTTGACGCCATGCCGAGCGAAATTTAATATGGCGTGCTCAATTATCGGTTTTCCCTTCACCGGCAAAAGAGGTTTCGGCGTCGCGTCAGTCAGCGGGCGCAAACGCGTGCCAAGCCCTCCGGCCAAAATAATAACATGCATATCTTGCTAAAAAAATCGCGCCAAGACAAAATGACTGGCTGTCGCTATTACACCGGCCATCAAAAACCCGCCCGCCACGTCCCCCGGGTAATGCGCCCCGGCGTACACTCTCCCCCAGCTCACCCAAAGAGCCAACAGCAACAAAACCTCCAACCCGGGCACGCGCGCGAGCATCGCCAGAAAAACCATGAGCCAGGCGCTCATGGCGTGGTCCGACGGAAACGATTTCCAGCTCTGTATCGGGACGAACAAAATCTTGCTCGCCGGATAAGTAATATGCGGACGAGGCTCGCGCGCCAAATAACCAATACCCATATCAATGAGCCAGCCGACAACCCAAACGCCAAAAGTCCACGACAAAAATGACATTGCCGCGAAACGATTGGGCCAGCGTTCAATAAAAACGCTGGAGCTATACCAGCCTACCATCGCCACAATCGCCCATTCCGCGCCATATCGGCCAAATGCATCCAGCCAGCGATGTTTGCCAACCAGAGCGTTTATTTTGAAGAAAAGCCCGGCGTTCCAATTCATAATATCACTAGTTTATCAGATTATCCGGCTACTGGCAACCGGCTACGTTAAACAATTACTCTTGAAAAAATGCGGCTTTTTTGGTATAGTGAGCGAAGCTTGCGCCTGTAGCTCAGCGGTTAGAGCACTGGTCTTATAAGCCGGGGGTCCTTGGTTCAAATCCAAGCAGGCGCACTATGGCCAATGACAGCAAAAAAATCATCGTCAAAGCCAACCGCCGCGGAGAGCGGCTTGATGTTGTGATAGCTGGAACTTTGAATATCAGCCGTTCGCAGGCGCAAAAAATGATTGCCTTCGACCAAATCACCATCAACGGGAAAAAACCAAAAAAAGCCGGCGATGCCATGAAAACAGGAGACGCGGTTGTCATCCTGAGTGGAACGCCCGCCCGACTGAACGACAACAGTCGTTCGGGCAGGAAGGATTCCTTAAAATTAAAGGCAAGGGATTCTTCCGCTCCGCTCCGCTCCGCCCATTCGGCCTTGAGCTCATGGCCGAAAGGTCAGAATGACAAACTGACGCTCATTCCAAAAGTCATCGCTGAAACTCCCGACTATATCATCATTGATAAACCATCGGGCTTATTGGTTCACCCCACTCAAGCCAACGAAACAAATACGCTCACTGCTTGGCTCGTAAAAAACTATCCCGAAGTTAAAAAGGTCGGCGACTCCCCACCACGTGGGGTGCGGGGCAAGCTCTCCTCACGTGATAATATCAGACCAGGAATTGTGCATAGACTTGACAGAGAAGCCTCCGGTCTTTTGGTAATCGCGCGTACTCAACCAATGTTTGAGCTTCTCAAAAATCAATTCAAAAATCGCACCGTTGAAAAAGAATATCTGGCCCTCGCCCACGGCAAAGTGGCCAAAGACTGGGATGAAATAACCTTCCCTATCGCCCGCGGCGAAAACAGCACCCGCATGGCCGCCCGGCCGCTCAAACGTTCAGCCGGCCGATCTGTCATTCTGACCCGCCAGTTGGCGGGTCAGAATCCCTTAAATACAAACCTTAAGGGATCCCTCGCTAACGCTCAGGATGACAACGGCGAAAAAGAGGCCCGCACCGAATTCTTCGTGGAAAAACGCTTTGTTAATTTTACTCTGTTGCGCGTTTCCATCCACACCGGCCGCATGCACCAAATCCGCGTCCATCTGCTCGCTTACAATCACCCCATCGTCGGCGACCCGCTGTACTTCCAAAAAAAACGCAAACACGCTTGGGATAAAAAATTGGGCCGTTTATTTTTACATTCAACCAAACTCGGCTTCACCGACCTGAGTGGGGAAAAACAGACGTCTGAATCGCCTCTTCCGAAAGAATTGGAGTCATTTTTAAAACTGCTATCTTAAAATAAACTGCCATTCATTATTTGGTTATGTTCCCTCTCATCATCATTTCCGGGCCGGCCGGCGTAGGTAAAACCACGGTGGCCAAAGCCCTTCTCAAAACCTTCCCCCTCAAAACGGGCGTCACCTATACCACCAGAAAACCGCGACAATTTTCCTCTGAAGATAAAAAAATTTACTATATCTCGCGCGAAGAGTTTGCTAAACGGCGCGCTGCCGGAGAATTTTTAGAGTGGGCCATCGTCCATGGCGACTACTACGGCACACACCGGCTGGAAACCGAAGCCGCCATGCGCTCCGGGCCGGTTGTCTTCAACATTGACGTACAGGGCGCCGAACAGCTGATGGCTAAGTATGGCGAGCAATGTATTAGCATATTCCTCTTACCTGAGTCGCATGAACAAATAGTAGATCACATAAAAAGTCGCGGCGAAATGAGCCGTGGTAATTTCCAGGCACGGCTCAAATCGGCAGAGTTTGAACTGACTAAAAAAGATCTGTTCCAACACCAAATTATCAACCGCGAAGGCCAGCTCAATAAAACCATCGCCGTCATCGCTAAGATCATCCGGCCGCGCCTCAAGGCCCCCCACGCCCCCATTGACAAAAAACCCAAAGCAAGCTAAAATACGCCCACCTTGAAAATGATTAAATAGTCACTAGTAATATGACTGACCAAACAGAAAAAACGACGAACACAAACCAAGCTGCGGTTTATAAACCCGGCATGGTCGTAAAAGTTCACCAAAAAATCAGAGAATTGAACGCCAAGGGCGAAGAAAAAGAACGCATCCAAATTTTTGAAGGCGTAATTTTGGCCGTACGCCACGGCTCGGAAATCGGCGCCACCATCACGGTGCGCAAAGTTTCCGACGGCGTCGGCGTGGAGAGAATTTTCCCGATCAAGACTCCGGTAATCGCCAAAATTGAAGTCGTCAAGCAATTCGCCGTCCGCCGCGCCCGCATTGATTACCTCAAAGACAGCGACTTCAAACGGAAAATGAAAGAGAAAAAGTTATAAATACTTCCCGGTCCAACTTTTCTTGTTCTTCTTGATGTCCGCCGGCGTACCCTCCGCCACCACCTCTCCCCCACCCTTGCCGCCCTCGGGCCCCAAATCAATCACCCAGTCGCTGGAACGAATGACATCCAAATTGTGTTCAATAATGACCACTGAGTTCCCTTTGTTCACCAGTTGATTAAGCACCTGGAGCAAACGTTTAGTGTCTTCAAAATGCAGACCGGTCGTTGGTTCATCCAAAATATACAAGGTGTTGCCGGTGGAAGCGCGGGACAACTCTTGCGCCAGCTTAATGCGCTGGGCCTCGCCGCCGGAAATAGTGGTGGCCGGCTGACCAAGCTCCACATAACCTAAGCCCACCTCGCGCAAAACATTAAGTTTGTCCGCGATCGCCGGAAACTCGCTGAAAAATAAATAAGCTTCTTCTACCGTCATTTTAAGCACATCCGCGATATGTTTGTTGTGATATTTAATTTCTAAAGCTTCCTGACTGTAGCGCAAACCGCCGCACTCATTGCATTCTACAAACACATCCGCCAAAAATTGCATTGGGATGCGGATGTAGCCATCCCCGGCGCAGGCCTCGCAACGCCCGCCTTTCACATTGAAACTAAATTTACCGGCATCGTAATTGCGCATCCTCGCTTCGGTGAGCGAAGCGAACAGATCGCGGATAAGAGTAAAAACGCCAGTGTAAGTGGCCGGGTTACTCCGCGGGGTGCGACCAATAGGCGACTGATCAATGGCAATGACTTTGTCAATGTTGGAGATGCCTTTAATGCTCTTGTGCGCTCCCGGTTCATCTTTGGCGCGATAAAAATATTTAGACAAAGCTTTGCTCAAAATATCAATAATGAGAGTGGACTTGCCCGAACCGGAAACGCCAGTCACCGACACCAGCTTGCCGAGCGGAATTTCCACGTCAATATTTTTCAAATTGAACGCTTTAGCCCCGATAATAATGAGCGACTTGGCCGGGCCAGCTTTCTTTTTTGTCTTGACCGAGCCCTTAAACTCCTTACTAATATTAATCCGACCGCTTAAATAATCCGCGGTAAGCGACTGACGGTTTTTCTTAAATTCAGTGAGCGCGCCGGCGGCAATAACCTCGCCGCCGTACACCCCGGCGCCCGGGCCGATATCAATGAGGTAGTCCGCCGCCATCATCATAGCCGGATCGTGCTCCACCACTAGCACCGAGTTGCCCAAATCGCGCAAATATTTTAGGGTGTCAATAAGCTGTTTGTTATCGCGCGGGTGCAAACCCACCGACGGTTCGTCAAGAATATAAATAACGCCCGTCAGACCAGCTGAAAGCTGGCTCGCGAGACGCACCCGCGTTACTTCGCCGCCCGAGAGAGTATTCATTGACCGGCTCAGGTTCAGATAACCCAAGCCCACCCGCTCCAAATTGGCCAAACGCGGATTAATTTCTTTCAAAATCGGTTCAACAATTCTGGCTTGGCCGGCTTTGAGCGTGGCGCCATTTTTTAAAAAAATACTCTTTAAAATCACACCGCTCTCCTCCACGCTCATCGCCGCCATATCCGCGATGGTAAAATCCCCGATGCGCACAGCCAGACTCTCGGCGCGCAGACGCTTGCCTTGGCAGATCGGACAGACGCGCTCGCGCATATACTGCTCAATTTCTTTACGCACGTATTCAGAACTGGTTTCCAAATGCTTTTGCATCAGATCGGGAATCACGCCGGCAAAGGTAACTTTCTTGCCGTCAATTTCTAATGATTCGCTACTGCTTCCATACAAAATAATATCCAATATCTTTGAAGAAAGCTCCGCAATCGGCGTATGCACCGAAAAACCATACCGCTCGGCCACCTTGCCCAACAATTTTTGATACCAGCTCTGGTTGCCGGTAATGCGCGTCCAAGGCTGAATGGCCCCTTCGGCAAGCGTCAGCTTGCTGTTTGGAATCACCATGTTCGCATCTACCTCCATGGTAATGCCCAGCCCGGTACAACGCTGGCAGGCGCCATAAGGACTATTAAAACTAAAACTCCTCATGTCCAAAATCGGCATCATGCGGCCGCATTTTGAGCACAGGCCAATCGTAGAAAAAAGTTCCGTTTCATCATCAGTCACTATCCGCGCCAGCCCATTCGTCAAATCCACGGCCGTTTCCACCGCCTTGGTCGGGTCGTCTTTTTTAATATCAAGAATCTTGCCTATCAACAAATCAACCGTATAAGTTTCGTTGGCTGAAAAAGAAAGGGCGGATAATTCATTAATCTTCAACAATTCGCCGTCAACTGTCACCCATTCATAACCAGATTTCTCCACCTTCTCCAACAATTCTTCTTTATTCACTGCCACGTCTCGGACGAGCGGCGCAAAAATGGATACCACGGCCGCCTGACGCGCGCGAGCGCGCGCTCGCTCCACAATTTCTCCCGTGGTATGCTTATCTACCGCCACATGGCAATCCGGACAATATTGCGTGCCGACGCGCGCGAACAAAAGCCGGAGATAATCATAAATCTCCGTCACCGTACCAACGGTGGAACGCGGATTTTGCGTGGACACTTTCTGGTCAATAGCGATAGTCGGCGACAAGCCTTCAATCGCGTCTACGTCTGGTTTGTCCTGCACATCCATAAACTGACGAGCGTACGAAGACATGGACTCGGCATAACGACGCTGACCTTCGGCGTAGATAGTGTCAAACGCCAGGCTGGATTTTCCCGAACCAGACAAGCCGGTCACGACGACCAGTTTGTTTTTGGGAATAGCGAGCGATATATTTTTCAGATTATGCGACCGTGCGCCTTTGATAATAATAGAGTTCATCATATGAGCGCCAATTTAACTGGTGACATATCTTAACTGAAAACAGACCTTTTGTCCAGCGGGTCGTTCTAATTGTCAATTTATATTGCTTTATGGTTTAGGAACGGAAAGGACATCAATATCCATAAAAATATTCCCTTTTAAAAGCTCATCTTTAGAGAATATATCACTGCTGGTAAGTGTGTTGAGCTTGGTCTTTTCTCCTTGCTCGTTAACTTTCGCTAATACCCTGCCATTTTTCCCAAAAAGCCAACTATGCGGCGTGCTGAGGCAGGTATAATCAAGTAACATGAACTGCAAGACATAACCTACTACTTCCGAATCTGCCGTGCGGCATGTTTTATCCAACGCTTTTTTATCCAATTTAGCCACATATGATTGAGTTTTTTTATCGTCATCATTTTTAACCTCAAAGGAGCTAACTCCTCTATAAAAAGCGCTATCAACAAAAACCTCCGCATTTCCTTCCGCGTCCTTTTTCCGACATAACATCTCTATCCCGCCGGTTGTATTTATATATGGATAATAATAGCCAGAAGCACCCTGTATACACCCCGGTTCTATTATAGTTGAAGAAAAAACTGTTCCGCTTATTAACGCGTCTTCTTTACAATAATACTTCTGCTTTGGATCATCGCCAAAGGCCGCGCACCCCTTGCCCGGGTCGCAATAGTCGCCGAAACAAGTGGCGGCGCCGGCATCTTTAACAAAAAATCTTTTTCCGCAATAAAAATTTTTCTCATTCGCGTCTGCCGGAGTTCGGTTTTGGAAAGATAAACTGTAATCTAATTTATCCGGCAACTTTTTAACTGAAATCTGATCATCAGTATCAGCGGCAAATTGGAATTTACCGGTGGCAGAGGCCGCTGAACAAAACTGCGGCGTCAATTGTTGCTGTCGGATAAGCCACACCTGCGGCAAACGTAAATTTACAGTCGCCGGGTTGATGGTATTGAGGATAAAAAAGGACATATAGGCGATAAACATGCCGACTATCGCCCCGCCGATGCGTTTCTTGGCGCTGGTGATGGCTTCGCTGTTGCCGCCGCTGGTCACCCACTGGAATCCGGCCACTATCATCATAACCGCGGCCAAAATGCCGACAATGCCTAGGGCGTAGTTATAATTCGTCTTGATAAAATCGCCGATATGCAAAAACCGCCGTTGGCCGCCGAAAGCGATCTCCGTGGTGGCTACATTGGACGGCAGACACTTCCCCCACGGGTTGTTTGAATCTCCTCCCACACAAGGATCTTCATTTTTTGAAAAACCCTCATCCACTTGCTTTTTCTCTTCCGCTGTTAAAGCCTCATATCTCTTCTTCAGAAAACTGGCCCTGGCATTCTGACAATCCTTCTCTCTCCAACACATTGGATTAAATTCTGGAACGGAAGACTGCGCCAAAACCACAGTAAACGGCAGGGAAACCGCCGCCAAAACACCAAATATGGCTAACCGACGAAACATAAAATAAAAATTATTTTACTTTTTCCAAATACCTCTCCCACGCCTCAAATGGTATCGCCCCCTCTATCTTTTCTCCATTGATAAAAAAAGTGGGGGTGCCGCGCACGCCGGCGGAAATGCCAGCTAAATAATCTGTCTGCACTTCCTGAAACGCCGCGGCGGAGGCCAGGCACGTCTTCATTGATTCAAAATTAGCGCCCGTCCGCTCGGCCAAACGCTGGAGCGCGGCGTCATCAAGAACGTCCGGCAATGTATCTTGCTCGTTAAACAGTGTCTGGTACATCGGCCAAAAACGCTGTTCCCGGCCAGCGCAGTACGCCAATTCAGATAATTTAGTCGCCCCGGGATGAGTGGACTCTACGGGAAGATCGCGGATAATTAAATGAACTTTCGCTCCGTAGCGGGCGATTACCCTGTCCATAATAGGCGCGGCCGCCCGGGAATTAGGGCACTTGAAATCAATAAACTCAACGACGGTTACCGGCGCACCGGCGCGCCCCAGGCTCGGGTCGTCGGCGGTTTCCAACCGCGAGCGGTCAACGCGAACGCTGGATTTCGGAGCGAAAGAGGCGGTAAATGAGCCCGGCGACGGCGTACCAATATTCGGCTTTACTCCGTGTTTAATTTGCCACCAATACATTGCTGTAATGACGGCAAAGACAACTAGAATAACTGAAGAAAAAACAATAAACCCGATAAGTATCTTCCCCCACCAATGCCCATACCATGACCGAGTTCCGAGCAAGGGTTGACCCATATTAGCAACGAAATAGATAATAATTTTTTCAGCGGCCATTACGTCCCGCCACCATTAGTATAACACGAAAATACGAACTAGATAATGTGTTGACAAGAGGACACGCGTATGGTAACATACTCATTAATCTTTTCCTATGAAGGAAACCGTCTACAACAGTCTGCAAATAGCGCTGTCCATTCTCCTTGTTACCATTATTCTGCTCCAACAAAAAGGAGCGGGTTTAAGCGGCGTTTTCGGCGGCACCAGCAACATCTACAGCACAAAACGCGGTATTGATAAAATACTTCACTACGCCACTATTGGCGTGGCCGTTGTCTTTTTTGGCGTGTCTTTCGCGAGGCTGTTATTCTAAAACCTCGCCGCGAACGCCAGTCCAACGGTCTTACGCGCTTTTGTTCATCTCAAAAAAGCCGTATAATTATCTTCCCATGATTTGGAAAACTCTGGCCTCGTGGTTAAAAATAAAAAAACCGGCGCTTACCTCGTATAATCGGCTTGACCGGCAACTGGTAAAAAACACTCAAGGGCATCTGTTGCCGAAGTGGTCGCAATTTAAATATATCCGGCGCTTCTTAAGCCAAACGGAAAAACGCCTCGCGCTCCTTGGTGTTGCGCTCGCTCTAATCGGCGGCGCCGGTGCCACTGCCGTCTGGTTGTCCCGCCACATCATTTCCGTGCCAAAAGATGGCGGCGAATATATTGAAGCAGTCGTCGGCCAGCCAAAATATATCAATCCGCTCTTCGCTGGAGGAAACGACGTTGACGCCGACCTGGTGGCACTAGCCTACGCCGGCCTATTCCGCCGAGCCCAAGACCTTACGCTGGCGTCAGACCTGGCGGAAAGCTACACCGTGAGCGAAGATCAAAAAACCTACGCTGTCACTCTTCGTCCAAATCTGCGCTGGTCAGACGGCGAGCGGCTAACAACCGAAGACATTGTTTACACTTTTGAGCTTATTCAAAACCCCGAGGTTGGTAGCCCGTTGTTGTCGGCTTTCCAAGGGGTAAAAGTGGAAAAAATTGACGACCGTGTTATTCGTTTCACCCTCAAAGAGCCGTTCGCGCCATTCTTGGGCAGTCTCACTGCCGGCATTATCCCTGAACACGTTTGGAATAACAGCGCCCCTAGCGCCATTCGCCTCGCCCAAAATAATCTCCAGCCGGTAGGAGCTGGCGCCTGGCAATTCAGCAAACTAATAAAAGGGAACACCGGCAAAATAGACAGTTTTACTCTAACCAGAAACCAATGGTATCACGGAAACAAACCCTATATTAAAACCGTCACTTTTAAATTTTTTGATGACTACCAGGGAGCTTCCGAGGCGCTCCGCGCGCAAACAGTAAACGCGCTCAATTTTGTCCCGCGCCCCATCCAAAACAAATTAACCAGTAAAAACTTGATCCCCTATCGCCTGCAACTGCCCCAGTACACCGCCCTTTTTTTCAATCTGACTGCCGAGGCTCTGCTCAAAGAAGACGCTGTGCGGCTGGCTTTGGCTCAAGCGATTGATAAAAAGAAGGTTGTGTCGGAAGCTCTGGAAGGGCTGGGCGAAGTTATTGACGGACCGATCTTACATGGCAACTCCGGCGCGAGCACCACGACAAAAGCGCTGGGAACAGATCTGGCGGCCGCGAACGCTCTCCTTGACAAAACTTGGACGCGCCTGGAACCGGAAACCTACTTTAAACTACGCTACGACGCCACTAACAAAAACTATCAAGCCGAATTTGAAAATTTTAAAAAAGCCAACAGCTCTACCCCAGACAAAATAAACGCGCGCGAACAAGAAATCAACAAACAAATTACCAGCGCCGTCCGCCAAGAAATGACGGCCGGGCAGGCTTTCTACCGCCGCAATAAAGACGGCCGAACGCTTGAACTTACTATTACCACAGTAGACGCTCCAGAGTACACCAAAACGGCCGAGCTGGTGGCCGCCATGTGGCGCGGTTTGGGAGCGCGCGCCGTCGTTTCCGCCATTGATAGCCGCCAAATTATTCGCGACATCATAAAAAATCGCGATTATCAAGTTCTGCTATATGGAGAAATTATCGGCTACATCAACCCCGACCCGTTCCCTTTCTGGCATTCCTCACAAACGGAGTATCCGGGTTTGAATGTGGCCGTCTTTGCCAATCGCAACGCCGACAAAATACTGGAAAATATCCGCTCGGAGCGGGACGGAATGAAACGCTTTGACGCCTATATAAAATTCCAAGAAATTTTGGCCAAAGAACTTCCGGCGATTTTCCTTTTTTCTCCCCGGCACACTTTCTTGGCGACCAATAACGTGAGGGGAGTCGGAGATATGCGCCTGGAAACTCCCGCCGATCGATTCGGCAATATGAGCCAGTGGTACATCAAAACAAAATGGCAGTGGAAATAAGCGGACGTGGCGGAATTGGTATACGCGTACGTCTCAGAAGCGTATGGAGCAATCCTTGAGGGTTCGAGTCCCTCCGTCCGCACCAAATATAATTTAAACTTCTTCACTCATTTATTTTAGGTATCTCTATGATGACCAAACCAACGCCAGCTGCCGATTCAGCCGGTAAAATTAACTCCGCCGACAGACACGCTCACCGCCACCGCCGCAACTACCAAACCGCCGCGAAACCGGCGCCGCAAAGCCGTTTCGCCATTCCAAACTATGTCCGGAATAGCCCTCCCCACCCCTTGGCGGAAGCTTTGCCGGCGTCTGTTTCCACCGACGGTTCAAAAACATTGCGCGTGGCCGTTTTGGGCGGCTTGGAAGAAATCGGCCGCAACTGCACCTTGTTTGAATACGGAGATGATATTATTATTATTGACCTTGGTTTGCAATTTCCCGAAGAAGACATGCCGGGTATTGATTACATTATCCCGAACATGAGCTACCTACGCGGGAAAGAAAAAAACATCCGCGGCGTCATTATCACCCATGGCCACTATGATCATATCGGCGCTATTCCCCACGTTATGCCCGCACTCGGCAACCCGCCACTCTATGCCCTGCCAATCACGAACGCCATCATTAAAAAACGCCAGGAGGATTTCAAAGAACTGAAGCCGCTCAACATCAACAATATTAATACGAACGACAAATTGCATCTAGGCTCCTTTGAGGTGTCTTTCTTCCATCTGAACCACAACATCCCCGACTCTACCGGCGTGGTGGTAAAAACCCCTGAAGGCGTCATCATCCATACCGGCGACTGGAAATTTGATTATCAGCCGACTGGCGAACAACCGGCCGACCTGCAACGCATCGCCCAAATCGGCAG
>Ga0209211_10001928_pt1 | contig 37318 bp, 36 predicted proteins | sample RifGroA2_FD_183992 | JGI IMG/M metagenome (GOLD analysis project Ga0209211, IMG submission 183992) | Groundwater microbial communities from Rifle, Colorado, USA - Groundwater A2 (SPAdes) (version 2) | ecosystem: Environmental > Aquatic > Deep subsurface > Groundwater | place: Rifle, Colorado... | reverse complement strand
CCAAACTGATTGAATATTTAAACCGCTACAATTTTGAAGTCCGCCTGAAACAAATTGATTATATGACACCGGCCGATTATTTAAAAAAGAAATTTAATAAGTCTATACAACCTATCGTCTGCTAACAAATAGCAAGTTCCCTGGAAAAGAAAAACATTAGAGTCCCCAAAACTATCATGGGAAATACGGCTTTGTTGTTTATACTAACCGCTGGAACAAGCAATAAAACAACAGCAATTAGCACAAAAACTATAGACAGTGTCTCCATAGACAGTCTCCTTTCAAAAATTTCCTTGATTAAGTTGTTAAATCTGTTTATAATCTAGCATAATACAAATTATTTGTCAAATAGAAATGGTAATGTCTAAACACTTCTGACACTTTTGATAGATTAGTAGTTAATGTCTATTAAAATGTCAAAAAACATAAAAGAGGAAAGGTATAGGTGGATCAGTCCGATATTGGACAAGGAGGTATCAATAGTTAATTTGGTCAAAGTTTGTCCATACAGCGAAAGCAGTTTAAAGAGATGGTTGAAAGCTTTTAGGAAAGGAGGAATAGACGCTTTGGAACCTAAATCCACCCAACCTAAGACTTCACCCCAAGAAACGCCGATTTGGATCAAAGAGAGAGTGATTGAATTAAGGAAAGAGACCGGATTGTGCGCCAAGAAACTTCATTGGAGATTAGCTAAACAGGGATTGGCTGTTCCCGTAAGCACGATTGGAAAAATCTTGAAAGATGAAGGATTGACCAGAAAATACAGAGTGAAGAAAATTAAATACAAATACATCAAAGCGGAAAGAAAGCCCGGCGAACTGGTAGAAGTAGATGTCAAATATGTGCCGGGAACAGTGGAAAACAAAGAATATTTCCAATACACGGCCGTAGACACGGCTTCCAGATGGAGGCATCTCCGGATCTTTGACGAACAGTCTTCTTTTCATTCGGTTGAATTTCTGAAAGATGTTAGGAACAGGTTTGAATACAAAATATCGGCCATAAAGACCGACAATCATTCCACCTTCACGAACTATTATGTCAGTTCGAACAAAAGAAGCGACATCACTGTCAAAACAATTCACGCTTTAGACAGGTTCTGCGCCGAAAACGGCATTGTTCATTACCTCATCGACAAAGGCAAACCGGCTCAAAACGGAACGGTGGAAAGAAGCCATCGGGAAGATCAGAGATTTTATGATAAAAACAAATTCAAATCTCTTGGTGATTTAAAAAACAAAATACAAATTTGGAACGATGAATACAATAATTTGAAACATTGCGGTTTAAATGGAAAAACACCGATTGAAATGCTACAATTATTTAAACTAGAAAAAGTGTCATAAGAGGTTAGTTAAAACACAATGATGTCATTCATTTATGCGATCAAATATAGAACATAAATTCAATTCTCCCAATGAGGAGTTGGAGTGGTTGAGAAACAGGTATAAGGAAGAATCGTCGGAAGCGAAAAAGGGCGAGAAGATGATAGAAGAGCAGGAACTGGCGGCCAAAGTTTTGTACGAGCATATCCGGAAAGAGCCGGAGAAGACGCTGGGCGATAATTACAAACTGTCCGCGAAAGAACAGGAAAGTTTGGTGGCCAAAATTTTGAATCTCGCTCCCGAATCTCACGACAAAAAAATTGAGGAGCTTTTGGCTGTGGCTGAAGGAAAAGGAATCTTAAACGCCGTTGCAATCGTCCGCAGTTTGAAAGACCCCCACTTGGAAGACGATTTGCATCGAGCCTTGATCCAGTTTTACATAAGAGGCGACATTTCCAAACAGAAAATTAAAAAGACCTTGTCGCGGGCGTTGGATATGGTTTTGTACGAGATAAGTTTGCCTCATGAAAAAGAAGAAGAGAAAAGAGAAAAAAATTTCAAAGAATTTATCTCCGCTATGGAGCAGTTTTACGGCGGGATGATGATTTTAGACAAAGACAAGGAAGAATATTTTGCGTTGGAAATCGGATTGCCGGTTATCGGCGAAGAAATAGTTTTTTACGCCGCCGTTCCGAGGGCAAAAAGTTCGTTGCTGGAAAAACAAATCAGCGCTTTGTTTGCCAACGCCCGAATTGAAGAAAAAAGAGAAGACTACAACATTTTCAAGCCGGGCGGAGTGAGCGCCGGCTCCGTAGCGAAATTGAAAACTTATCCGGTCTTGCCCATCAGAACTTACGATAAGTTTGACGTTGACCCGATGTTTGTCATTGCCAACGCCTTTTCCAAATTGCGGAAAATAGGCGAGGGAGCGTCTCTGCAAATTGTCATCGGTCCGGCCGACAGTTCTTACGGCAAGAAAATCAAAAAAACCGCCGAAGAAATAAGGAAAGGGAAAAAACTTTTTGAAGCGATGGAAAAAGCCGGAATTGCGGAAACAAGCGTTTTTTCCTTTATCGGCGATTTGATATTTCCCGACACTTCTTTTAAAAAAGACAACCCTGAAAAAGAAAAAAAAGAAGAGAAAGAAAAAATGGTCAATGAAAATCTAGCCAAGATGATTGAGGAGAAAGCTTCCCGCCCGTTGGTGTCGGCCAATTTGAGAATTCTTGTTTCCGCCGACAGCCAGGAAAAATCGGACAGCATTTTGAAGGAAATTGAAAGCGCTTTTTTGCAATTCACCGAACCGCAAGGCAATGCTTTGAAGTTCAGGAGCTTGAAGGGCAAGGAATTGGACAATCTTTTTTATAAATTTTCTTTCCGCCTTTTTGACAAAAATGAGGCCTTTTATCTCAATACGGCCGAGATGGCCACCATTTTCCATTTTCCCAAAGGCATTTCCACCATCTCCCAGCTTAAGTATGTCAAGGCCAAAGACGCTCCGCCGCCGCTCAATTTGCCCCAAGAAGGAATTTTGCTGGGCAAAAATTTTTACCGCGGCGACGAGTCGTTGATTTATATGAAAGACGACGATAGGAGAAGGCATTTTTATCTGATCGGCCAGACCGGCACCGGAAAGTCAGTATTGCTGAAAAATATGATTGTCCAAGACATGGAGCAAGGCAAAGGCGTCTGTTACATAGACCCGCACGGTTCGGACTTGGAAGATATTTTGAGCCGGATACCGAAAGACCGGGTGGAAGATTTGATTTATTTTGACCCGGCCGGAAGAGACAGGACGATGGGGCTGAATATGTTGGAATACGACCCAGCTTATCCGGAGCAGAAAACTTTCATCGTCAACGAATTGCTGGGCATATTCAACAAATTATTTGATATGAAAATTGCTGGCGGGCCGATGTTTGAGCAATATTTCAGAAACTCGGCGTTGCTCGTTATGGACGATCCGGAGTCGGGCAACACACTTCTGGAAATATCCAGAGTTATGTCCAATAAAGCGTTCAGAGACCTCAAACTTTCCCGATGCCGAAATTTATCCGTCAAATTATTTTGGAAAGATGTGGCCGAAAAAGCCGGAGGCGAAGCGTCTTTGGCCAACATCGTGCCTTATATCACCAGCAAGTTTGATAATTTCCTCGGCAACGAAATTATGCGGCCGATAATCGCCCAAGAAAAATCGTCTTTTGATTTCAGAAAGATAATGGACGAGAAAAAAATTCTTTTGATCAATCTTTCCAAGGGCCGGCTGGGGGACATCAACTCGCATTTGCTTGGTTTGATTATTGTGGGGAAAATTCTTATGGCCGCTCTTTCCCGCGCGGACATACCGGAAAGAGAGAGAAACGACTTCTATTTATACATAGACGAGTTTCAAAATGTTACTACCGATTCCATCGCCGTCATACTTTCCGAAGCCCGCAAATACAAACTCAATCTGACTATCGCTCATCAATTTATCGGCCAACTGGAGGAAAATATCAAGAAAGCGGTGTTTGGCAATGTCGGCTCAATGGGGGCTTTCCGGGTGGGCGCCGAAGACGGAGAATTTTTGGCCAAGCAATTTGAGCCGGTTTTTGACGCCGGCGATTTGCTCAATATTGACAATTACCGCGCTTACCTGAAACTGCTGATAGAAGGGCAGTCAACCCGGCCGTTTAGCATCGCCACTTTGCCGTTTCAAAAAGGAGACATCAATTTCGGCAAAGAAGCGGCTTTGCTGTCGCTGGCCAGATACGGCCGATTGCGTTCGCAAGTGGACGAGGAGATAAATAAAAAATTTAACGCGTAAAAATCAAAATTCGGTTTGGAAGTTATTTCGTTCTCTTAGAATTTTTTCGGTCGCCTTCTTTGAGATGTTGTTTTCGGAGACGGATGTTTAACGGCGTAACTTCCAAGTATTCGTCTTCGGCCATAATTTCCAAACCTCTTTCCAAGGTAATTTTCAAAGCCGGAGCCAGAACGATTTTTTCGTCGGCTTGCCCGCCCATTCTCACATTGGTCAATTGTTTGCCTTTGGTCGGATTGGCGACCATTTCATCTCCTTTCATCGTGTTGCCGATAACCATTCCCTCGTAAACTTCCGTGTTCGGCTCCACATAAAGCGTTCCTCTCTGCTGAAGATTGTCCAAAGAGAAAGCCACGGCGTAGCCGGAAGCCATTGAGGCCATTGAACCGGTGTCTCTTTTTTTGATTTCTCCGGCGTAAGGACGGAAGCCGATAAACCGGCTGCACATTATGCCTTCGCCTCTGGTGTCTATGGTGAATTGGTTTTTATAGCCCAAGATGCCTCTAGTCGGCGCTTCAAAAACAAGGCGGACTATGGAGCCTTGTTCTTCTTTCATTTGCGTCATTATGCCCTTTCTTCGGCCAAGCGTTTCTATAATCGGGCCGGACGATTCTTTGGGCAAATCTATTGTCACTTCTTCAAACGGTTCCATTTTTTGCCCACCTTCTTCTTTGATGATGACTTGCGGCTGGGAAACTTGGAGTTCAAAACCTTCTCTTCGCATATTTTCCAGAAGTATGGCGATGTGCAATTCGCCCCGTCCGTAAACTTTGAAAAATTCACCGGCGGAAAAATCAATCTTCAGTCCGACGTTTATTTCCAGTTCTTTTTCCAGCCGTTCTTTTATCTGCCTGGTGGTAACGAATTTTCCGTCTCGTCCGGCGAGAGGGGAATCGTTGACCAAAAAATTAAGGGAAATGGTCGGCTCGTCTATGTTGATGGCCGGCAAAGGAGCTTGGGCTTCGTTTGAGCAGATCGTTTCGCCTATGTAAATATCGGGCAGTCCGGCGGCCATCACTATGTCTCCGGCGAAAGCTTCCACTGTTTCTTTTCTTTGTGTGCCTTCAAAAGTGAAAAGCTTGGTGATTTTGCCCGTTCTTGTTTCTCCGTTCGGCTTTTTCACGAAAACAGCGTTTCCGTTTTTTATTTTTCCGCTGTAAATCCGGCCGATGGCCAGACGCCCGAGAAAATTATCATAGCCGAGATTGAACGGTTGCATGGCCAAGTCGCTTTCGCTGTTGCTTCCGGCGGGAGGAACTTTTTTAAGAATCGTGTCCAAGAGAGGAGACAAGTCTTTTGATTCGTCGGTCAAGTTGAGTTTGGCCACGCCTTCCCGTCCGATGGCGTAGACGACGGGGAAATCCAGCTGTTCTTCGTTGGCGCCGAGGTCAAAAAACAATTCAAAAACCAAGTCCAAAGTTCTGGCCGGATTGGCCGCCGGTTTGTCTATTTTGTTTATCACCACAATAGGCTTCAGTCCCAGCTCCAGCGATTTCTTCAGCACGAATCTAGTTTGAGGCATTGGGCCTTCTTGGGCGTCCACCACCAGAACGACGGAATCAATTGAACGCAAAACCCGTTCCACTTCCGAACCAAAATCGGAGTGGCCTGGCGTGTCCACTATATTTATTTTGGTAGTCTTTGCTTGCCCATCCGAAGCGTCTTGCGAAGGAGGGTAGAAGATGGAAGTGTTTTTGGCGTAAATAGTAATACCGCGCTCTTGTTCCAGAGCGTTGCTGTCCATGCTGATATTCTCGTCCGTCACCATGCCGGTTTGTCTCAAAATAGCGTCGGTCAAAGTCGTTTTGCCGTGGTCAACATGGGCGATAATTGCTATGTTGCGTATTTCCATAAAATAAACCCCGCTTTAACAGGGTTTTTAAATTCTAATAAAAATTTTTACTTTTGTAAAGTATTGACAAATAAAGTCGGTTATGATAGGCTTTTAAAAGATTATAAAATTTGTCCGAGCGGATGAATTAAACAGATAGAAATTTAAAAAAGGAGGGTGATATAGTGAAAAATATTATTGTGTGTGTTGTTGGACAACCTGGATCAGGGAAGGATACACTCGCAGATTATCTTATGAAGAAAAAGAGTTTTTCTCACATTTCAACTGGCAATATTATTCGGGAAGAAATGAAGAAAAAAAATATCCCAACGGACAGGGAAAACATGCGGATATTTTCCCAAAAAATGCGGGAAGATGTAGGTAATATGTATCCCGCCAACATAGCGGCGGAGAGAGTTGCCAGAAATACTGTAATATCTGGACCGAGAAATTTAGCGGAAGTGAATTTTTTCCGGAACAGATTCGGAGAAAATTTCTTGTTGGTGGCAGTTGATGCGCCAATTGAAACCAGATACCAAAGGGTTAAAAACGGGCGCGGGAGAACAGGGGATAGTATCACTTTTGCTCAGTTTAAGGCGCAAGAAGAGGCCGAACTTAATTCTGGAACTCACGAATTGAGCAAGTTGTTATCAACGGCAGATTGTTCCGTTGATAATTCCAGAGACAAAGATGAGATGTTTGTCCAAATGGATTATATTTTGAAACTCAAAGTAGATACACTTTACCAATAAATAAACACCTTTAAAAAACTTTAAGCTACCGTTGCTTTTCAGGACGGTAGCTTTATTTTTTATAATTTCAAAATTAAGGTATATTTGCTATCGCTGGTAAAGTGCAATTTTAATAACTTTTAATTTTTTCGGAATTTTTTATGTCAAAATCGCCGACCTTTGTTCTTTTAAGGTTCAATAAAATACCGCCGATTTTCAATTCTTTGCCGAGATGATGGGCGATGGAACGGATGTAAGTTCCGCTGGAACAGGAGATTTTTATTTTGGCGAGCGAGAAGCGACGCGAGAGAGTTTCTTTCTCACGTCGCTTGACTGTCTGAAATGTTACCGTTTTTATGCTCCAGCATGATTTTGGTAACATTTTTTGCCATCGGCTTAAAATTTTTTTCTGGCGGAAATCGCCTTTGATCGAACTTATTTTTTGTTCTATCGTTTTCATTAAATTTTTACCGGAAATTTCATTAAGGCTTAATAATTTGGCTGAATTTATTTTTGTTTTGCGAATTCGTAAACTGCGTTTCCGGCGAGAACAATAAGCGCCCCTTCCGCCATCGGATCCAATCTTCCGGCGTAAGTCATTTTCTCATTTTTCAATTCGGGATATTTTTCTTTAAGCAGTTTTATGGCGTCCAAGGGAGAAATTCCGACAGGCTTATAAATATTAAAAATATTGTTCGCGCCTATTTTTTTCATTGTTGGCATTATATAGCCAATTGTTAAAAAATGTGAAATTAGTATAGAATGCCATTATGCTTATAGACGATGTAACAATCAAAGTTCGAGCTGGTCATGGCGGGAAAGGCGGAGTTTACTTCAACAGCAACTTGATGTCTTTGGGGCCGACTGGAGGAAGGGGCGGAAACGGTGGTAATGTTTTTGTGGAAGGGGTGTCCGATTTGGGCGCCCTTAGGCAGTTTCGTTACAAAAAAGAAATAATCGCCGAAGACGGCGAGAACGGAAAGAAAAAATTAAACGACGGGACGGCGGGAGAAGACATAATTTTAAAAGTCCCGGTCGGGACAGTGCTTCACAATCTGGATGTCGGGAAAGACAAAGAAATTACCAAAGTGGGGGAAAAAGTTTTGATTGCCGTCGGCGGATTCGGCGGGCACGGCAACTGGCATTTTCGTTCGGGGAAAAACACCAGCCCGCGCCAGTTCCAGCCCGGCTTGCCCGGCGAAACTTTCACTATGCGCATGGAGTTGAAACTTATCGCCGATGTCGGCTTGATCGGCTATCCGAACGCCGGCAAATCCAGCTTGCTCAACGAGCTGACCGCCGCCAAAAGCAAGGTGGCCAATTATCCTTTTACCACACTGGAACCGAATCTCGGCGTTTATTACGATTTGATTTTGGCCGACATTCCGGGTCTTATAGAAGGAGCGTCGGCGGGAAAAGGCTTGGGCATAAAATTTCTCCGACATATTGAAAGAACGAAAGTTTTGTTCCACCTTGTTTCGGCTGAATCGGAAGATCCGCTTAAGGATTATTACGCCGTGATCAAAGAATTGATGACCTACAACGAAGAGTTGCTTAAAAAATCGGAATATATTTTTCTGGCTAAATCTGATTTGATTGACGAGAAAAGTTTAAAAGAAAAAATGGCGGACTTGAAAAAGGCGGGCAAGCCTGTCAAAGCCATTTCCATATACGACCTCGCCAGCATGGAAGAGGTCAAAAAAATTTTGAATAAATTAATTAAAGAAAAGCAAGGATAATTTTTTTTAATCTAGTTGTTACCTAAGCGATGCTATAGCAACATATAGGTAGTGATAATTTTTTAAAACCAGTTCCACTTCTTTGGCATTTTTGCAGGCCATCAATTTGATTCTCAATTCTTTGGCGCCGGGGAAGCCGGAAACATAAGATTTGAAGTGTTTTTTCATCACATCAAAATTTTGGCCTTTGTTGATTTTCTCAAACAGTTTCGTGTGTTCAAGAAGAACGGAAAGTTTTAAATCGCGAAAAAAAATAATATCATTTGCACCACAAGAGTACTTCTTGTTTTCTAATTTACTTTGTTCATAAGAAAACAATGTCGCTCGGCTCACATAATTTTCTGCTGAAAATTTGCTCTTCTCGCGCCGCCGCGCTGCGAAAGGCGTCGCAAACGACATTATTTTTTTTTCGCTTGCAAACAGCCACGGGTTGCCGAAAACCGCCCGGCCGATCATCACGCCGTCCGCGCCGGAAATTCTCGCCTTTTCTTCCGCATCGGCCACGCTTTGAACATCGCCGTTGCCGAGAATCAAAGTTTTGTCCTTTTTGTCGCCGAAAAATTCATCTCTGATTTTTACCGCCTCGGCTATGATGTCCCAATGAGGGGGAGCGAGCGACATTTCTTTTTTTGTGCGGGCGTGAATTGTGATGGCGGCCGGTTCGCATTCCAGCAACACCGTTAGCCACTTTTTAAATTCCTTTTTATCATATTTATCATAGCCGATTCTAGTTTTGATGGAAACGGGCATTTCCCCCGCTTGCCCGCCGGAGAGGCGGGCGCCTTTTTTTGTTTGCCTGATTATTTCTTGGGCGAGTTTGGGATTATTTATCAAAACCGCTCCGGCGCCCTGTTTTATCACTTTTTTGTCCGGACAGCCCATATTGATGTCTATGCCGTCAAATCCCAGCTTTTTTATAAGTTTGGCCGATTCGTAAAAATTTTCCGGCTTGGCGCCAAAAACTTGAGCAACTATCGGCCGTTCTTTTTTTGTAAATTTTAAAATCGGCAAAATATTTTTTTGTCCCGAGGAACATAAACCGTCGCAGGAAACAAATTCCGTGAACATCACGTCCGGTTTTCCGTATTTGGCGATAATGCGGCGAAACGCCGCATCCGTCACATCAGCCATCGGCGCCAGCGCCAAAATCGGCCTGTCAAGGTTTCGCCTTGACATTGCCAATTTTTTCCAAAAATTTTTTGCCATACTGGCAATATTGCCAAAAATATGGCATAATTACAAGTAATTTTTATGAAAACATTCACATTTTTTTATTCTTTTTTGTGGAAGTATAAAGAGTATTTTATTTTATCGCAGATCACAGCCTTTATTTCTATTGCTTCGTATAGTTCAATACCGTTTATTTATCGTTATCTGATAGATAATTTTCAAAACCTTACGGCGCAATCTTTTTTTGCGGTTGTGATGGTGTATGGTTCCATAAGGATAGGGGGTATTCTTTTTGGCAATCTCTCCTGGTTTTTAGCGGAAAAAGTCCAAAATCCAGCGGAAGTGGATGTTAAAGTTAAAGTTTTTTCCCATTTGCAGAAATTAGATTTTATTTTTCACACTGCTAAAAAGTCAGGAGAATTGATCAGTAAGATAAAAAGAGGCGGTTCTGCGTTTGAAAGAATGGATTCCGAAATAAACAGGGAATTAACTGATGATTTTTTTAGATTAATCATAATAGCCGGGGCGTTTTCTATGATTAGCTTAAAGATTACTTACATTTTTATTTTTTCTATCGCAACGATTATTTTAATTTCAACTTTTTTAATTAAAAATAATGTAAAATTAAGGGTTAGATACAACAAAGAGGAGGATAATATCTCTCACATTATTGCCGATAATTTAATAAATTATGAAACGGTAAAATATTTCGCCAGTGAGAAAAGGGAAGTTTTTAATTTAGTCGAGGCTTTTAAAAAGTGGACAATATCGGTGTGGAAACTCGTCATGTCAAGCATGCGGATAAATTTGTCTGTTCGCTTATTGTCAGTCATTACGACAATCATTATTTTAGCGATGCTGGGCGGCGATGTTATAAACAAGAAAATAACCGCCGGTGATTTTATTTTGGTTATGACTTTTTTGATGCAGATTTTTCCAAATATAGAGAAAATAGTTTTTAGGTTAAGGAGCATAATGAATGATTATACCGATATCAAGGATTATTTTGCCATTCTTGATTATCCTTTAGAAGTGAAGGATCCTGAACAGCCTTTGAAATTTGAATGCAAAAAAGGAGAAGTGGAATTTAAAAATCTTTCTTTTTCTTATGAAGGCGGACAAGAAGCGCTTAAAAATATTTCCATTGCGATGTCAGCAGGGACTTCCACTGCGCTTGTGGGCAGATCTGGTTCTGGAAAAACGACGATGACGAAATTGTTGATGCGGGTTTATGATCCCAACGAAGGGCAAGTTTTGGTGGATGGGTTTGACATCAGGCAAATCAAAAAAGAAGACTTGCGTCGGAACATCGGCATTGTTCCGCAGGAGCCGATATTATTCAATAGTTCAATCGGCTATAACATCGGTTATTCTTTGGAAAACGCAACTAAAGAAGAGATAGAAAACGCAGCTAAGTTGGCAAATCTCCATGACTTTATTGTTACTTTGGAAAAGGGCTATGATACGGTTGTGGGAGAAAGGGGTGTCAAACTTTCCGGCGGGCAGAAGCAAAGATTGGCTATCGCCAGAGTTTTCTTGCTCAATCCGAAAATCATCATTTTTGACGAAGCAACCAGCCACCTTGATTCAGAATCGGAAAGACTGATCCAAAATTCAATGGAAAAATTAGCGAAAGGCAAGACGATGATAATCATCGCGCACAGGCTTTCCACCATTATGAAGGCGGACAAAATAATCGTTTTGGACAACGGTAATGTGATTGAAGAGGGAAAGCATAGCGATCTTCTTTCCAGAAACAGCGGAATTTACAAAAAATTGTGGGAATTGCAAACTAATCACGAAATAGAATAAATTATTTATGGCCATTGATTTCAAAAGAAAAATAGAAGATTTTGTCTGCGGGAATTGCGGGAATAGTGTAAAGGGCGACGGCTACACAAATCATTGTTCGCGATGCCTTTGGAGCAAGCATTTGGATATAACTCCGGGCGACAGGGCTTCCGATTGCGGGGGAATGATGAAGCCGTCAAAAATAGAAACGAAAGGAGGGGAGTATGACATTACCCACAAGTGCCTCAAGTGCGGACATGAGAAACGAAACAAAATGTCGCCGGAAGATATTTTTGAGGAGGCGCTAAAAATCTGAAACCTGTCCAATTTTTAGGCGGCGTAAATGATTGCAATCGCGATAAATATGGGTTAAAATCCAAATGGATTTTTGAAAAATTCATTCCGGGATAGCTCAGCGGTAGAGCAGTCGCCTGTTAAGCGATTGGTCGCAGGTTCGATCCCTGCTCCCGGAGCCAATAAACTAGATACGAACTTGGATTTTTCCGAAAAAGTCAGACTTTCGTTTTTTGGGAGCGAATGAACTGGCAAAAATTGTTGACTTATTAATATGCTGTTTGATATAATTGGGCGCAGTTGGGCAAAAGCGAAAACCGCGCATGTTTCATCAAAACCAAAAATTAATAGCCCATTCCGGATTTACGATTGACGCTCACGCCGAAAACCATCAAATATCCAATGAGCCGATGACTTTCGACTACTGGTTTTGGCGTGGCGGATTCGCGGTTTTTATTTCTTACATATTAATCGCTTGGGGCACCGGCGTTTTTATTAAATACATTTTTTCTCTTCTAAAAAAGACATAATGTATCAACCGTCTAAAAAAATTTTGGAGAAATACGCCGATGTTCTCGTCAATTTCGCCTTGGGCGGAGGCGAGGGAATTAAGAAGGGCGAAACGGTCAGGCTTACCGTCTATGACATCGCCAAGCCTTTTTATGTTGAGCTAAGACGAGCTGTCTTGAAAGCCGGAGGCAATGTCTTAAGCAATTATCTTCCCGCCGAGGAGAAAGGAATAAACCTGGGAAAGGAATTTTACGATTTGGCCGATAAAAATCAGCTGAAATTTTTTCCGGATAAATTTTTAAGAGGGCTGGTTGACCAAATAGACCACTCAATTTTTATAGACAGCGAGACCAACAAGTTGGCTTTAAAAGAAGTTGACCCTAAAAAAATAATGGCCTCAAGCCAAGTCTTCAAACCCTTCAAAGAATGGAAGGAAGAAAAAGAAAACAAAGGAAAATTCACTTGGACAATAGCCCTTTACGCCACGGAAGCTATGGCTAAAGAAGCCGGTTTGTCTTTGAAAGAATACTGGAGCCAGATAATCAAGGCCTGTTTTTTGGACAAGGCTAATCCGGTCAAGGAATGGAAAAATGTTTACGGAAAAATCGGCGAATACAAAAACAAGCTTAACGATCTGAAGATAGAAAAATTGCGCGTAACCGGCCCGGATGTTGATTTGAAAATAAATATGGGAGAAAAAAGAAAATGGGTCGGTTGTAGCGGGCGGAATGTGCCGAGCTTTGAGATATTCACTTCGCCCGATTGGCGGGGAGCGGAAGGCTGGGCGAAGTTCAATCAGTCGCTTTACAGCTACGGCAATCTTATTGAAGGCATTGAATTGGAATTTAAAGACGGAAGGGTGGTAAAAGCCAAAGCCAAGAAAAACGAGAAAACGCTTTTGGAAATGATAAAAGCGGAGAACGCCGACAAGATAGGAGAATTTTCTCTGACCGACAAAAGATTTTCCCGCATCACCAAGTTTATGGGCGAGACTCTTTACGACGAGAACGCCGGCGGGCCGAACGGAAATTTCCATATCGCTCTGGGCAGTTCCTATCATGACGCCTTTGACGGAGATATGGCGGACAAATCCAAAGAAGACTGGAAAAAATTTGGTTTCAACGATTCGGCGATTCACACCGACCTCGTTTCCACTTCACCCAGAATTGTTACGGCGACACTTCATGACGGCGCCGAAAAAATCATCTACAAAAACGGCCAGTTTTGCTTATAGATAAAAATAGTTTATAATAATGCTATGAATATAAATTTGAAGGCGACGAATTTTGAATTGACACCGTCTATTCGCGAATACGCGGAGAAAAGAGTGAACGGGCTGGAGAAATTTATTAAAATAACGGACGAGAGTGTTCAGGCTTGGGTGGAGGTAGGCAGAACTACCAGCCATCATAACAAAGGAGGCGTATTCAGAGCGGAAATCCAAATCCACATCCCGTATTACGGGAAAGGCGTGAGGGCCGAATCTGTTGGCGAAACTCTCAACGAAGCCATAGACGGCGCGCACGACAAGATAAAATTGGAATTGGAAAAGGTCAAAGACCGAAAAATATCTTTAGTCAGAAAAGGCGCCCGGGCGATTAAAAATTTAATCCCGTTTTTAAAGTAAATTTATGAATAAAGGCGGGGCTCATTGGCTTATATTTGTCATTATAATTCTCGGCTCCCTTGGAGCAATTTTCGGTTATAAAATCGCTATGAAATCGGAAAATAAAATATCAAAAGACGCCAGCGTGAAAAGTCTTAGCTATACGGGCAATCCTATGGCCGTTATGAAAACGAATATGGGCGAAATCAAGCTTGAACTTTTCGTCAAAGACGCGCCAGAAACGGTCGGTAATTTCATAAAACTGTCCAATGAAAAATTTTACGACGGAACAAGATTCCACAGAGTGATAAAAGGCTTTATGATTCAAGGCGGCGACCCGAACAGTAAAGACGATGATTGGTCAAACGACGGCATCGGCGGACCAGGCTACGTTTTCAAAGACGAGACAAATTCCAACAAAATAATAAGAGGAGTTTTAGCTATGGCCAACGCCGGGCCAAATACCAACGGCAGCCAATTTTTCATCGTTACCGCCCAGAGCGCGCCTTGGCTGGACGGCAAGCATACCGTTTTCGGCAAAGTTGTTGAAGGAATGGACATTGTGGATAAAATAGAAAATTCCGCCACCGACAAAACAAAAAACGACCATCCTGTGGAAAATGTGACGATAGAATCGGTTATCATTGTTGACTAAGTTCGCTTATGAAATATCTCATCAAGGAGCTGATGGAAGAAGGGATTTTAAAAACCCCTTCAATTATTGAAGCCTTTGAAAAGGTTGACCGAAAAGATTTTGTTCCGGAAGAATTGAAGGACAAGGCTTATCTCAACACGCCCTTGCCGATAGGTTACGGGCAAACAATTTCTCAGCCATTGACGGTGGCTTTTATGCTGGAACTGCTCCAGCCGGAAAAAGGGAACAGGGTTTTGGAAATAGGTTCCGGTTCGGGTTGGCAGACGGCGTTGCTGGCTCATATAGTCTTCGCCGGCGGAAAAATTTTCGCCGCGGAGTTAATTCCGGAGCTGATGGATTTTGGCCGGAAAAATGTAGCCAAATACGGGTTTATAAAAAATAAAACAGTAGAGTTTCATTCTTTCAACGCCATCAAAGGCATGCCGGAAGAAGCGCCTTTTGACAGGATAATCTCGGCGGCTTCGGGTATGGAATTGCCAACGGTGTGGAAAGAACAGCTAAAAGTCGGCGGCAGAATCGTCGCGCCGGTCAAAGACGCGATTCACTTGCTTGTCAAAAAATCCTCGCCTGCCGGCGAGGCGGGTGAAACTGAATTTGAAGAGAGTATTTATCCCGGTTTCGCTTTCGTGCCGCTCATAAGTTTGAACGAGGATATACAACTATAACTTCATAAATTTTTCGTACTCCATTTCGTTTTTTGATTCCGGTTTCACTTTCTTGATTTTTAATTGACCGCTTTCCGACATTTCCATATCTGTGATTATGATGCGGACTTTTTGGTTATTTTTTTGGGCAAAATAGTAAATTCCCGGCCATGGCTGGAAGGCCAAAAATTTTCTGTAAATAAGTTCGGGCGAATTTTTTTCCAAATCCACTAGACCGTCTTCTTTAGATATTTTTTTGGTAAAGGTCGCTTGGCTGTGGTTTTGTTCTTTGGCTTTAATTTCTCCGCTTATCCACTTCGGAATCACATCAACCAGCATTTGCCCGCCCAATTCCGCCAATTTTTCTTCTAGCTCTTTTGCATTTAAATTTTTAGATTTGAGATTTGAGATTTTATTTCCAAATTCTTTCTGTGAGAGAATTTGGCCATGGTCTACTTGTTCATCCATCAGCATTATTGTTGCTCCTGTTTTTTCCTCTCCGCTTAAGATGAAAGACTGGATGGGCGATGGGCCTCTGAATTTCGGCAACAATGACAGGTGGACATTGAGCGTCCCGAATTTTGGAATGTCCAAAATTGACTTCGGGATAATTTTGCCGTAAGAAGCGACGATGAATAAGTCGAACGACTTGGCGGTTAAACCGCCAAGTGGCGGTTTAACCGCCAAACTCTCCGGCTGGATGATTTTTAGATTGTGTTTTTGGGCGAAGATTTTTATGGGCGGGGGAGTCATAATCATTTTACGGCCTTTTGTTTTGTCAGGGGCAGTAACGACAAGACTGGGAACATAGCCGTTCTCAATCAGTTTATCAAGAATTTTCACCGACAATTCCGAAGTGCCCAAATATGCGAAATTAAGATTACTCATTTTGTTTCTATTTTTTCTAAATTAACGGCGGTGTCGGTAAACAATATGCCGTTTAAGTGATCCATTTCGTGCTGGAAGATTTGGGCGAGCAGGCCGGAAGCGCCGCGGGAAAATTTTTCTCCTTTTTCGTTGTAAGCTTCCACGGTAACCTTTTCCGCTCTTGCGATTGCGCCGAAAAGACCGGTTACACTAAGACAGCCCTCCCTTACAGTTTGTTTTTTCTTGGAAATTTTCGTGATTTTCGGATTTATAAAAACGACTATTTCGGGTTTGTTTTGTCTGGGTATTTTTTCTTTTTTTTCTTGAATTTCTTTTAATTCTTGAGCGGTTTTATTTTCCGTGTATTCTTTCAAAACAATGAAAATTCGGAGCGGTATGCCGATTTGAGGCGCCGCCAAAGCCACGCCATCTTTGGCGACGGGAAGAGTGTCGGTCATTTTAGCCAAAATTTTCTTTATTTTAGCCGATTTTATATCAGCCAAACTGATTTCTTTGGCCGTTTCTCTTAAAACTTTATCGCCCGTTTGAACTATGGTTGTCATTGGGCGTATTCTAGCAATTTTTAGACCTACCAGTATATATTGACAAATAAAACTATTTATGATAGGCTTAAATTTGGTGATTCGATAAAATCTTGCTGTTTTAAAATTGTAGTTTTTTAGTTTCTAATAACTTTTAACTTTTTTGAAGAAAGGCGGTTGCAAATGGCAATAATAACAGGCTTTGTTGAACCAAAAAGAGATTATGCGGTATTTGTTTTGGTGACGGGTATGCAAGGGATTCCTTTAGTGATTGAAAAAGGCAATTTTTCAAAAAAAATGTGGAAATTGCCCGGAGGGAGGCCGGCTCCCGAAGATGATATGGATAGAAACATTACCGCAATGAGAAAGGTCAATGATGAAATAGGGATTGTTGTTGAATATCCCGAAAAGGAAGTCCTTAGAATACCGAAATCGAAGCACGATTTTATCGTGCTCGAGGCAAAGTATTTTAGCGGTGAAATTGCCGCCAAAGCTGAAATTGAACGAGTTGAACTGTTTGATGTATATGAAGTCAGACGAATGATTGAAAGGATAGAAATTTTGTCTGGCCATGCTGAGGCGCTGGCGAAGTATCTTCACAAGGAGAGACATATTTATTTACGGAGCTAATGCTAATACAAAATTAGAGCTAAAACGATAACTAAAACCCATTCAGAAATAAACAACTGAATGGGTTCTTTTTTTTACAGCAAACTTTCAGGGCCGATGTCTATTTTCCAGGATGGGGGCAAGGAAGACAAAATTTGACGCAATTTTTCTTGCTTGTTTGGCCAAGAAGCAGGGTCGATTTTAAGTAAAATGTGTCTTATATATAAATTTTTTATTTTTGGAATAAAGGCCGGATAGCTTGTTGGCTTCCACTCGTCTAAAACTTTTTGCAGAGTCTCGGTCTCTTTGTTTAACTGGCTTTCGTTTTTTTCTTCTTTGGTGATTTTTATCAGCAATTTGAAGGGCGGATATTGGAAAGTTTTACGGCTGGCTATTTCTTCTTTGTAAAATTCGGAAATATTTCCTCTTAAGACATTGTCAAAAATAGGCATCTCCGGAAATCTGGTCTGGATTATGAAAGATTTTTTTGCCAATGATTTAAGTTTCAAAAGAAGATGGAAAACTTTTTCGTTCATTTTGAATTCCGGCAAAGTGAACAGTCCGTCAACCGATATGGCGGCGACTCGGTCAACCGGCCGGTTGATGTAAGAAAAAATCATTTCCGTTCCGACAAGAATCCCGCCGTTTAACAAAAACTCTTCGGCGACTTTCTTTCCCGTTTTTTCATTGGGGACGGAATCGGAGTCCATTTCAAAAATTTTTGTTTCTGGGAAAAAGCCTTTCATTTCTTCCGCCACTGTTTGCGTTCCGATGCCGTAAGATTCCAGCCGCCAGCTTTTGCAATAAGGGCACCTGTCCGGCGCGGGCAGTTCGGAGAGGCATTTGTGGCATCTTTGGGTGAAGTTTTTTAAATCCGTTTTTCGCGTAACAACTGGCGCGGCGCATTTTCCGCACAGTATCGTCCGATGGCAGTCGGCGCATATCGTTGTCGGGTTATAACCCTTGCGGTTGGTGAATATTATTATTTTTTCGTTTCCGGCGGCCACCTCGTCCATTATCCGCACGAGTTGCGGGGTGGAAACAAATTTTCGTCCGGTTGTTTTCTTTTCTTCAAAATATTCTTTGGCGTCTATGATTATTTGTTCCGCCGATGAAACCAGTCTTGCGCGACGGTCAAAAGAAGGAGAGAATTCGCCTGCCTCCTGCCGGTAAAAAGTTTCCGTTCGAATAAGCTCGTCGCCGAAAATAAGGCGGGCTTTTATTTTGTCGCTTATTATCTCGGTCGCTTTTCTAGCGTCGGTATATGGTCTTTTTTGATTTTTGTAAGCGGATGAACTTTCTTGGTCTATTATTATGGCGCCGAAATCCCGCCTGGGCAGAGATAAAAAAGACTTGGTGGCGATTATCAGAACGGGATGTTTTTCTTCAACAATTTTTTTCCACTCCTCCATAATTTTTTTCCTGGGCATTTTCCCGGACAAAACAAAAACATATTTTTCTATTCCTCGCCCCAATTCAACGGCGATATTTTCCATATCGGCGGCGGTTGGTCGACACAAAAAAACAGATTTGTTTTTGGCTAACTCTTCCCGAATAATACTTTTGTAGCGTTGGATTCTTTCTTCCAAATTGGACTGAATGACGAGAATTTCGCGCCCGTTGCCTGTTTGCGCGGTCATTTTTGATGTTGCTGACCCGAAATCGCCTTCCAATATCGCTTGCGGAACAAAATCTTTTATTACGGAGCCGGGCGCAGAGAGATAATATTCGGCAATCTCTTGGCAGGCTTCCAAAAATTCCGGCGTTATGAAGCTGGCGGAAATTACCGATTTTATCGGTTTTATGGAGAAATCGGAATTTTTAAGGCTGGTTTTTGATTCTTTGGCATCAGACACGGCGCTGACGATGGCGGGAATTTCTTTTTTTCTTATGGGGACGGAAACCAGCGCGCCGACAGAAACATCTTTGGAGGTGAAATAGGAAAGTTTTTCTTGGGGGATTCCTTTGGCTATCGGGATAATGTCAATTATTTTCATTTTATTTTTTTATGTCAGATTTATCATTGCTGATTCATTGGACAAAGTCTAATTTTATGTTTTTCTTTCCGCATTGTTCTCCTTTGGGTTTTTCCAAGAGGCGTAGTCGCATTTGGGGTATCGGGAACAGCCGTAGAAGACGCGTCCTTTGCGGGTTTTCTTCATCACGACATCGCCAATGTCTTTCGGTGAAAACTCGGCGCATTTGGGGCATTTCATACCGATTTCTCTGGCCGGGTTTTTTATCGGCTTGGCCGTTTTGCATTCCGGGAAACCGGAGCAGGCCATAAATTTGCCGAATCGGCCTTGCTTGATGACCATAGGCTTGCCGCAATTCGGGCAGACTTCGTCCGTTTTTTCTTCCATATTCTTTTTTTCCACCTCCGTTTCTTTTTTAAGCAGATTTTCGTGGAACGGTTCGTAAAATTCTTTTATGACCGGCGCCCATTTGACTTGGCCTTCGGCGATTCTGTCCAAATCTTCTTCCATTTTGGCGGTAAAGTTTATATCCACTATCTGGGGAAAGTGCGCGACCAAAATGTCGTTGACCATATTCCCCGTTTCAGTGGGGACAAACCTTCTTTGCTCGTTTTTTGCCACATAATTGCGGGCTTGGATGGTGGCGATAGTCGGCGCGTAAGTGGAAGGCCGGCCGATGCCGTGTTCTTCCATCGCTTTTATCAAGCTGGCTTCGTTGTATCTGGGAGGCGGTTCGGTGAAATGCTGTTCCGGTTTTAATTCTTTCAAATTTAAAATTTCGTTTTCTGCCAATGTCGGCAAAATATTTTCCGTAAATTTGGACGGATAAATTTTGAGCCAGCCGTCAAATTTAAGGGTTGAGCCGTTCGCTCGGAAAATAAAATTATTGGCGGAAATGTCGGCGGTGGCGGAGTCAAAAACGGCCGGTTGCATCTGACAGGCGATAAATCTTCTCCAGATCAAATCATAAATTTTGTATTGCTTGGCGTCCAAGCTGTCTTTCATTGAGTCCGGCGTTCTTGAAGGCGTCGTCGGCCTTATGGCCTCGTGGGCTTCCTGCGCTCCCTTGGCTTTGTTTTTGAATCGGCGCGGTTCGTCCAAGGAATAATTTTTGCCGAAACTGGAATCAATGAAAGTTTTGGCGGCCGCCAAAGAATCTTGAGACAAATTGACCGAGTCCGTTCTCATATAAGAAATGTAACCAGCCTCGTAAAGTTGTTGAGCCAGCATCATCGTCTGCTTGGCGGAGTATCCCAGTTTATTGGACGACTCTTGTTGAAGAGAGCTGGTGGTGAATGGCGCGCCGGGGAGCCTTCTGGCTTCTTTGGATTCCACTTCGGCCACTTTATATTCCGCTCTGTCTAAATCTTTGAGTATCCGGTCGGATTCTTCTTTATTTTTGATTTCCAGTTTGTCCAAAACTTTTCCGTCTTTTTTATAAAGTCTGGCTTCAAAAACTTTTTCTTGTTCTTTCTTCGTGTTTAAAAACGCGGACAGACCCCAGTATTCTTGCGGCTGAAAGGCCTGGATTTCTTTTTCTCGGTCGGCGATTAGTCTGACAGCGACGGATTGGACTCTTCCCGCCGACAGCCCGCGGAAAAATTTTCTCCACAAGAAAGGGGAGAGTTCATAGCCGACAAGGCGGTCCAAAATTCTTCTGGCTTGCTGGGCGTCAACTAGATTCATTTCTATTTTTCGCGGGTTGGCCAGCGCTTCATTGATAGCCGTTTTGGTGATTTCGTGGAAGACGATTCTCTTGGCGTCTTTTACATCAAGAATGTTGGCGATATGCCAGGCTATGGCTTCTCCTTCGCGGTCCTCGTCGCTGGCCAAAATTATCTCGGTCGCTTTAGCGGCCAGCTTTTTCAGCTCGCTGACTCTTTTTCTAGCTTTGACGGGAATGATATAGGACGGTTCAAAATTATTGGCCGTGTCGATGCCCAGTTTTGATTTGGGCAAATCTCTCATGTGCCCGTAAGAAGATTCAATTTGGTATTCATCGCCTAAAAAACCGGAGATGGTTCTGGCTTTGGTGGGGGATTCCACTATCACCAATTTCAGCTCTATCGGCTTTTTATTTTTAGTTTTACTTGCCGTTGTCATAGCTATGAGTATATTGAAACAATTCTAAATTGCAAAAAAACAAGCTTTTTATTCAAATTTGTTCGCCGGCGCGGTCAAAAACCGATAAATGCTTAAATCTTTTTCTTTTTGTCATATGCTTGGTATTTTACCAAGCGTTGCATTTATATGTTGAACTTGTGATGCACGGGTTTGACATCATTTTTGTTTCTGCTAGTATAAACGCATAACTTTGATGGCAGACATGTCCGACAAAATTTCTATTGGACTCGTGACAGAGGCTTTGCCTAATGCGACTTTTCGTGTTCGCATGGACGACGCGAGCGAAATAATCGCTTATTTATCCGGCAAAATGAGGCTGAACAGGATTAAAGTTTTGGTCGGAGACAAGGTCAAAGTGGAGATGAGCGAATATGGCAAAACCAAAGGACGGATTGTTCACAGAATGTAAAAATGAGAGTAAAGACTTCAATAAAAACAATGTGCAAAGACTGCAAACTCGTCAAAAGAAAAGGGAGGCTTTATAATATTTGCAAAAAAACACCCAAGCACAAACAAAGGCAAGGATAAAAATAATTTATGAGAATAGCGGGAACAAACATACCGGATAATAAAAGATTGGAAATAGCCTTAGGCTATTTATACGGCATCGGCGATTCTTTGGCCAGAGATATTTTGACTAAGGCTAGAATTTCTTTTGACAAAAAAGCCAAAGATTTGAACGAAAGCGAGCAAAACGCCATCCGAGATTTGGTGGGAAAACATAAAATTGAAGGAGATTTGCGTCGGGAAATAGCGGCCAACATCAAGAGATTGAAAGAGATAAAAACTTACCGAGGAACTAGACATAGCAAGAGATTGCCGTCCAGGGGACAGAGGACAAAAACAAATTCCAGAACATTGAGAGGAAATGTCCGCATCACAATGGGCAGCGGAAGAAAGAAAGCGGAAAAAACATAAAAATATGGGCAAGAAAAGAATTACAGAAGAAAAAAAAGAAGTCGCGGGTGAAGCCAAACCTGCCATTAAAAGCGCGGGTCAGGTTAAATCTTCAAAAGTCAAAGTGTCAAACGGGACATTGTATATCCGTTCAACTTACAACAACACGCTTATGACGCTGACCGACAAAAACGGCAACGCTTTGTTCGCTTCAAGCAGCGGGGCTTTGGGCTTCAAGGGAGCCAAAAAAGGAACGCCGTTCGCTTCGGCCAAAATCGCGGAACTTCTGGCGGACAAGGCCATCAACGCCGGGATCAAAGAAGTGGACGTGGTGATAAAGGGAGTCGGAGCCGGAAGAGAATCGGGCATAAGAACATTGGCTTCAAAAGGGATAGAAATAAGCGCGATTAAAGATGTGACGCCGATACCGCACAACGGGCCCAAGCCGAAAAAACCGAGAAGAGTATAAAGTAAATTTATGATGCAAGATAAATGTAAAAAATGCAGAAGGGTCGGAGAAAAACTTTTTTTGAAAGGAGAGAGATGCTTTGGACCCAAATGCGCCCTAGCTAGAAAGCCTTACCCGCCCGGACCGGCCACAAAGTCTGGCAAGACAAGGAGAGCTTCTTCAACCGAATACGGCATTAAGCTTAAGGAAAAACAGAAAATAAAATTCAGTTACGGCTTGAGAACAAGGCAATTTGATAACTATACCAAAGAAGCGGAGAATAAGGCCGGAGGAGGCAATGTCATGGCCGCGCTTTACAGCTTTCTTGAGTCGCGACTGGATAATGTCGTTTTCAGAATGGGTTTGACCGACTCCAGATCGGTCGCCAGACAAATTGTGACTCACGGACATGTGATGGTTAACGGCCGAAGAGTGGATATTCCGTCATACAGAATTTCCGTCGGAAGCAAAATAACCGTCCGGCCGCAATCGGCCGTTAAAGCGGTTTTCAAAGACATTGACGCAAAGATGAAAAAATACAATCCGCCCGTTTGGCTGAAACTGGACAAAACTAAAAAAGAAGGAGAAATTATAGGAATGCCGGCGGCCGCCAGCGCTTAATTTTAATTATTGGATTTTAATAAAAATATGGACTACAAAATAGGATTGCCGTCAAAACCAAAAAAAGTGTTTGAAGAAGGAAACAGCGGAGTTTATGAAATCAGCGGGCTTTACGCCGGCTACGGACATACGCTCGGCAATTCCTTAAGAAGAATAATATTGTCTTCAATACCGGGGGCGGGCATAACTTCGGTAAAAATTGAAGGAGTTCCTCATGAATTTTCCAAAATAAACGGCATAAAGGAAGATGTCATAACCATTCTTTTGAATTTGAAAAAAGTAAGATTTAAGATGAACACGGACGAGCCCCAAACGGTAAAAATATCCGCCGGCGGGATTACCAATATCGCGGCCAAAGATATTGAAGTTCCTTCTCAATTGGAGGTAATGAATAAAAAAGAACACATCGCCACCCTGACTTCAAAAGAATCAAAACTTAACATTGAATTTACCGTGGAAAAGGGCTTGGGTTATGTTTCCAGGGAAGAATTGAAGAAAGACAAAGTCAGCACAGGGACCATTGTCTTGGACGCGGTGTTCACGCCGATCAAAAAAGTGAATTATGAAGTGGAAAATATGCGAGTCGGGGACAGAACGGATTACAACAGATTAAGGATTTCGGTGGAAACGGACGGCTCCATCACTCCAGCGGAGGCTTTGGAAAAATCAATTGAAACAGTGATTCACCATCTTAAAGCCATCATCGGATTTCAAGAGAAAGAGAAAGTTAAAAGCGCGCCCTGCGGGGAAAAAGAAGCGGAAGAAAGGGAAGAAGAAAGAGAGGGAGAAGAACGAAAAGAAATCAAAGGAGGAGATAAAGAGGTTTTAAAAACCAGAGTGCAGGATTTGGAATTATCGGCCAGAACGCTTAACGCGTTGGAAACGGCCGGAATCAGAACATTGGGCGGTTTGGTTAAAAAGAAAGAATCGGATTTAATGGAGATTGAAGGCGCCGGCAAGAAAGTCGTCCAAGAAATAAAGAGAGCTCTCGGCAATTACGGACTGATATTAAAATAGTCAAGAACATCAAGGTTTAACCTTGCGGCAAGGTTAAACCTTGATGTTCAATAAAGATATGAGGCACCATAACACAAAAAGAAAATTCGGAAGAGAAACAAACCAAAGAAAGGCTTTAATGAAGTCGTTGGCTGTTAATCTTATAAAAAACGACAAAATAAAAACCACCGAAGCCAAAGCCAAAGAATTGAGGCCTTTTATGGAGAAGCTTGTCACTAAAGCGAAAGATGGCAATTTGGCAAAAAGAAAGATTGTAATTTCCACGATTGGAATTTTATCAACCAAAAAATTATTTGATAAAATAGCGCCGAAATACAAAGATAGAAACGGAGGTTATACCAGAATTACCAAAATGCCGAGAAGAAAGACCGACGGCAGCAAAATATCAGTAATAGAGTTTGTTTAATTTTAATTATGAAAGAATACACAATAGACGCGAAAGGAATAGCTTTGGGCCGAGCCGCTTCGGAGGCGGCGGCAATTTTGCGCGGAAAAAATGACGCAAGTTTTAAGGAGAATGTTGTTCCGGACATCAAACTTACCGTTTTGAACATAGACCAAATAAAATTAACCGGCCAGAAAAGCAAGCAGAAAGAATATAAAACTTACGCGGGCTATCCGGGGTCGCTCAAGTCGGTTCCGATAGAAAGAGCGATTGATAAAAAAGGCAAAGCCTTTGTTTTCAGAACGGCTGTTTTGGGGATGTTGCCGAAAAACAAGCTTCAAATCAAAATGATAAAAAATTTGACATTAAAATAAAAATTTTAGACGCAATAAATTTTATGGCGGTAAAAAAAGAAACAAAAACAAAAAAAGATAAAAAGGCGGTGAAGGCGAGTGTCTATGTAGAAGCGACCGGCAGAAGAAAAACATCCGTGGCCAGGGTGCGTTATTTCGCCAAATCGGAAGGGGGTGTTATTATAAACGGCAAAAAACTGAATGAATATTTCCCAACCGATGAATTAAGGGCGATCGTTGAGAGCCCGATGAAGAAAGCCAAAATAGAAAAATACGAGATTACCGTCAGATTGTCCGGCGGCGGAATCCATTCACAGGCCGAAGCCGCAAGGCACGGCATCAGCCGCGCTCTGATTGGGTCCAGTCCGGAATTAAGGGGAGAATTAAAGCCGCTCGGATTTCTTACGAGAGACCCGCGGATGAAAGAAAGGAGAAAGTTCGGCTTGAAAAAAGCCAGAAAAGCTCCGCAGTGGAGCAAGCGATAGCTCTGGATTGAATTGTGAAACTCGCATTATTCGCTCAGCTCGCATAATTTTCTGCACCACAAGAGTGCTTCCAAATTTCTAACTCGCCACAAGCTCGTAAGAAATTTTAGGTCGCTGAAAATTTGCTCTACTCGCGCCGCCGCGCTCCGTAAGGCGTCGCTCATAACGCAATTTCACAATTCAAAGATATTAATTAAACAATCATGAAAAAAACGAAGATAGTGGCAACAATCGGGCCATCAACCACGGATGTTAAAAAAATGGAAGAGTTGTTGATGGCGGGAGTAAATGTGATGAGAATGAATTTTTCCCACGGCGATTTTGCCGAACATCAGGTTAAGGTGGACAACGCTAGAGCGGTTTCGGAAAAAATCGGGATTCCAGTGGCTTTATTGCAGGATTTGGGCGGACCAAAAATAAGAATCGGCGATTTTTATAAAGAAAGCGTTGTTTTGGAAGAAGGGCAAACTTTCACTTTGACTACGGAAAAAATTGTTGGCGACGAAAAAAGAGTTTACGTAAATTACATTTCGTTGCCCATGGAGGTGGAAGTGGGCGGGTTGATAATGCTCCACGACGGAAAAAAGAAATTAGAAATAACAAACATAAAAGGCAATGAGATTGTCTGTAAAGTTATAATCGGCGGAGAAATAAAAGGAAAAAGAGGAGTCAATTTGCCCGGGGCGAAATTGTCTATCAGCTCTCTCACCAAAAAAGATAAAGACGATTTGGAATTCGGGTTTAAAAACAAAGTTGATTTCATCGCTTTTTCTTTTGTCCGTCGGCCGGAAGATGTATTGGAACTCCGCGACATTTTGGATAAAGCCAAGTCAAAAGCCAAGATAATCGCCAAAATTGAAGACAGGGAGGGTTTGGAAAATATTGATAAAATTATTGAGTTGGTGGACGGCATTATGATAGGCCGGGGCGATTTCGGCATTGAGATAGGCGTGGAAAATATGCCGATGGTTCAAAAAGAAATAATAAAAAAATGCAACAAGGCCGGCAAACCGGTCATCACCGCCACTCATATGTTGGAATCAATGATAAAATCGTCCGTTCCCACTCGAGCCGAGGTGTCCGATATCGCCAACGCCATTTTGGACGGCACCGACGCCATAATGCTTTCGGAAGAAACCGCCTTGGGCCAGTATCCGGTGGAAGCGGTAAGGATAATGGCCAAAGTGGCGGAAAGAGTGGAAAAGGAAATGGGTTATGTTAAAAAATATTTCGCCATATCGGGCAAAGAAGACAATATCACCGACGCTGTCAGCGCTGAAGCGGTGGATTTGGCTTATAATATCGGCGCCAAATATATAGTGGCTTTGACTTATTACGGCTTTGCCGCCAGAATGATTGCCAGGTACAGACCCGTTCAGCGCGTCATTGCCATGACTCCGAATGAAAAAGTTGCCAATCAGCTTCTTTTGACTTTCGGTTGCAACCCGGTTTTGATAGAAAAACTGAACACTCTGCCCGCGGCCATCAAAGAAGCCAAAAAGCATTGTTTGAAAAGCAAACTGACCCAAAAAGGCGACAAAATCGTCATCGTCGCCGGCATGCCCTTCGGCAAAAGCGGCATGACCAACACCATCATGGTGGAAAGAATGTAAGGAAAATGTAAAAAAACTTATGCCAAATTTTTTTATAAAAATATCGCAATTGTCATTTTGCTGTTTTTCTTTTTTGGTTTTAAAAATTTTTACTCGTTTGGAAATTGGAGGACAAGAAAACATAAAAGAAGTGGAAAACGGACCACTAATTTTTGCTTCCAATCACAATAGCTATATAGACAGCGGCATTTCGGCGGCGGCAATGCCTAAAAACATCACTTATCTAAAAAAAATCGCTCCATTAAGATTTTTGGTTATGGATAAGTATTTCAGCTGGAAAATTTTACCCGTTAGAATATTCTTGGAAATGATGGGAGCGATAAAGGTGAAAAAAGCGAAAGTAAAACTTGAAGATAACAGTCATTTGCATGAAGTTCTTTCCGAACCTGTTAAATTCTTGAAACAAGGAGGCAAAGTTTGGATATATCCGGAAGGCGGATTTAACAATGACGGCACGCCAAAGAAGCTAAGAGTCGGAGTGGCTTTTTTGCGCCGGCAGACAGGGGCGCCAATACTGCCGATAAGAATAATAGGCAATGATCAAGTGATGAGCAAAATTATTCCTTTTTTGCCGAAACTTACGACCTTAATCGGACTGAATAAGCTAAAGGTCATAATCGGCAAACCAATATATTCTTTGGGAAACTTGTCTTTGGAGGATGCTTCAAAGGAAATAATGCGGTCAATCTACGGACTCAAATGAAATTTTTAAGTTTAAAATAATGCTTAATCAAGAAACTATACAAGCCATACTTGGCATTAAGAATAAAGTATATATAAAAGCGGAGGAAATGGCTGACAAGATGAACATTGCCTTTTTCCCGTGGGAAGAAAAAAATATTAGCCCAGAAATTTTATATTTTGCAAAAAAGCTAAAAAAAACTTTTGAAGAAATGAAGGCCAATATTGTTCCTTACGAAGAATCATTGACAAAGGTGTCTATATTTAAGACATGGAAATTTGTGCTGAAAATTTTAATAAATAATCTTTTTTATCTCTCAAGTATTATTTTTGGTTTGTCTCAAAAGAGGCATTATTTCAATTTAGATTCAATCGCATATTTATTTAAGCGCACAAAGATTAAAAAAGGCATATCCGTTGTTGTTTTGGGTGAACAAACATCAGAAAATTTGCCGATGCAATATATAAATAGTTTTAAAGATAATTCAATTATAACAATCCTGGATTTTCCAAAAAACATTTCAGAAAAAAGTTCTTTCCACGAACATTTTGATACTGCTTTAGCTTTGTTTGCTCATCATATGACAAACATTGTTATTGGCGTTGACAAGGAAAAATGGATTCTTTACAACTTCAATGCGTCTCATCCTGTTTTTTCAATAGAAAAAAACTTTAGAGAAAATATTCTGCACGCGCTTGTCCCTAAAATTGTCGCCCCTATCTATCCTTGTAAAATTTCTGAGTTTGTTATTTTAAAAAAATTTTTTGATATTGCGGATGAAAATCATAAAAATCAAGTTAAGGACTTGGTTGAAGGGGCATTGCTTTTTAATAAAACTTCTTTGTATCCAGCCGGTAAAAAAATAGGCGACTTGCCATTTAGAAATAATTTTTATAGGTGGATAGTAAAACGCTATTTAGATAATCGCAATGGTATGAGTTATGGATTTTTGGCCATGCAATTACCGAGTAAAATTTCTCCTCTTTTAACTGTTCTTGAATATCAAAAACTGATTGGCAGAGAAACAGAAGACGATTATATGAAGCACAACGATGAACTTTTTATTAAAATTAATCTTGATAAAACTTATTGGCTCAAAGTGCCGGAAGTTTGGGTTTTAAGCCAAAAATCTGGATCTGATAAGACGCATGTTAATCCTAAAACAGATTTGATAAAAATGGGATTGTCAGGCGGTAAGATGTTTTTGCAAACACAAAAAGATTCAATTGTTGACAATGATTATAAAACATCCTTTGACACTCAAGTTATTCTTGCCCACGCTATTGGCAATGCAATAATTGCGTCGGTGTTGGCCCACATAAATCCAAATTCTAATTTTTTGAAACAGTACAAAAGTCATGGAATTTCTATCAGTCATTGGCATGGATATATTCATCCGGAACACATACCCAAGGGTTGGTATATTCATGGCGTGGCAAATCCGCATGTTGCATGCTCGTCCCCTCAGTCAGCAATTTATGCGCTTGACGGCAAACTGCGCTCGTTCAAAGAATCTTTAGATTCTGATATTGAATACAAAGGAGATATTCATATTGAACCTCATCACGGTACTAATATTTGTTTTATATCTGTTGTTGAGTTGGCTCAATATTTATTAAATGATCCAGACGCATCAGTGCTTGGTAGTTCATATTATTCTCTATATAATAAATAGTAATGGGTATTTCTTTTGATTATTATAGCATTTCTCTTTTGCTTGGCGGTTTTATAGCTTTACTTTCCGGGCTAGTTGTATTCATTCATAATCACAAAAAAATAGAAAACATTGCATGGTTTTTCTTGAATATTGCCTCTGCGGTGTGGAGTTTTGGCTATTTTATAACCATTACCGCAACACAAAAAGAAGTAGCGCTTGTTTCCGATCTGGTGTTACATTTGGCTGCTATTCTTATCCCTTTGTTTTATTTGTTTTTTGTCGTATCAATGACGGACTCTCTAAAGAAAAACAGAGTAAAAATAATTATTGCCACCATTGCGGGCTTTTTATTTTTAATTAGCGCTCCGACTAAATTATTCGTTCGTGATGTTGTGCCTAAAGCATTTTTTAATTTTGTTCCTGACGCAGGTCCTTTTTACATATATTTCACGGCTTATTTTTTCGTTTTAGTTTTATATGCTTTGTATATTTTGTTTAGAAAATATTTGGAATCTGCAGACCTTGTGGAAAAAAATAGATACAAATACATGATCCTTTTTACTGTGGCCGGTTTTTCCGGCGGGGGAAGTGTTTTCTTTTTAACTTTCAATATACCAATTCTTCCTTATCCGATAATTCTATTTTCTCTATATCCTATTATTAGCGGTTATGCCATTTTTCGGTACCAATTATTTGATGTTAAAGTTATTGCTACTGAAGTTTTAGTTTTTATATTGTGGATTTTCATTCTTATCCGCGCTTTACTGTCTGAATCTTTATTTGATAGGTTTATTAATGGCGGATTATTTTTTTTCATTGTTGCCACTGGAATCTTTCTCATCCGTTCCGTCCTTAAAGAAGTTCGGGCGCGCGAGGAGATAGAAGAACTGGCCACCAAGCTGGAATTCGCCAATTTGCGGTTGAAACAGCTAGACGAAGCCAAATCGGATTTCCTTTCCATCGCGTCTCATCAGTTGAGGACGCCGCTTACCGCCATCAAAGGCTACGCCTCAATGATTCTGGAAGGTAGTTACGGGAAAATTTCCGCAACGACCAAAAGCGCGGTGGATAAAATTTTCCAATCTTCTCAAAGGCTGGTTTTGATAATTGGCGATTTCTTGGACATTTCTCACATAGAGCAGGGGACGATGCAATATGATTTCGCCGCGCTGGATGTCAGAGAGCTGGCTAAGGGCTTGACTGACGAATTTAAGGCGACAATTGAAAGCTCAACAGACAAGTCCAAAGCGTTAAAAATCAGTTTTGAAGCGGATGAAAAAGAAAATTTCAGCGTTAACGCCGACCGCAACAAAATCCGCCAAGTCGTTTCCAATCTTATAGACAATTCCATCAAATACACGCCTGCCGGATTCGTAAAAGTCAGCCTTTCCAAAATTGCCGAAAACGGAAATGTTTTGCTGAAAATTGAAGATTCCGGCATCGGTATTTCCGCCGAAACTATGCCCAATCTTTTCAAAAAATTCGGCCGGGCAAGGAGCCTTTCCAGCGCTTACGCCAACGGTTCCGGTCTCGGCCTTTATGTCGCCAAAGAGATAATCAAAGCCCACAAAGGCAAAATCTGGGCGGAATCGGAAGGGGAAGGAAAGGGGAGCAGGTTTTTTGTGGAGTTGCCGGAGAAATAAGGAAATCTTGGCAATAACTATTTTTGTTGTTAAACTGATACATATTTATCTATGAGGACGAAATACATATTCGTGGTGGGCGGGGTGATGTCTGGAGTCGGCAAAGGCGTGACTTCGGCTTCTGTTGCCAACATTCTCCAGTCGCGCGGCTTTAAAGTCACCTCCATTAAGATAGATCCTTATGTCAATGTGGACGCAGGCACCATGAATCCGACCGAGCACGGCGAAGTTTTTGTGCTGGAAGACGGCATGGAGTGCGACCAAGATATGGGCAATTATGAGAGATTTTTGAATAAAGACATTCCGGGCGACAACTACATGACCACCGGCAGTATTTACCAGTCCATTATCTCCAAAGAAAGAAGTTTGGAATACAATGGCAAATGCGTTTCCGTCGTGCCGGATGTGCCGTTGGAAATAATAGAAAAAATAAATACGGCCGTTAAGAAAAACAAGGCGGAGATAGTGATAATTGAGATAGGCGGGACAGTCGGCGAATATCAAAACATTCTTTTTTTGGAAGCCGCGCGCATGCTTAAGATAAGAAATCACAACGACACGCTTTTTGTCTTGGTGAGTTATCTGCCTCACATCGGCGCCGACAGTGAGCAGAAAACAAAACCGACCCAACACGCTTCAAGGACGCTCAATAGCGCCGGCCTTCAGCCCGATATAATCGTTGCCCGCTCCATGGAGGTGATAGACGGCAAGCGAAAAGAAAAAATCGCCTTCAACTGCGGGATGAAAGTGGAAGACATTATTTCCGCTCCCACCGCGGAAAGCATTTACGAGATACCTCTAAATTTTGAAAAGGACGATATGGGCGAAGTTATCTGCGAAAAATTGAAAATCAAGTCCAAAAAAAAAGATTTCAAAGAATGGAAAGATTTCGTGGATAAGGTTAAAAAAGCTACGGAAACGGTCAAAATCGGCATCATCGGAAAATATTTTTCCACTGGCGATTTCGTGCTGGCCGATTCTTACATATCCGTGATAGAAGCGATAAAGCATAGCGCTTATTATCACGGCAGGAAGCCGTCCATAGAATGGCTTAATGCGGAAAAATACGAGGGTAAAGGCGCCGAAGAATATTTGGAAAAATTAAACGAATACGACGGGATTATCGTGCCGGGCGGTTTCGGCGACAGGGGAGTGGAAGGCAAAATCGCGGCCATAAAATATTGCCGAGAAAACAAGTTGCCGATTTTGGGCATTTGCTATGGCATGCAACTGATGGTGGTGGAATTCGCCAGACATTTGGCGGGAATGAAAGGCGCCCATACCACGGAAGTGAATCCGAAAACTCCGTACAATGTCATAGACATTCTGCCGGAGCAGAAAGAAAAAATGATTAAAAACAATTACGGCGGCTCTATGAGGCTTGGCGCGTATGAAGCCAAGGTCAAAAAAGGCACTATCGCTTATTCGGCCTACGGCCAAGAAAAAATTTCCGAACGCCACCGCCACCGCTACGAAGTCAATCCCGATTTTATAAAACAACTGGAAGAAAAGGGAATTATTTTCTCCAGCCAGTCGCCCAACGCCAAACTTATGGAAATCGCCGAACTGCCTCTAAACATTCACCCCTTCTTTCTCGGCGCCCAATTCCACCCGGAATTCAAATCCCGTCCACTTAATCCGCATCCTTTGTTCCTTAAATTCATTGAATCGGCGATAAAAAAATAAAATAAATAAGTGTTAGAAATTTTTATTTGAGTTACTTCCATTTGTTATCTATTTGAACGATAGGAAAAATAGATAACAAATTATTTTTTTGAGATTTTGTAGCCTTCGGCTGTGTCTTTGACGCTGTAGCCTTTTTCGGCGATTTTTTTTCTTAGTTCGTCCGATTTTTGGAAATCTTGAGCGAGTCTTGCTTTTTCTCTTTCTTGGGCGAGCTTTTTTATCTCTTCCGGAATTTCAACGGCGAAAAATTTGGCGTTTTTAAGATTAAGGCCCAAGACTTCGTCAATCTCAAGAATAAGGCGGAGTTTTTCGTCCGGCGGCAGATTTGATTTTATTATTTCCCATAAAACAGCCACGGCTTTGGGCGCTTGAAGGTCGTCGGAAATGGCGTCAACGAATTTTTGGCGATAATTTTTCGCATCCTCGCCATATCCTTTTTTCAAATTTGATTCACTAATTTTTTGCTTCAGCTCGCAGATATGATTTACAAGCTTGTTGTAAGCGTTGCCGGATGCGGACAGCGATTCCCATGTGAAATTCATTATCTGGCGGTAATGAGTTTGCAAAAACAACAGCCTCAAGGCCATTGGTCCGATTTTACTATTTTTTAGATCATCAATGGTGTAAAAATTTCCAAGACTCTTGCTCATTTTTTGCCCGTCCACCAGCAAAAAATCATTATGAAACCAGTAACGAACGAATGGCTTGCCGGTCGCCGCTTCCGATTGGGCGATTTCGTTTTCGTGGTGAACGGGAATAAGGTCTATGGCGCCGGCGTGAATGTCCACAGTTTCTCCAAGATATTTCATACACATCGCCGAACATTCTATGTGCCAGCCGGGAAAGCCTTCACCCCAAGCGGACGGCCAGCGCATAATGTGATTTTTGAACCGGCCTGTCGCTTTAAACCACAAGACGAAGTCGGCCGGGTTTCTTTTGCCGGCATCAATGCGAACTTCTTTCCTTGCGGCCGTTATCTTGTCTTCCAGTTTTTGGCCGGAAAGTTTGCCGTAATTTTTAAACTTGGAAACATCAAAATAAAGCGCCTCGTCCGTTTCGTAAGTAAAGCCTTTGCTTTCCAAAACTTTTATCATCTCTATAAATTCCGGAATATGCTGGGTGGCGTTGGAGAAAACATCCGGCCGGATTATGTTCATACGGTCTATGGAAGAAATGAAATAATCCGTATAAACTCTAGCCAATTCCCAAACGGTCGTTCCCTTTTTCCCCGCGCCTTTTTCCATTTTGTCTTCGCCTTCATCGCTGTCGCCGGTAAGATGGCCGACATCGGTGATGTTCATCACATGTTTGACCTTGTAACCGAGAAACCCAAGCGCTCTTTTTAAAACATCATTATTGACATAAGTCCTTAAATGGCCGATATGGGTATAATCGTAAACCGTCGGCCCGCAAGAGTAAAAGGTAACACTGGGCGGATTGAGCGGCTTGAATTCCTCAATCTTTCTGGAGGCGGTGTTGTATAACTTCATAAAACAATTCTAACACAAATTTACCGTCTGGTAACTCGCTATTTTTTATTGGCAAAAAAGATCATTTAATATTATGATATAAACTATGCTGGAAGCCATAAAAAAAGAAGGGGACAAAGCCGTAGAAAAAACCAAAAAAAGAATCGCCAAAGAGCTTTCTTCAAAAAAGACTGTTATTTTTGATAATTACACGCTTGTCAAAATTAAAGAAAATATTGGAAAAATTCTGGGAATAAGCGCGGATAAATTTTCTCTCAACATTCCTCCGGAACATATAAAAACTGATTTGAGCGTGGCTTTATTCGGTTTTGCCGAACAAGATTCCGGCAACAATGACCCGAAAAAACTGGCCGAAGATTGGGCAAAAAAAATAAACGAAACAAAAAACGAATTTATAGAAAACGCGCAGGCGCTTGGCCCATATCTCAACATAAACTTAAAAAAGCAAAAAATTTATTCGCTGATTCTTAAGGATATATCCAAATTAAAGAGTAAATTCGGCCAAAGCGATTTAAATATCAAGAAAGTCGCTGTCATAGACTATTCCGGCCCGAATATCGCCAAGCCAATCGGCGTGGGGCATTTGCGCTCAACCATCATTGGCCAGGCTCTGGCCAATATCTACGAAGCGACGGGATACAGCGTTATCAGAGACAACCATCTGGGCGACTGGGGAACGCAATTCGGAAAACTTGTTTATGCCTACCGTCAATGGGGCGATAAAAAAAAGATAGCCGAAAATCCAATCAAGGAGCTGAATGAGCTTTATGTAAAATTCCATAAAGAAGCGGAGAAAAATCCGGAGATTGAAGATAAGGCTCGGGAGATTTTCCGAAAAATGGAAGAAGGAGATAGTGAACTGATAAAATTATGGATGAAATTCAGAAGTATCAGCATCGCCGAGTTTAAAAAAATCTACGAACGGTTGGGGATAAAATTTGATATGTATATAGGCGAAAGTTATTTTGCCGGAGAAACGGATAAAATAGTTGAGGAATGTTTGGAGAAAAAACTGGCCAAAAAAGACGAGGAAACCGGCGCTATCGCGGTGGAAGATTTGGATGGCTTGCCTTCGTTTTTACTGCGCAAGAAAGACGATTCAGGATTGTATATAACCAGAGACTTGGCGGCGCTGATTTTCAGGATGGAAGTTTTTGAACCGGACGATATTCTTTACGCGGTCGGAGAAGAACAATCATTGCATTTCAGGCAACTGTTCGCTTTGGCTCGCGCCCTCGGCTACATTGACGGCGCGAAAGCCAAGCATATCGGCTTCGGCTTGGTTTTAAGCGGCGGAGAAAAAATGTCCACTCGCAAGGGAACGCTTATTGAGCTTGAGGAACTGATAAAACAATCCGTTGAAAAATCCAAAGAAATATTGCGTCAAAAAAACAAAAATTTAAGCGAGAAAGAAATTGAAGAAATTTCCGAAATAATCGGACTTGGGGCGGTGGTTTACAACGACTTGCGCCAGTCGCGCCAGAAAAATATTTCTTTTGACTGGAAAAGGATGTTGGACTTTGAAGGCGGTAGCGCCGTTTACCTTCAATACACGGTTGCCCGCATCAATTCAATTTTGAAAAAGCTAAGCCAAACTGATCATCAAGGACCGTCCTTGATATCAAGGACGGTCCTTGATGATTCCAAACCGGTTTTTGAAAAAGAAAGCGAATTCGCATTGGCCAGAAAAATGATGTTCTTCCCGCAGGTTATATTAGAAGCGCAAAAGCATAATTCGCCGCATCTTATCGCCGTTTATTTGGAAGAACTGGCGCAATTATTCAATCATTTTTACAACGAGGTGCTTGTAATCAACACAAAAGACGCAAACTTGCGTTTGTCCAGAGTATTGCTCATAAAATCAGTGGCAACTGTTATAAAAAACGGCTTGGGTTTGCTTGGCGTCAAAATTCCCGAAAAAATTTAGACAAAATTATATTTTTCTAATATTAATTTTTTTAAAAATATATGCTAGAATTACGGGCATGAAAACTTTAAATGGCTAAAATGGCTAATTTCAAAAAAAATGATTTATTTTTGGCTTTGGCGATAGGATTTTCCTCCGCTCTGATGCTTATTTTTGTCGGCCGGAATTTGAGCGAGGAAAACAAGTTTTTTGAAAAATTGATGCCTTACGCCAACTGGCTTTTCTTGATTTTCCCGCTGGTTTGCGGAGGGGGGATTGTAGCCACCCACTTCGCGGCCAAAATCGCCGGCCACGCTCTTTATCAATTCGGAAAATTTTTTCTGGTCGGGGGATTTAATTTTTTGCTTGACGCGGCCATTCTTAACTTTTTCCTTTTCGCCACCAAGCTGGCGGCGGGCTGGCCTCAAACCGGTTTTAAAAGCGCGTCTTTCTTCTGGGGCATCATCAGCAGTTATTTGTGGAATAAATATTGGACTTTTTCAGGCAGTTCCCAAAAAAACAGAAGCAAAGAAATTTATCAGTTTCTGGCGATAAGTTTAATCAGTTTCGCCTTGAATGTCGGCTTGGATTATTTTTTCGTCAATATGGTCGGCAGTTTCTGGAACATGAAACCGATTCTTTGGGCGCAATTTTCCGCCGTGCTGGCGGCGGCCATCGCCATGTTCTGGAATTTCCTCGGCTACAAATTCATCGTCTTTAAAGTTAAAACCGCCGAAATTTCACTATCGACATCGAACGTCGATAGTGTTGATTGCATAAGGCCACATACTTCTTGCACTCTTTGAGCCAGCAAAGAGATGCGGATATTTTGTAAATACAAAGGGATAAAAGGATTTGTAAAACTCTACAACGATGCTTTAAGATTTCGGTATATGATTACCGAACAAGCATTAAAGAAAGTTCGCATTTTGGCTTTCTGGGAAAAACACGGACTGCAAGCGGCTATGGAGGCTTTTGGCGTTAAACGACGAACCTTGTTTTTGTGGAAAAGGAAGCTGAAAGAAGCCGGGGGAGTGTTTGAAGGGTTAAACGAAAAGAAAACAACACCCAAAACCAAAAGAAAAAGAATCTGGCCATTGGAAATACTGGCGGAGATTAAAAGATTAAGGTGGAAGCATCCCAACTTGGGCAAAGAGAAACTCTATCCGGAATTAAAGGAGTTCTGCGGCAATAAAGACTTGAAATGTCCCCAGCCAA